>Ga0256405_10009032_pt1 | contig 13857 bp, 11 predicted proteins | sample RumenRJG_02DNA_FD_189096 | JGI IMG/M metagenome (GOLD analysis project Ga0256405, IMG submission 189096) | Bovine rumen microbial communities from Lethbridge, Alberta, Canada - RJG_02 | ecosystem: Host-associated > Mammals > Digestive system > Stomach > Rumen | place: Canada: Alberta...
TAGCATTCATGCCACTGGTGACGACCATAGAGTTCACGTTCCTGACACCGGCTGACGACGCCATCACGGGCAAGTTGACGTCCGTGACGCTTAAGTCGGCTTCGACCTCCTTAAGCGGCTCATTCAGCGCGACCATCAAAGAGGATGGCTTGGAAGGAATCTCCACTCAGGATACTGGGAATCAGATCACCGTCAATCTTCCGAACAGTGGTGTTGTATTGCAGAGTGACGTCGAGTACAAGATCACGATGTTTGCTCTTCCAGTCGACCAGACCGAACTGACCCTGGTCCTGAACTTCACTGGCGGTGTTCGCCGTACTCTTGAACTGAAGGACGACGGCTCGTATATAACGCTTCCGGCATGTAAGAAAACCTATGTCAGGAACCTTGGCGTGCCGGGTACGACCTGGCAGTACAGCATCGGTGAACTCACGCCTGTGACCTTGGGGTATACAGGTGGTAACAAGCCGCTATCAAACTCATCGAGTTTCAGAAGCCTTCGTAAAAAAGGCTCAGAGACAGAGGCCGTACCCTTCAAGCTGCAGTATTCCGAAGACGATGGCCAGACATGGAATGAAGGACTTCCGGAATGGCTGGATGCTGCCTCTCCCTCATCATATGCAGGAAGCACCTCCGGTGAGGAAATGACGCTGACCATGGCGCCCCAGATCAATACTGCACCCGCCGATCACCACCGTATCCTCTCATCTAACCCCGGAAAGACCGATTTCGACCTCTCGACCTTCAATCCGTCCACGGGTGAGGAAACGACCGTGCGGAACACGGCGAACTCCTATGTCGTGCGGGCTCCCGGCACCTACCGGATACCGCTTGTCTACGGCAATGCCATCAAGGACGGCGACGTGAACGATGGGGCATTCCATCGTCAGCAGAGCACATATACCGGCAAGAAATACCCAGAGTACCTCTTCGACCATAACGACGAGGTGATAAACAATACCGGTGCCGCCGGGACTAAATGTGTTACGAACAGCATCTTTATCGCCGAGCGCTTCTCTGACAAGCCGCTCTCCGCAACGCTCGTCTGGCAGGACATGCCAGGACTGGTGACTGACATCGGTATCTCTGGTAGTGGGAGGGACGCCTACATGACCTTTACCGTCACGGAGGATAATATCTACCAGGGCAACGCCATACTCGCCCTGCGCGTGGATGAGGACATCGCCTGGAGCTGGCATATCTGGGTGACCGACGAGGACCTGACCTCATCTGTAGTAGGCGGTGATTCATACAGCTTCGCTCCGGTCAACATTGGATGGTGCGATATCCTTTTCCCTACCCGCAGCTGCCTGGTCAGGGCAGTGCAGGATGCTCCGTCCGGGGTTGCGAGTGCTCCCGTTACCGTCACACAGCTTGAGATGAAAAGCGGCAATTGCCCGTATTTCCAGTGGGGCAGGAAAGATCCCCTCGTACCATCCAGCGGAGTCGGCAACACCAGCAAGACCATCTACCCAGTTTACGAACCCGTTTTCGGACAAATCATGAAAGTATCTGTCGGAGAAACTATCCGTGCCCCACATGTCCATTTTGGTGGTGCTGATTATCGGAAAGTAGTGTACCACACTCTCTGGAACACGGCCGTCGCAGACTTGGGCCAGACCTCCACCCCAGTCACCAAAACCATATATGATCCTTCCCCGGCTGGGTTCTCCATGCCGCCGTTGTCTGCCTTCGTTGGCCTCACCGGTGGAAGTGAGTATCATGCATACCCACGAGGTCATTACACGCACTATGGATTCCCGGCTGCAGGTTATAGACTATGGAATCCGGGAACGATAAGTAATGTCTGCGATTACGGTTACTATTGGTCTGCTTCTCCCTATAAAAGAACAGAATCGTACAGTAGGGCTTGGAGATGGTGGGGGAACGGGGACCCCGTGACAACTGATTATTTTTATGTAGCATCAGGCATCCCTGTGCGTCCCATCGTGAATCATTAGAGATCGATGATGCCTAAGAGTATGAACTGCTGTTAATGAAATCGTTCACTTCAGTGGACGATTATTTGTTACTTACACTTGTATTCGTTACCCAGTTTTCACTTTCTTAGGACTAATCAAATACTTTCTCATAGCTTTAATCAAGGTAATTTTAGTGTATTAATATATACACAAATGATATATATACGGGGTACACGAATTATTACACTTATGTAATCCTGAAAGATACTGTTGCTTGCATGATTTCTAAATAAAAGATAAGATAATTTTGCCGAATGATAGCTCTATGTATTATAAAGAGTTATTCCTAAAGTTCATAATAAGCAATATATTATAAATGTAATGAGAAACTATTTGTTATTTATTTATTTGTGTTCAGCTTGTATTGTATCTTGCCAAAAGATTGATAATGACTATGTCCAACATAGTGGTAATGCTATCCGATTCGGAGCCTCTACTGGTTACGAAAACAGTAAAGCTACCAGGACTGAATATAGCGGTTTGGACGAGAATGGTATTTCAATCGCTTCGACATCTAGATATGAGCGAATCGACTGGGTTGCTGGGACTGACCGCATCAGGATCCTTTGCGAGGCAGCTGGAAACGGTCCGATCGTGGACTATGCTATCGATGGTGCGCCCACTGTCAGTGGACAGAAGAGCTTAGCCGGTATCGTTCCCATCGGAGAAAATGACCTCAAGTGGGGTGCAGGTGACCATTATTTCTATTCGATGTACCCTGCTCCCGGGATGGAGTCTAATTATGCTTTCACGGACAACAATCCGGTCGTGGAATCTAAGGCCCGTCTGGAATCCGCTTCTGGGAACAAGGCGACTATCAGTGGTGTAATCCCTGCTGTGCAAGAGGCATTCCTTCCGGAGGGAGGACACGAGTTCAAGGCAAATATGAACTATGCGTACATGTATGCGGCAACCAAGGTGGAAAATGGTTATAGAGGGGAAGTCACTTTAGCATTCATGCCACTGGTGACGACCATAGAGTTCACGTTCCTGACACCGGCTGACGACGCCATCACGGGCAAGTTGACGTCCGTGACGCTTAAGTCGGCTTCGACCTCCTTAAGCGGCTCATTCAGTGCGACCATCAGTGAAGAGGGATTGGAAACAATCTCCACTCAAGATACTGGTGATGAAGTCACTGTAACGCTCCCTGACGGAGGCGTGCAACTTAGTAGCGACACTGAATACAAGGTGACTCTTCTCACCCTCCCTGTGGATCAGACCGATCTAACTCTGACTCTTAATTTCGAGGGAGGGGTAAAGCGTACATTGGCTCTTACAGACAATGGTAAATATATCACAGTACCCGCGAGAAAAAAGGTTTATATCAGGAATTTGAACGTACCTGGGCGAATAGAGACTGAGTCCATGGATATCGTCGTCTCGTCCAACTCTTCTCTTGGCAGAACAATCCGTATACCGTTCGAGATTAACAGTACACTTCCTACGACCATTGTCATCGACTGGGGCGACGGATCTGAGCCTGAGACCTTTGATGGCGGGACGGCAATCATTGCCGAGTCGTTGACCCATACCTACGCCGACTCCGATGACGGAAACCACACTATTACCATTACATCGAAGTTTCCGGCGAATTATGATGGCGCAAGGATTCCGAATTTTAGTTTTTATAATTACTCGAACAGTTCCGCACCCATGCTCAAGGGGATGCCCACACCAATACTTAATACTACTTCCGAGAAATTATCATATGCGTTTAAGGATTGCACCAATCTTGAGTCGATCTGTTCGGATCTTTTCATGAAGAACCCTGAGTGTACAGATTTCTCTGAAACCTTCCAAGGTTGCTCCAATCTTTCTGCCATTCCTGCAGGCTTGTTCGACAATAATATGGAGGTCACGACTTTCTATCACACTTTCTATAATTGCAAAAGTCTCCAGAGCATTCCGACAGGCTTGTTCGACAACAATACGAAGGTAAAGAGTTTTAGCGATACTTTCTATGGTTGTAGCAGTCTGACTGCCATTCCTGCAGGCCTGTTCGACAACAACCCAAAGGTTACTAATTTTCAGCAGACTTTCTACGGCTGCAATAGCCTTACTTCTATTCCTGCGGGCTTGTTCGACAAAAATACAGAGGTCACGACTTTCCTGTATACTTTCAGAGATTGCCGCAGTCTAGTTGGCCCTATTCCAACAGGCTTGTTCGACAACAACACGAAGGTAAAGAGTTTTAGCGGAACTTTCCAAGGTTGTCAGAGTCTAGTTGGCCCTATTCCAACAGGTTTGTTCGACAACAACACGATGGTTACAAGTTTCGGCTCGACTTTTTTTGATTGTAGTAGTCTTAATGGTTCGATTCCGGAAGGTTTGTTCGATAACAACACGGAAGTTACGTCGTTCTCAAATACTTTCATGAACTGTATTAGCCTCAGTGGATCTATTCCAGCCGGCCTGTTCGATCACAACACGAAGGTCACATCTTTCTTAGGGACTTTTAATAATTGTAATAGTCTTGTTGGACCGATTCCCGCAGGGTTGTTCGATAATAACCCAGAGGTTACGACTTTTGCACAGACTTTTAATCTTTGCAAAAATCTCAGCGGATCTATTCCTGCAGGCTTGTTTGACAACAATACGAAGGTTACGAATTTCAACTCGACTTTCAATAATTGCAACTGTCTCGTTGGACCGATTCCGACAGGGTTGTTCGACAACAACACAAAAGCCACACAGTTTAGCGGTACTTTCAGTAATTGTTATGGATTGACTTCCATTCCAGCCGGCTTGTTCGATAATAACACGGAGGTAACAAACTTCAGTGGTGTTTTTTCCAAGTGCAGTAGTGTGACTTCCATTCCAGCCGGCTTGTTCGATAATAACACTAAGGTAACAAACTTCAACGGTGCTTTCACTACTTGCCTCGGCCTGACTTCCATTCCAGCCGGCTTGTTTGATAATAATACGGAGGTCACTGATTTTTCGCTAGTATTTTCTGAATGCAGTAGCCTCAATGTTCCGATTCCCGGAGGCTTGTTCGCCCACAATTTAAAAGTCACCACTTTTAAGAATGCATTCAATAAGTGTATCAGCCTTCCTGTCATAAGTGATGTATTTATCAAAGTCGGCGTCAGTGATCCAACAAATCGTTTCACTAGTGTCGCTAAAGTTGATTTTTCTAACTGCTTCTTAGAGACAGGGACGAGTTTGGCTAGCAGGGGTACTGCTCCAGATCTTTGGAACTACACGCTGCCAGGTTCTGTGACTAGTTCCAGATGTTTCGGAAAGCTCAACACACAAAGTGCAGTCTTCACGAATCAGGCCGACATTCCTGCAACGTGGCGATAAGATAATACAAAGCGATGGAGGAGATTTGCTAATTCTTGGGCAAACATAAGGTTATGGCTTTACTCAACTATCATTATATTGTTTTTACAAGGAAGGTGTTTAATTCTATTTGGAGTGTCGAAATACTGTAAATAGGATTAAACACTTAATAATAATCAGTTAATCATAATTAAAATATGTTGAGAAAAGTATTTGAAATCGTATCCGTGGTATCATCCATATCTTTGCTGCTAAACGGATGTCAAAAAGAGGTGATTAGCACATCTTCCGTCGGCCAGAAGTTTACTATCATGGCGACTGCAGCGTCAACAGCCGACACTAGGACGACCCTCGGCGAAGATTTGTTCGTCAGTTGGCAGCAGGGAGATGCAATTAGTATTGCCTGTAGTAATACTGGTGAAACCCTGGTAGAGTTTACTGCCGATGCGATAGGAAAGACAGTTCCGTTTACTGCAGATGCGACTAAGCTTGCTGAGTTTACCTCGGGAGATAATGCACAGTACTCTTATTACGGTCTGTACCCAGCATTATTTGCTCATGAGTGGAATGGGACAGCATTTCGGGCAATGATTCCCAAGAACCAAGCCGTTACATCTAATTGTCCTTTCAACTGGGACCCTAGAGCAGTTATTGCAGCTGGTGTTTGCAACGGAGAGAGACCTATCATGCCTTTCAAAAATGCACACGCAATCGTTAAAGTTATCTTACCGCAATGGGATATAACTGAATTCACCCCTATTTCAGTCATGTTAATGGGTAATGGAGCAGATGATGTGCTTGCTGCCGAATATTGGGTAACACCAAGTGAGAGTGGTTTACCTAGCTTAAGTTTGATTAATAATGCGAATAGTGTGCGAACAGTAGCATTGACAAAGCCTAGTTTCACTCCTCAAGAGACCGTGTATATAGCAATTTCACCTGGGACTGTGCATGGAATGCACTTGTTCGTCTCAAGCCCAACAAGAACATCAAGGATTTCAACTAATACTTCGATTACTTTCGAACAGAATAAAATCTACGAATTCGATTTTTCAGCAACAGAAATAAAACAATACGGGGTTCCTGTCGAATCACATCCGCATGTGCCTCCTCTTGGAGATTATATTATCGTATCCACCAACGGTTCCACAGCTTACTTTCAGTTAACAAATGACCAATCTGGGCAACCTGATAGATGGAATTCTGAAATATTTGAAATTATTGGTGGTGTGTATACTCCATACCAAATTACAACCGAAAAAATCATTTTTATTGAAAAAACAAGTGGCCCTGATTGGTCCTATGCAGTTGCTCTAATGACGGCTAACAATAGCCCCATCGGTTGGCTTGTATATGATATGGAATGGCAAGGTAGCCGTCTTCTCAGAGATACCAGTTTTAATCCTCATAATGTTCGTCCCAATCAGATCCCTTCTGAGGCTACTATATACACGATATACTCTCAACAATAATCCCTATTTGAGTTGATATAAAACTATAAATAGATTTATGAAAAAGAATTACTATATCGTACCCTCTGTAAGGTTTGTCCTTGTCGAGTCTGAAAACTGGATCGCAACGAGTCAAGCTGGAACAGATACACTCAATGGAGATTTCTTCAAGTACGATGAGGAGATCACAATTAAAGTTGATGAGTATTTCAATGGTGAATGGCAATAGACATGCATATCTATTAAGCCATTGTCGATGATTATTTTTTCATGAGTAGACTAAAGAAGAAAGTAATAAAGAAACAGGTAGGACCGGTCTTTACAATGTTATTTTCCGATTATATTAAAACGACCCCAAGCAGTATATTTCAGCGTATCATAAAGTATTTTATTTGGGCCCGACAACAGCATTCACGCTGCAAAAGAACGTTCAGAGAACAGTAAACTCTTGTTATCTGCCATTGGTTTGCGATTAATTTGAATTATGTGTCAGATATATCAGGTTTGTATGGATGAAAGAGTACCTCATTAAATCAATTGTTTCTGCTCTTGTTTTCGCTGGATTCACGCTGGCATTAGACGCTATCTTCAGCGAGATTAGCAGTTTCTGGAAGTACATGATCTCCGGCTTATTGTTTGGTTTTTTGTCTACGAATGATGGTGATATTTTTCTCAAAAGGTTGTTTTCAAGAGATATGATATCATCCGTTTTCAGAAAGTTAATAATATCACTTTTCAAATAAAAGGAATCAATCCCGTACTATCACATTTTAATGCAAAATTCAGAGGCAGTTTATCTGTAAAAAAACACGTTTGATTAGGTAGAATTCATATGAGATTATTTTAGCAAAAAAATAGATATTATTCTTACCGCCATATCATTAGCCAAATGCATCGAAGTTCTCTGTCTAGGCATTAGAAAAATGTTTGTAAATAATGCAGACTGGGTTGAAGTATTTTTGGTTTTCGGCATTTACGTCATATTCTGTTACCACCTTATTGTCATCGGAATACAGCTAACGAAAACTGAGTAAGAATCTAATCTTTCTAATGAAATAGATGTCATGGAGCCATGGAAAAAGACAGCTAACTTATTTCTGATAATCGTCATTCTCAGCACCTCTCTTGCGATTATAGCCAATTATATTGAGCATAAGAATGATGTATATATATCACCAGACGACTTAAAACAACTCCGACGTAGGTATTTCATTTTTTCCATGTTAACAGCTGTTTGGTTACTCTATATCCATATCTCTAGGTTCTTTAACTAGTTAATAATCTTTTGTCGGCGTGAATCTTCTAAACTCGGTATCAATGAATCGACCTGAGATAAATCAATACATAAATAACGTGAGTACATGTATTATTATTTATTTGTTAGCAATTGTTTGCTTTGACCGGGACTATGTCACTTCTCTACTTACCGTCTTCCTTTACTGCTTGTTGTTCAGGCTGTTCAGAAAAAACATCAAATAAGGTTATCCGTATACGACAATCTTTGATGATTCTTTTTTCACAAATAATTCATAAGATATATGAAGCAGGAAGATATTAAAGTTCGCATTATTCTTACTGTTGTATCATTTGCAACATGCATAATAGGGCTCGTCTATTGTATTTTAGCCTTTGAGAATAGTTCTTGGTTGCCAGTACCCTGGGTATTCGTTTTTTTATCCGTTTTGAACAGTTTCTTATTATTTGCGTTGATCCGCCTTCAGAAGAATAACAGACAGTGATAACAACTATCTTTCTGATAGATAAATTGAAATTCCCAGTAGAAAACCAATTTATCGCTTACTTCGATAGGTAATCATTCTTTTTTATCGTATTACGTTTGTATAAAGCATAATTGGCAATAGAGCGCAGATACCTTGCGAAGATTTCCTATTATTGCCTCAGATAAGTCGTTTTTTCATAAATAATGAATAAACTTGTCGTCATCAATGCATGTGTCCGCGAGAAGGAATCCCGGACCCTGAGGATTGCGGAGCCCCTCATTATGTCCCTCTCTGATCGCTTCGAGGTAATACGGTATGATCTTCCCGAGATGGAAGGCATCGTTCCGCTTACTCCTGGACTCTTAGCGGGAAGAGAGCGAGGAGAGATTCCCGCCTGGGCTCTTGAGTCGGCCCGCTCGATTGCCTCGGCGGACTGCATTCTCATAGCGGCCCCCTTTTGGGATATGAGTTTCCCCGCTGTCATCAAGTGCTTCTTCGAGCAAGTCTCACTATTCGATGTGACCTTTACGGACTCTGGCTCCACTTGTGAGGGTCTCTGCAAGGCTCCCAGGGTACTCTTTATTACCACCCGCGGGATGAATATCCCCAATGGGGATCACAGGGATTTGGCAACGCCCTACCTGAGGGCACTGGGCGAACTCTGGAACCTAGGGGAGATCACAACCATCGCCGCCTGGAATATGGACTATAGCTCTCCGGAGGAGATTGAAGAGAAAATATCGACATGCATTTCCGAAGGCCTGGATTTGATCAATACATTGTAGAATGAAGCAATTGTACTCTATAGGGCTTGTCCTTTTTGCATTCTGCCTGTTATGTCGGTTCTTCAGAGTAGTAGCTGACTTCTATGCCACCTACCTTTATCCTGGCATCAGCTCCGTTATTTCCTGGATGGGAGCGAGGCTACCATTCTCCCTGGAAGAGATAGTGGTGCTTGCCTTCATCTTTACCCTCGTGTGTATACTGGTAAAGGCAATTAAGAACAAGGACGGATTTCTGAGTTGGCTGAGCAGGACAGCTCATGTGGTAATTTGGATTTACGTGTGGTTCTATATGAGCTGGGGGAACAATTATTTCAGGACAGACCTTTATCAAAGGAACTGTATTCGGAAGATCAGGGTTGAAAAGGAGGCATTCACAAGGTTCCTCACGGATTACGCCATGGAACTGAACAGAGCTGCAGATGACGTCGATGTGATAGACCCTGAAATCCTTGAGTTAGAGATAAGGTCCTTCTATTCGGATGTGGTCGCTTCTTATGGATACACTACGCTCCACAGGTGGCAGCACGTCAAAAGGCCAATCTTCAACCCACTATTTTCCGCTGTTACCGTGAAGGGCTTTTTTGGAGCTTTCTTCTGCGAGTGCCATGTGAACCGCTCTCTGTTAGAGCACGAGTATCCTTATGTTGTCGCCCACGAGATGGGACACCTCGCTGGAATTACCAGCGAGGCTGAGGCTTGTTATTGGGGATTCGAGTACTGCCGGAGATCAGTGAACGCTGCGGTCCGCTACAGCGGTTACCTTGCCGTTTTTCCAGATGTCCTCTCCAATGCTCGCTATCTCCTTTCGAAAGATGAATACGGTACATTCATTGACTCCATCTGTGATAAGGCCAAGGCAGACTTCTCGGCATCTCGTGAGTACTGGAGTGGAAAAAAACTTAAGTGGATAGAAAGCACCCAAAGGCGGTATTACAATCTTTTCCTCCGCTCAAACGGAGTCTCCGAGGGCATCAAGGACTACTACGGTGTGGTAGGAATGATAATAACGATGGATGCCTGGCAATCACAAAACTATTCATAGTTATAGCTCAATATATTCTATCTTTCTTTAGTTTTTGATTGGTGATTATTTCTGTTTAGATTACATTAAAACTATTATTAAACAGGATTGACCTGATTTTGGCTGTATTACTGCATCCTTTATATTGTTTACATCATCATGATCCTTTCTCCTTCCAAGATAATCACATCCTGTCCATCCCTTTTTGTTCGCTTAACCCGGTATCAGTTCTTCAGATCACTGATTGCAGGGACTTTCCCAAGATTGACATCCGAATAAATCTCTCCAAGGATCCTTTTGATCTCTTGGGGAGTATATGTCTGGAACATCTTTATTCTTCGAGCTATTTCTTCCTTGATCTTTACCTCCTGCCTCGAATCACATTTCCTGACCATCTTACGCAGGATGTTTGTCTTGTGATACTTCTCCTTCCGTATCTCTTCTATCCCAAGCTTATCCACGGCTTCACAAGCTTCCGGACAACTGTTTCTCAGCCTTATAAGCCTTTCATCTTCATCGAAGGAAAGGACGATAGGCTCTGACTTGATTGCGCTGTATTGTTCACAACAGTCTCTGAAACTGATTCTCTTACATGACATCAGCTCGACGAACTTCCTCCCGTCAAACTTGTCTTCAACGACTTCAATGTTGTTTTTCTGTAGTTCAGCATCCATCATCACCTGAGTCTTATACAGGCCATGGATTATCTTGTAGCTCACAAGGTCCAGGTTAACCATGTTCATATCAACTATGATCTCATCTCCTTCCGGTCTTATAAATGGTGCATTGTACTCCCTTAAATGCTCTATGATCTGGGACCTCAATCCCTTCGAGCATTGATTCAGGGCTTTCTGATCTTTCCTGGCATCCCGGAGTTCCTCAGCAACCTTTCTCTTGTAACTCTCCAAATCGTCTGCCTCTTCGTATCGAGTGGTGTTGTAGATTAGCGTAATCTCATTCTTGTAACGAGAATCACGGATCCTCCCAGCAATCTGAAGCATCGATGTAGAGATGTCAAGTAAAGTGTTCTTCATTCACGGATCGCAGATAATGAAGATCCTTCCTTCGGTATCCTTGAGGTCGCAGCCTTCGAAGCAAGTGGAAGTATAGAAATTAATCCTCTTTACTGGGTCTGTTGTAGATGCAATCTCGAACCCGGCAGGTAGTTTTGTCTTGTTAGTTGAATTCTTCGCACATATGATACGACAGTCTTCCGGTCTGAGACTGGCAAGCTGGATAATCTCGGTAATTCCCCGGACAGAGTTCATAAACATGTGATAGTTCGAACCGACGCCATCTACCATCTTATTCCTGCACATCTCTGCAGCAACCCTTAAAGGAGAAGGAGTTTTGATCCTGTTCATCTTTACTGGCTTGGCATCCGGTCATTCAATGTTCCACTCTTCAAATCCCTTCATCTCTTCGAATCAGTATTCCTTGTCGATGGGAGTGGCGGACAAATAAGTCACGGACTTGAACTTTGTCGCTTCCTTCAATACTCCTCTTGCCGCATTTCCCCGGAAGTCATAGCAAGTAAAGAGAAGATGTCATTCGTCTATTACTAGATGCATGTCCTTATAAGGAGAGCGCCCCAGGTTAGCAAGTGTGGAGCAGACCTTGGGAAGAGCATCATATGTTGTCATGATCTTTATCTGGGCATGAGTGTCCAGGTAAGAAGAAATTTCCGAATTGAAATTATCCTCAGTACGACCATATAAGCCAAGTAGGATGTCTCGATTCTCTTCTTGGCTGATCTTGTTCTTTATCAGCTCCGTAAATGGGACTGTAATGATAGTATCTCTGTTTTCTTTGATTGCGAGAGTAGTAGCTCCACATCCTGTAAGCCCCTTGTTGATTACAAGGTTATCCGGGAGTACGTCCAATCATTGGTTCATGAACCTATTCCCCGGTTTTGGAGTAGGTAAATTTTTCATTTTAAATGTTTTGTTTTGTTAGAAAATCTATTGGTCTGTATCTATTGGCGGACTGTGCCATGTGGGTTTCGAAAAAATTGAGCGCTAATAGTATTTATTATAGTAAAAAAATAGAATTCTTAAAAAATTGCGAAAACCCAACTGGCGATGGGGCGACAGTACCCGAAGAGAATAGTCCGATTTGACTAGTGCAAAGGTATAAATAATTTTTGAGAATTCCAAATTTAATTACTTGATTTTCAAATATTTCTTAGTTATAAGCAGCAGGATATTATGGGAGGCTTTGCCAGCTTTTTGATGGCATTTAATCGACCAAAATGAAGCTTGACCAGTACTTAGGATCGCTATACTTTTCAGAGTTTCTCATGGTATTGATAGCAGCCCTGTAAGCGGTGTGTTTGTCCTCTCCGCTGAACAAATGCTCATAGAAGTTGGTCATGAAGAATGCTGTGGCCTTATCATCGACTTTGCTGAGTGTCATGAGAAGGGATTTGACACCGGCTCTTTTAAATGCCATCTGAAGACCTGCGACTCCCTCCTCACTTATATCACCTAAGCCAGTATTACAAGCAGAGAGAACCACAAGATCAGTATTAGAGAGATCCATTCTGGCAATTTCAGAACCCAGAAGAATACCATCTTCTTGATTATCAGCTATGCCTTCACCTTTCCAGGCTTTATTGCCTCCAGAAAAAATGAGGCCGCAACGGTCAAGGGGATTATCTTTGACAAAGATCTTCTCAAAGAAAGTCATGTCTTTAGTAGAAGCTGCATTATAGTAGAAGCCATGTGTGGCGACATGAATGATGCTTATTTCTCGGCCTGTCAAGTCTTTGAAGTTGTATTCTGTACCATTATTTCCTTCATACAAATTGGAAGGGATATGGTTCTCGTTAGCCATAGAGTTGATCTCAGTCACCTCTTTACGGGTTCCTGCCAGATACTTGAAATTATTGTCTCTGAATGAATTCTCGGCACTTCGGTAAGCTATTATTTCTTGTGAAAGACTGGCCCTATCGCTATCTGCTATTTCATCATAATTCATCCCACCAAACAGGGCAATCGAGGTATATTTTTCAGACTCATATTTATCCATTACACTTTTCGTGGAAACACATTGGTGAATGTCATATATGTCAGATAAACGCTTTCCATTATCATTTAATAAGGCAGAGATGTTGGCAAGGCTCAATGCTCCATCAGATGACAAGTATACGACATCATTTGGTGAAAGATACGTTTCTAAAGGCTTCCACACTGTTGAGTATAACTCGGATTTCGAAGAATAGAAATCTCCAGAGAGCAGCAATGCATTGATGATACTGCTGTTTGCTAAAGTGATTGTTTTAGGTTCTGTCCAATCATGTCTCAAGATAACAGCTTTATATTCATCATCCCCGAAATTGAGAGACGGAGCTTTAATGATCTCAATGGCACACTCATTATCAGTCAAATTATCCCTTATATCCACGAAGCTATAGAAGCACTCCGAAAGAGTTTCCTTCATTTTTAATCCGAGCATCTTCTCAACTGAATTGTTAAAAGACATCTTAGTATATGACAAAAATTAGAAATATTTGCTGTAACCTATTGATAATCAAGTAATTGCTATTGCAAAAGACCTTAAAATTTCGTAACTTTAAGGTATGTTAACTCTCACATTAACACCATGTTA
>Ga0256405_10009033_pt1 | contig 13856 bp, 10 predicted proteins | sample RumenRJG_02DNA_FD_189096 | JGI IMG/M metagenome (GOLD analysis project Ga0256405, IMG submission 189096) | Bovine rumen microbial communities from Lethbridge, Alberta, Canada - RJG_02 | ecosystem: Host-associated > Mammals > Digestive system > Stomach > Rumen | place: Canada: Alberta...
AGCGGTGTTGTTGCGTATGCGGTCGAGGATGCTGATGAAGTGGCTGTCGGTCTGGCGGTAGACCTTACGCAGTTCAATGGAAACGATGGGCATCTGCTGCCACACCTTGGCATTGAAGAAGTAGGCTGAGGGGTAGAAGGGCTGCAGCAGTTGGCGATCTTCCTCCTTGACGACAGGCTCCAGCTGATAGATGTCGCCGACGAGGAGCAGCTGCTTGCCGCCGAAGGGTTCGTAGCTGCGTGTGTAGGTGCGCAATACCTTATCGATAAAGTCGATGATGTCGGCGCGTACCATCGATATCTCGTCGATGATGATGAGTTCCACCTCGCGCAGCAGTTTGCGCTGCGCACCAGTATATTTCAGCGTTTCCTTGATATGGCGACGGCTATAGCGCGAGTCGTTAGGTAGCAGGGGATGGAATGGCAGCCGGAAGAAACTGTGGAGTGTAGACCCACCGGCATTGACAGCTGCAATACCCGTGGGGGCGAGGATGACGTTTTTCTTCTTTGTATTGTCAGCCACATAGCGTAGGAACGTGGACTTTCCCGTTCCCGCCTTCCCCGTGAGGAAGAGCGAGCGCCGGGTGTAGTTCACTATCTGCAGGGCGTCCTGCCACTCTTTGTTGTCTAAGTCGAGTTCCATTTAGAAGGTGACGTCCTCGTATTGTGGTTGGGCATCCTTCTTAGGGTCGGTAGCCTCGCTATTGGCTTTATTCGTTGTAGGCTGTGCTCCTGACGGCTCCTGTGGTTTGGTCACAATGTTGCCGTCGGCATCAATCTCAACTTCCTGTTCAATGTCTTCTATGTCTAAGCTGTCACCATTGATGGAGGCACTGTCGTCGGCAGCTCTGTAGTAGCCGCCGCAGTTGAACTGGCTGGCATCAAGATTCAGGTCTGCCGGCGTGGAATTCTTGGCGCGATAGTGCTTGAAGGCGGGGTCGCCAAGTACTGAAGCCAGGAAATAGCCGCAGATGGGCAGTGCCGTGCGGTTTCCTTGTCCCAGCATACCGGTACGGAAGTGTATGCTGCGGTATTCGCCGCCTACCCATGCGCCGACGACGAGTTTCGGCGTCGTCCCTATGAACCAGGCATCGGAGTGGTTGTTGGATGTTCCGGTCTTGCCGCCGAAGTCAGTGTCGGTCTTGTCGTAGCCTACGTAGCTCATCAGTCGCGAACTGGTGCCACTCATGCCGCCTTTCAGCAGCTGCTGTACCAGGAAGGCACTGCGTGTAGACAGGACCTGACGCGGTTTCGCCGGGTTTTCGTAGATGACCTGTCCGTCGCGGTCTTCAATCTTGGTCACTAACACAGGGTCTATCTGCATACCGTTGTTCATCGGTGTGCAGTAGGCGTCGACGAGTTCCAGCAGGTTGACGTCGCTGGCACCAAGGGCCAGAGCCGGCGTGGCCTGAAGCTCGCTCTTGATGCCCATATCGTGGGCCGTTTTAGCAATACGGTCGATGCCGCACTCCTGTCCCAGTTTGACCGCTATCGTGTTGATACTCATAGCGAAGGCCTGTTTGAGCGTTACATTCGAGTTAGTGAAGCGTCCGTCAGCATTATGGGGTGCCCAGATCACCTCCTTGCCATGATCCATCACCTTCATGGCGATGTATTCGTCGCGGCGGGTGTCGCAAGGCAGGATGCCCTGATTCATGGCTTCGGCATAGACGAAGAGCTTGAAGGTAGAACCGGGCTGGCGCATGGCCGTCACTTTGTCGTACTTCCATGAGTGGAAATCGATGTCGCCCACCCAAGCCTTCACGTGTCCTGTCTGCGGCTCCATAGCCACGAATCCGCAATGCATGAAGTGTACCATGTAGCGTATGCTGTCGAGGGTTGACATCTCGCGTTCGATGGTGCCTTTCTCGTAGTCGAAGAGCTTTACGGTGTGTGGCTTGTTCAGGTAGGCCCACACGCTGTCGGGATCATTGGGGAACCGCTTGGTGAGTGCCTTATAATATGGCTGACGCTTGGCGATGTCCTCAATGAAGTTCTTGATTTCAACATGGTGCTCGTCCTGCCATGGGTTGGTGTTGCCCCAGTGCTGGTTGAAGCTCTGCTGTACCTGCTTCATCTGCTTTGTGGCAGCCTCTTCAGCATAGCGCTGCATGCGGGTGTCGAGTGTGGTGTAGATTTTCAGACCGTCGGTATAGAGGTCGTAGCCATTGTCGTGGCACCACTCCTTCAGTTCGTTGGCCACGGCTTCGCGGAAGTAGTTGGCCTTACTGTCGTAGGCGTTCTCTACGCTAAAGTCCAGGTCGATGTCCTTCACTTTCAGCGTGTCGTATGCCTCACGTGTCAGGTCGCCCCTCTTCACCATATTGTCGAGCACTACGTTGCGACGCTTGACGGCGTTGTCAGGATGAATACGCGGATTGTAGTAGGTGGTGGCCTTGAGCATTCCGACGAGTATGGCAGCCTGGTCGACAGTTATCTGCTGGGGCGTAGTGCCGAAGTAGGTCTTGGCGGCCGTCTTAATACCAAAGGCATTGGAGCCGAAGTCGACGGTATTGGCATATTGCGTCAGTATCTCCTCCTTTGTGAAGAAATACTCCAGTTTGTAGGCTGTTATCCACTCTTTGCTCTTCATGATGAGCATCTTCAGTCCGGGAATGTTGCCTAACAGTCCCGTAGAATATTCGGTACGCACGCGAAACAGGTTCTTGGCCAGCTGCTGCGTGATGGTCGATGCGCCTCGTGCGTCGTGGTGGAGCACATAGTCCTTTAGGGCTGCACCGAAGGCTGTGTAATCGATGCCATGATGGTGGTAGAATCGTTCGTCCTCGGTGTCGATGAGTGCCTGCCAGAAGACGGGGTTCACGTCCTCATACTTCACCGGCGTGCGGTTCTCGCTGAAGAACTTGCCTATCTGCTGTCCGTCGGCACTGTATATCTCTGATGCCTGTGCCGGTCGCTTGTTCTTGATCATCTCCATTGACGGCGATTTGCCGAAGAGCCACAGGAAGTTGTTGTCGACAGCTACGAGGTAGAGGAAGAAAAAGACTACGAGCGAAGCTATCGTAGAGAAGACCTTGACATACCAGGGGCGTCCTTTGAAGATGCCGATATACCAGTTGATGATGCTTTTGAAGCCTTTTACTATTTTATTCATATTCGCAGATATACTTCGTTATTGATTTTTGTTCGTCGGGATGAAACCACTTCATCTTCTCGTCGCGCTTAAACCACGTCAGCTGTTTGCGTGCATAGCGTCGCGTGTTTCCTTTGATACGTTCTACAGCCTCGTCCAAGTCCCAAATGCCGTCAAGATAGTTGAATAATTCTTTGTAACCAACTGTGTTAAGCGCATTTATTGTTTTATACGGAAGCATGGCTTTAACCTCTTCTAAGAGTCCGTTGGCCATCATCTGGTCTACGCGCTGGTTGATACGCTGGTAGAGTTCCTCGCGGTCGCGTGTCAATCCTATTTTGATGATGTCGAAGGGGCGCTGTTTTTTTTCAGCCTTGCGGAACGACGTGTATGTCTTGCCTGTCATGTGGCAGATTTCCAAAGCGTGTACCACCCGCCGTGGGTTCTGTCTGTCTACTGTTTTATAATGTTCGGGGTCAAGTTGGCGCAACTCTTCCACTAAAGCCTCGAGTCCCTCTTCTGCCAGTCGGCGTTTCATGGTGGTGCGCGTCTCGTCGTCGACCGTCGGTATGTCATCGATGCCGTTACAGACAGCATCGATATACATCATCGACCCACCCGAGAGCAGGGCGTAGTCACTCTTCTGAAACAGTTCACCAAGTAATTGTATGACATCTTGTTCATACATTGACGCACTGTAATAGTCGCCAATGCTGAGTGAACCTACGAAATAGTGATGCACCAGCTGCAGTTGTTGTGGGGTAGGGGCTGCCGTACCAATTTTCAGTTCGCGAAATAGCTGGCGCGAGTCGGCATTGATGATGGGGATGCCGAACCTGCGGGCCAAGGCGATACAGAGACTGGTCTTGCCGACGGCAGTAGGCCCTGTGACGACAATAAGCCGCTTCTTATCTGATGATGCCACGTTTCGACGTCTCGATGAACGAGCAGATGTACTCCACCTCCTTTGAGTCAGGGTATTTGGCGCGAGCCTCTGCGATGCCGTCCTTCAACATGCCTTGGGCATATATAATACGGTAAGCGTCGTGGATGGCCTCTATCGTCTCGTTAGTGAATCCCCGGCGGCGCAGACCGATGAGGTTCACGCCGGCATAGCGCACAGGTTCCTTTCCGGCGATGACGTATGGCGGGATGTCCTGGCTGGTGCGTGTGCCACCCTGGAACATGATGTAGCCGCCCACCTTGGTGAACTGGTGGAACAGACATGTTGCCGAGATGATGGCGCAGTCGTCGACAGTCACCTCACCGGCAAACTTCGTCGAGTTGCCAATGATGCAGCTATTGCCGATGACGCAGTCGTGGCCGATGTGCATATTCTCCATCAGCAAGTTACCGTTACCGACAACAGTCTTGCCCTTCGAAGCCGTGCCTCGGCTAATGGTGACGTTTTCGCGGATGGAGTTGTTGTCGCCTATCTCGCAGGTCGTCTCTTCGCCCTGGAATTTCAAATCCTGGGGCTTCGTGGATATGCTTGCCCCGGGAAAAATCTCGTTGCCCGAACCAAGCCGCGTGCCGAAGTGCAGTGTGACGCTGTTGTAAAGCTTATTGTTGTCGCCTATCACCACGTTCTTGTCGATGACGCAGAAGGGACCTATCTCGTTGTTGTCGCCCAGAATGGCCTCCGGGTCGACGACTGCTAAGGGATGAATTTTGTTTGCCATAGCTACTATTTGTTTTTGACGATTTGTGCGGTAAAGGTGGCTTCGGCAACGATGTGGTCGCCGACGAAGATGTAGCCCTTCATTGAGGACACACCGTGGCGGACGGGGGCGAGGAGGTCAACCTTGAAGATGAGCGTGTCGCCGGGAACCACCTTCTGGCGGAACTTCACACCATCGATTTTCATGAAGTACGTCGACCAGCGTTCCGGTTCCTCCAGGGTGTTCAGTACCAGCAGTCCGCCGCATTGTGCCATAGCCTCAATCTGCAGGACGCCCGGCATGACAGGCTCCTGCGGGAAGTGTCCCTGGAAAAAGGGCTCGTTGGCAGTGATGTTCTTGATGCCTACGATACTTGTAGCACCGAGCGCTACCACCTTGTCTACCAGCTGCATAGGATAGCGGTGGGGCAGCAGTTCGCGGATGCGGTTGACATCCATGATGGGTGTCTCGTTGGGGTCGTAGATGGGAGCCTGAATCTCGTGTTTGCGGATTTCCTTACGTATCTGGCGTGCAAACTTGTTGTTGATGGTATGACCAGGACGTGTGGCGATGATGCGTCCCTTGATGGGTTTGCCGATAAGAGCCATGTCGCCGATAATGTCGAGCAGCTTGTGGCGTGTACATTCGTTGTCCCACTGCAGGGGCTTATGCTGGATATAGCCAAGGTCGGTAGCATCGCGGTGCTCGACGTGCAGCATGTCGGCCAGCATGTCGAGGCGTTCCTGCGTTGTCTGACGCTCGTAGATGACGATGGCGTTGTCCAGATCGCCACCCTTGATGAGATTGGCCTGCAGCAGCGGTTCTATGTCGCGTACAAAGACGAAGGTGCGCGCACTGGCAATCTCGTCGGCATATTCCTGAGGATTGTCGAGAGTAGCGAACTGCGAGCTAATGAACTTCGACTCGAACGAGCACATGGCTGTGATTGAGAAGTCCTCGTCGGGCAGGATGGTGATGCACGATCCTGTCTTGTCGTCCTTCACCTCAATCTTCTTACGGATGATGTAATAGTCCTTCGGCGCGTTTTGCTCTTCGATGCCCACCTCCTTAATCTTGTTGACATACTGGATGGCCGAACCGTCGAGAATGGGGAACTCTGGACCGTTGACCTGAATCATACAGTTGTCGATGCCTGAGGCATAGAGAGCCGATAGACCATGTTCGACGGTAGAAACTCTGATGTCGTCGCCTTTGGCGAGAACCGTGCCACGCTGTGTGTCTACCACATTCTCGGCTATGGCGTCAATGATGGGCATACCCTCAAGGTCGATACGCTGAATTTTATATCCCGTATTCTCAGGAGCAGGATTGAAAGTCACCGTCAGGCTCAGACCTGTATGCAGGCCTTTGCCGAATAATGAAAAGCTCCCTTTTAGTGTTTTCTGTTTCATTTCTTATTTCGATTTTTTGAGTTCTTCAATTTCTTTTCTTAGCATTCCTATTTCGCGATACATATCGGGCAGTTTCTTCATGACGGCCTGAGCCTTGAAGAAAATCTTCGGGTCGATGGCCGGCGCGCCAATCAGCTGTTCGCCGTTGCCCTTGGTGTTGCTGATGACACCACTCTGAGCGCCGATAAATGTCTTGTCGGCTATCTTGATGTGACCAGAGAATCCGGCTTGTCCGCCAACCATGCACCATGCGCCGATTTTCGTTGAGCCGGCCAGTCCTACCTGTGCCGACATGACGGTATTCTCGCCAATTTCGCAGTTGTGAGCCACCTGAATCAGGTTGTCTAACTTGACACCCTTGTGAATCACCGTCTGACCCATCGTCGAGCGGTCGATACAGGTGTTGGCGCCAATCTCCACGTCATCCTCAATGATGACGATGCCAATCTGAGGAATCTTCTCGTAGCCGGCAGCATTGGGGGCGAAGCCGAACCCGTCGGCACCGATGACCGTTCCTGCGTGGATGGTAACCCGCTGTCCTATCTGACAGCCATCATAGATGGTGACATTGGGATAAATGCGGGTGTCGTCGCCTATCTGGACGTTCTCACCAATAAAGGTGAACGGACCGATGTAGACGTTCTTGCCAATCTTGGCCGAAGGTGCTACGAAAGCCAATGGGTCGACACCCGTTTTCTTGGGCTTCATCGACTCGTAGAGCTGTAGCAGACGAGCCACACACTCATAGGCATTCTTAACACGGATGAGCGTCGTCTGGACGGGCTTTTCCAACTCTACGTCCTCGTTGATCAGTACGATGCTCGACTTCGTTTCATAAATGTAGTGAATGTATTTGGGATTCGAAAGAAATGAGATAGCTCCCTCTTTCCCATCTTCAATCTTGGCAAAAGTGTTGATGGTAACGTTTTCGTTGCCTTCAACACGTCCCTGCACATACTCGGCAATTTGTTTTGCTGTAAATTCCATAGCTATTTTGTTTAAACTGCTGCAAAGATAGCAAAAATTATTCAAACCGCTGATAACAGAGGTAATATTTTCTTATTTTTTTAGAAAGTAACTGCACATTTAGCAATTCTGAAGCTTCGGAAATATCCTTTGTTGTGCCGTCTTTGTAAAGAATAGTGATACTGTCATCGTCCACGTTGTACATGTCTTTCTGAATCGTGTTGATGCTCATCATGTAACGCCGTGCATCGGCCTCACTGGTGCCCATCATGGTGGCGATGCGCTTGGACAGTTCGCCGATGCGCTCTTCGCCAACCGGTTCTTCACACACTTCGACCTTGAAGATGCGGCGGTCGAGTATGTCGGTGGCCAGCGTCGAGAGTATCACGTCGTGGCTGTACTTCCAGGCTTTTAGGGCGCTCCAGATGTCAGAGTCGTCAAGATTCTCGTACATTCTAAGGGCCTCGTCGTGTGTGGCAAACCATGCGGCGTCGACCTCGTTTTCGAGGAAGTATTTCAGTGCAGGACTAGCGAAAAGGTCCACGCCCTGACGCGTCAAGTCTTTGGCTCGCAGCAGGGTGTTGACCAGCACTTTCTCACATGCTACGGCCGTCTTGTGCAGGTAGACCTGCCAGTACATCAAACGCCTTGTTGTCAAATAATTTTCGAGTGAGTAGATACCTTTCTGTTCCACCACCAGTGCATCGTCCACAACATTCAGCATTTTGATGATGCGTGCCGAGCCGATGTTTCCCTCGGTGACGCCCGTATAAAAGGAGTCGCGTCGCAGGTAGTCCAGACGGTCCATGTCCAACTGGCTCGATATGAGCTGGTGAAGGAAGTTCTTCGGATATTCACCCTTGAAGACCGCGATAGCTAAGTTCAGCTGTCCGCCGAAGTCGCGGTTTATCTGCTCCATCATCAGCAGCGATATTTCTTCATGCGAGATGCCGCTGATGAGCGTATTTTCAAGTACGTGTGAGAATGGGCCGTGGCCGATGTCGTGCATCAAGATGGCCGCCTCGACGGCCTCTGCCTCAGAGTCGAAGATAAAGTTGCCCTTCTGCTGGAGCGACATTATGGCCTCGCTCATCAGGTGAAAGGCTCCCAGCGAGTGCTGGAAGCGGGTATGGCGTGCCCCAGGATATACTACCGAAGCTAATCCCAGCTGGTTGATACGGTTCAGACGCTGCATCAGCGGGTGCTGTACAATATCGTAGAGCAAGCCCCGCGGAATCTTTATAAACCCGAATACCGGGTCGTTGATAATCTTATGTTCCTTCATTTCGGGTGCAAAGTTAATCTTTTTTAGTCATGAATAGCACGATTTACAAGATTATTTGTACCTTTGCACCCAAAATTATCATATTATGGGAAAGAAAAGAAGATGGCATTGTCTGTCAGGCCAAGAACCTACAGAGCTTGACAAACAGGTGATGTACTGGGAACAGAAAGGAAAACTGGTGCCTACGCGCGACCTTATCAAAACACCTGAACAGATTGAGGGAATCCGACGTGCGGGTGTTGTTAATACGGGGGTGCTCGACGAGGTTGCCAAGAACATACGTGCCGGCATGTCGACGCTGGAGATTGACCAAATCTGTCGTCGCTATTGCGAGGAGCACAACGCTATACCCGCCTGTCTGAACTATGGTGGCGACGAGGAAACACCACCATTCCCCATGTCGGTCTGTACGAGCATCAACGAGGTTGTGTGTCACGGTATTCCCAAAGAAGAGGACGTACTGGAGGAGGGCGACATCATCAACGTCGACTTCACCACCATCCTTGACGGCTACTATGCCGACGCCTCGCGTATGTTTATAATAGGTAAGACGACGCCCGAGAAGGAACAGCTGGTGCGCGTGGCCAAGGAGTGTCTGGAGATTGGCATGGAGGCCGCCAAGCCCTTCGGCTTCGTGGGCGACATCGGTCACGCCATTGAGAAACATTGCAAGAAGTATGGCTACGGCATTGTGCGCGACTTGGCGGGACACGGCGTTGGCAACGCCTTCCACGAGGAACCCGACGTCGACCACTACGGGCATCGCGGTACGGGTATGCTCCTTGTGCCAGGCATGGTCTTTACCATTGAGCCGATGATCAACATGGGTACGTACAAAGTGTTTATCGATGCCGACGACCCATACGGATGGGAGGTCATCACCGAGGACGAGAAGCCTTCAGCACAATGGGAGCATACACTGCTGATGACCGACCACGGTGTGGAAATTTTGACATATTAATCGTTAATTTGCTAAAAAACTGACAGAAAATTTGGCCGTTTCGTAACAAATTGCTATCTTTGCGGCCGATTTTCAAAGTTACTCCCTCGCTGCACCCTCGTGTAGGGAGCGGTAGGACAGACAAGACGACGGCTCTCGGGTAGGGCTGGCATTGTTCCTAAGGGATATGTATAACAATTAAACCATTCAAGCAATTATGGCAGAAATGAACTTTGGTGGCGTTATCGAAACTGTTGTCACCAGCAAGGAATTCTCACTCGAGAAAGCGCGTGAAGTATTGAAAGACGAAGTCATCGCCGTCATCGGTTACGGGGTGCAGGGTCCCGGACAGGCCTGCAACCTGCGTGACAACGGCTTCAATGTCATCGTCGGTCAGCGTCAGGGTAAGACCTACGACAAGGCTGTTGCCGACGGCTGGGTGCCTGGCAAGACCCTCTTCAGCATTGAGGAGGCTGCCGAGAAGGGCACTATCCTGTGCATGCTTCTGAGCGATGCTGGTCAGATTCAGCAGTGGCCCACTATCAAGCAATATTTGAAGCCCGGCAAGACCTTATATTATAGTCACGGCTTCGCCATCAACTGGAGCGACCGTACGGGTGTCGTTCCCCCGAAGGATGTCGACGTTATCATGGTGGCTCCCAAGGGTTCAGGTACCAGCCTCCGCACGATGTTCTGCGAGGGTCGCGGTCTGAACTGCTCTTACGCCATCTATCAGGACGCTACCGGCAAGGCCAAGGACAAGACGTTGGCTTTCGGTATCGGTATCGGAGCAGGATATATGTTCGAGACCACTTTCCAGCGCGAGGCTACCTCTGATCTCACAGGTGAACGTGGCTCATTGATGGGTGCTATCCAGGGACTGCTGCTCGCTCAGTATGAAGTGCTGCGCGAGAACGGACATTCTCCTTCGGAGGCCTTCAACGAGACTGTTGAGGAGCTCACCCAGAGTCTCGGCCCGCTCTTCGGTGCCAAGGGTATGGACTGGATGTATGCCAACTGCTCGACGACCGCTCAGCGTGGTGCCCTCGACTGGGCTCCCCGTTTCCACGATGCCATCAAGCCCGTCATGGAGTGGCTCTACTACTCAGTGAAGACCGGCAACGAGGCTCAGATTACCATTGACGCCAACTCGAAGCCCGACTACCGTGCCGGTTTGGAGAAGGAGTTGGAGGCTATGCGCAATCAGGAGATGTGGCGTGCCGGTGAGACCGTCCGCAAGCTGCGTCCCGAGAACCAGGAAATCTAATTGTCATCCGAATAAGAACGAATGGAGAATCTGCACCTGATTAGCAACCTAATTATTATTCGACTGCGTAAAGTGGCCGGAAGTGATGAGGTGTGTATATAAATTAGGTACAAGACGAACAGAACGATACAGAGCCTTTCTCACTTCCGGGTGTGAAAGGCTTTTTTTCGTTTTCTGACAGGAGAACAGATTCTGACATGAGTACATGAGTACAAGAGTACAAGAGAACAAATATCACATAGAACTAAAATAGAAATTTGAAGAGATGAATGACAGATTGTTTATTTTCGACACGACGCTTCGTGACGGCGAACAGGTGCCTGGATGCCAGCTCAACACTGTTGAGAAGATTCAAGTGGCCAAGGCTCTTGAACAGTTGGGCGTCGACGTGATTGAAGCAGGATTCCCCGTTTCGAGTCCCGGTGACTTCAATTCAGTCATTGAGATTTCAAAGTCCGTGACGTGGCCTACTATTTGTGCGTTGACACGCGCTGTAGAGCACGATATCGACGTGGCTTTCGAGGCACTGAAGTATGCCAAGCACAAGCGCATACACACGGGCATTGGTACCAGCGATGAGCATATTCAGTACAAGTTCAACTCCACACGCGAAGAGATTCTGGAGCGTGCCATTGCCGCTACGAAGTATGCCAAGCGCTACGTCGACGATGTGGAGTTCTACTGCGAGGACGCCGGACGTACCGACAACGCGTATCTAGCTCAGGTCGTCGAGGCCGTCATCAAGGCCGGTGCTACAGTGGTTAATATTCCCGACACGACGGGCTACTGTCTGCCGCAGGAGTACTACGAGAAAATCAAGTACCTGAAGGAGCATGTCGACGGTATCGAACGCGCCATCATCTCGACCCATTGCCACAACGACCTGGGTATGGCTACAGCCAACACCTTCAGTGGCGTGATGGCTGGTGCACGCCAGGTAGAGGTGACCATCAACGGCATTGGCGAGCGTGCCGGCAACACGTCATTGGAGGAGATAGCGATGATACTGAAATGCCACAAAGGTCTCGGCATCGATACAAACATCAATACTACCAAGATATATCCTACGAGCCGCATGGTGTCGAGTCTGATGAATATGCCCGTGCAGCCCAACAAGGCCATCGTTGGCCGCAACGCCTTTGCCCATTCGAGCGGCATCCATCAGGACGGCGTCTTGAAGAATGTGCATACCTACGAAATCATGGATCCCAAAGACGTGGGCATCGATGACAACAGCATCGTACTCACAGCCCGTTCGGGACGTGCTGCCCTGAAGCATCGACTGCATGTGAACGGCGTTGACGTCGAGGAGTCGAAACTCGACAAGATTTACGAAAAATTCCTACAGCTGGCCGACCAGAAGAAGGAGGTGGCCGATGCCGACGTGCTGATGTTGGCTGGAGCCGACACTGCCGACCAGCATGCCGTCCGTCTGGACTTCCTGCAGGTGACGACGGGCAAGGGCGTGAAGTCGGTGGCCTCCATCGGTCTCGACATCAGCGGACAAAAGTTTGAGGCTGCTGCCTCGGGTAATGGTCCCGTCGATGCTGCCATTAAGGCGCTGAAGCGTATCATCATGAAACAGATGACGCTGAAGGAGTTTACCATACAGGCCATCTCTAAAGGCTCCGACGATGTGGGTAAGGTACACATGCAGGTGGAGTACGACGGCCAGCTCTATTATGGCTTCGGTGCCGATACCGATATTGTGACAGCCTCTGTAGAAGCCTATATCGACTGTATTAACAAATTCAAGAAGGAATGAATACATTATTTGACAAAATCTGGGACCAGCATGTTGTGCAACAGGTTGCCGACGGTCCCACACAACTGTATATCGACCGCCTGTACTGCCACGAAGTGACGTCACCGCAGGCTTTCGACGGTATGCGGGCACGCGGACTGAAATGCTTCCGTCCCGAGAAAATCTACTGTATGCCCGACCACAACACACCGACGCACGATCAGGATAAACCGATTGCCGACCCCGTGTCGAAGGCTCAGGTAGACGCGCTGGAACGTAACGCCCGCGAGTTCGGGCTGACACACTACGGTATGGGAACCCGCGACAACGGCATCATCCACGTCGTAGGTCCCGAGAAGGGACTATCGTTGCCCGGTATGACCATCGTCTGTGGCGACAGCCATACTTCGACCCATGGCGCTATGGGTGCTGTGGCTTTCGGCATCGGCACCTCAGAGGTGGAGATGGTGATGGCCTCGCAATGTATCCTGCAGCAGAAGCCTAAGTCGATGCGTATCAACATCAACGGCCGGTTGGGTAGGGGCGTGACCGCTAAGGATGTGGCCCTATACCTGATGGCGCAGCTGACCACATCGGGGGCTACAGGCTACTTCGTCGAATATGCTGGCGACGTTGTCTCCGCTCTGTCAATGGAAGGTCGCCTGACGCTCTGCAACCTCTCGATAGAGATGGGCGCCCGTGGTGGTTTTATCGCTCCCGACGACGTGACCTTTAATTATATAAAAGGTCGTGAGTTTGCCCCTAAGGGTGAGGCGTGGGACAAGGCTCTTGCCTACTGGAAGACGCTGAAGAGTGGCGACGATGCCGTCTTCGACAAGGAACTGACGTTCGATGCGAAAGACATAGAACCCCGCATTACTTACGGAACCAATCCGGGGATGGGGATAGGGATAACGGAGGGCATACCGGCCCCCCTGTCGTCCCCCGAGGGGGACACAAATGTCCTACAGAGTAATGAAGCCCCCTCGGGGGCAGTAGGGGGGGCTCGCGCTCTCGCTTATATGGGTTTCCAGCCTGGCCAGCAGCTGCTGGGAACGAAGGTCGACTACGTCTTCCTTGGTGCCTGCACGAATGGTCGCATTGAAGACTTCCGTGCCTTTGCATCCATCGTGAAGGGGCGCAAGAAAGCTGACGGCGTGGTAGCTTGGTTAGTGCCTGGCTCTTGGGCTGTACATCAGCAGATTCAGGATGAAGGGCTCGACAAAGTATTGGCAGAAGCAGGTTTCGAGATTCGTCAGCCAGGCTGTTCGGCCTGTTTGGCGATGAACGACGACAAGATTCCTGCTGGCAAGCTCGCCGTCTCGACGTCGAACCGCAATTTCGAAGGCCGTCAAGGTCCCGGAGCCCGCACCATACTGGCATCGCCCCTCACTGCTGCCGCAGCCGCCGTCACCGGAGTCATAACCGACCCTCGCCTCCTCTTATGAAAAGTACTCCTGTACTCCTGTCTAAAACAAGTACTCCTGT
>Ga0256405_10009034_pt1 | contig 13855 bp, 13 predicted proteins | sample RumenRJG_02DNA_FD_189096 | JGI IMG/M metagenome (GOLD analysis project Ga0256405, IMG submission 189096) | Bovine rumen microbial communities from Lethbridge, Alberta, Canada - RJG_02 | ecosystem: Host-associated > Mammals > Digestive system > Stomach > Rumen | place: Canada: Alberta...
TCAGGTCTCAATGTTGGTCGTTTGCCGAAGCTGCTTTTGTCTGAGACCTGGATTTGACAAACTGTCGCTGCGCGACAGGGCCTCTCCTTATATGAGCAGTGACTTGGTCTTTGGGCACCGCTGTTTTTCGGTGCTTCTATTTGACAAACTGCCGCTGTGGCGGCAGGCCCACTCCTTCTCAAAGCCGATCATTTTATCATCCGGCACCGCGGCCTGAAACACACGGAGCCGGACGGCTGAAAATCCCCGTCTCCATGCAGGCCTTGTCTGCCTTTTCGCTGGCAGAATCCGCCGGTCAAATATCCTTTTTGGGTATGTCTCTCACAGATTTTCCAGTTCAAGTATACACCACTTGCCGACAGAATGCAAACACACCCTATCCGGCATGGGACTCACCGGGCAGCAGCCAGTAGGTCCGGATGGTGCAAAGAGCTGCCATAATGCTCAGACGCAGCGTCATCTCTTCTCTGGAATCCTTTGTCCAGTCCATCATCACCGTGCCCCTGGCGACAATTTCCTCCAGTTCCTCCAGATGACTGCGAAAAGAGTCATACCCGGTATGAACATCTGTTCTGCAGAGAATCTCCAGTATCGCGCCGATGCTTTCCATATTGAGCGCCTGCTTGAGCACATAAATCATCAGCAGGATAGCCAGGTGTTCCCGGTCATACTTTTTCCCTGCCGGACGCGGCAAAAGCCCTGCTTTCACATAGTTGTTGATCATCGACTTGGTCATCTCGCCCTTGGGCAGCTTGTCGGAAAATGACCGGTCCATGAGCAGCATCACCTGATCCATGTAAAGCCCGATATCCGGCAGTTCTTCCCATCTGGGCAGATGAATTCTCTTTTCACTTATCGAACACATATCCATCTCTGTACAGCTTAACGTTCAGCGATAATCTTCTTGAGGTTGGCAATCGTCTCTTTCATCTCCGATTCCTGCTCAAGCATCTTCCCGACTTTGTCACATGAATTCAGAATCGTGGAATGGTCCCGTCCAAACTCGTCGCCGATCCGGGGCAGGCTCATCTCCGTCATCTCCCGTGTCAGATACACGGCCACATGTCTGGCCCGTGCAATTTCCTTTTTCCGGGAATCCCCCCGGATCTGCGCCGGATCCAGCTTGTAGTAGTCGGAAACGCAGTTGATAATCATCTCCGCATTGATCCGCTTGGGATCCCGCACCACCGTGATATCCTTCAGTGCACTGGCCACCACATTTTCATCAATGGGACAGTTATTCAGCTTGGCATAGGCACTGACGCGAATCAGTGAACCTTCCAGCTCACGAATATTGCTGTCCACACGGTTGGCAATCATCTCAAGCACCGCATCCGACACGGTAATGCTGTCCAGATCGGCCTTTTTGCGCAGTATGGCCACACGGGTGTCAAAATCCGGTTTCTGAATGTCAGCAATCAGTCCCCATTCAAAACGGGAACGGAGCCGTTCCTCAAGACGCGAGATATCCCTGGGCGGCTTATCTGAGGAGATGATAATCTGTTTGCCGGCATTGTGAAGGGCGTTAAACGTATGGAAGAATTCTTCCTGTGTCGATTCACGTCCCGCAATAAACTGAATATCATCGATCATCAGCACATCCACATTGCGGAAACGATTCCGGAACTCATCCGTTTTCTTGTTTCCGATGGAGGCGACCAGCTCATTGGTAAAGGTTTCGCTCTGAAGATAGAGCATCCTCATGTTGGGAAAATGATCCTGAATGAAATGACCGATTGCGTACATGAGATGGGTCTTTCCAAGTCCGACACCGCCGTAAAGGAACAACGGATTATACGCCATGCCGGGGGTTTCGGCAACCGCCAGCGCCGCTGCATGAGCAAACCGGTTGGAGGAACCCACCACAAAGGTATCAAAGGTGGCGCGGGGATTGAAGAAAACAACATCGTTCTTCTTCTCCTCGTTCTTTTTCTCCTGTTCTTTCTGCCACTCAATGCGTTCCTTGACACTCATCAGACGAATCCGCATCTTCTGCCCGGCCGCCTGTGAAACTGCCTGCTCAATCTGTACCAGATAACGGGGTCTGACTGTCTTCTCAACGAAGTCACTGATCACCTCAATGGCCATTTCATCCCCGTCCACGTAGATCGGTTTCAGCGGCTGATCAATCCATGTTTCATAGGAAACCGACGGAAGATTCTCCATCAGAATCGCTTTTGCCTTCTCCCAAAGCGCTGTATGCTCGTCCATGTCACGCATCCTCTTTATATCCATGGTTATCCACAGGACCGCCGATTTCTGTGGAAAAGTGTGGTCCTGTGGATAACTCTGATTTTGCATAGTGTATCAAAAAAAGGCCTGAAATACAAGGCCTTTCCGCCGTTTTCCACCCCGGACGCGTCCGGTTTTCCACAGCTTTTCTTCACTTTGAAAACAGTTATCCACAACATAATGTGGTGGGACGTTCCCCTGCTCCACAACCACTGCGCATGCCGGTCCGATTTTCTTCATTTTGAAGGATTTTGAAAATTCTTCCGGCGGTTCCCTCTCTTACAGAAACCCGCCGTCCACCCCAATGACCTGTCCGGTGATAAACAACGCCTCACTGCCCAGCAGAAAACGGCAGATCCCGGCCACATCCTCCGGGGTTCCGATGCGCCCGAGGGAAGCCGTTTCGGCCAGTTCGGCCCGGTCTGCCTCTGAGTACGCCGCCATCATGGCCGTATCAATCACCCCCGGCGTCACACAGTTCACCCGGATGCCGGAAGGACCGTATTCCCTTGAGAGTGCCTTTCCCAGCCCGATCAGTCCCGCCTTGCTGGCCGAATAAGCCGCCTCACAGGACGCGCCCGCCACCCCCCACATGCTGGAAATCAGCACAATGGAGCCTGACTGCCGGCGGATCATTTCCGGAAGAAATGCCCGGCAGAGATAAAACGCGCTTGAGAGATTGGTCGAGAGCACCCGGTCCCATTCCTCATCGGTCATATCCATCAGAAGACCGGTATGCGCGATGCCCGCGCAGTGAACCATCCCATACAGGCCGTGGTACAGCGAGAGGATTTCCTCCGCCATTTCCCGGACCTCCCCGCTCCTTGACAGGTCTGCCCGGACCGCATGCACATCGCGGTCCAGATCACACAGTTCACGGCAGAGTGCCTGCACCTTTTCCGTTCCGTGGTTCGCATGCGCCAGTACCGTATACGTGTCCGAGAGAGCTCGTACACAGGCCTCGCCGATGCCCCCGGAGGCACCGGTGACCAGTACCGTTTTCTTTCCCATTTTTCCTTCCTCTTGACAAAACTGTTCTGAGGATTTAGCATACCCCCAGAGGTGATCATATGGCTCTACAGATTTTCTGCGGCAAAGGCTTTGATACTCAGAAAGCCGAACGCTTCTTCAAGGAACGCCGCATTTCCTATCAGAAAATTGACACGCTGAAATATGGGATCAGCCGCCGTGAACTGGAAAGTGTTCTCAATGCCGTCGGCATGGACAACCTCTGTGACCGGGACAGCAAGGCCTTCCGTGAAAGCGTCATCGCCTATACGCAGAACAGAGACACCATCCTGGATGGTCTTCTGGAACATCCCGCCCTCCTGCGCCTGCCCATTGTCCGTTCAGGTCGAAATGCCACCGTCGGCTATGAGCCGGATACCTGGGAAACCTGGATTCGAAACGGCCAGATTTAATGCAGCCCTGGTTAAACCAGGGCTGCATTTTTATCCGTTTGGATCCTCCTGCGGATCACCCGCGGGCGCCGGCGAGGACATTTCCGTGTTTGCGCCCGCCGCAGCATCTTCTCCATTGTCCGCGTCCCGTCCCTCATCCACCGCCGCGGTACGGAACCGTTCCTCAGCGACCACGTAACTGTTTTTCTCAATCTCCAGTTCCAACATGATCCTGCCCAGGAAACGGCCGCTTTCCGTTTCCGTGACATCGATCTGCAGAACCGGTGCAACCTGTCCCTCAACCGGCACCGGCAGCACCCAGTAGACGGTTTCCCCTTCCACATCCACCGAACTGCCGGCACTGATGTATCCGCCGGCCAGTGCATCAAAGCGATAGAAAACCCCGTCTGTTCCGCTCAGCAGGAAACGAACCTCCAGCGGCACCCCGTCCGTTCCGTTCATCCCCAGCTGCAGCATCAGCCCGTCTGCAATCGTATCCAGCGGGCTGTATCTGCGCATGGTCAGCAGGGACACCACGCCCGCCTCAAGCGGAACTTTCGGTTCACAGATCCGTTCCTCATCCCGTGCATACGCCAGGACACCGGGGTAAAAAGAGGTCAGAATGGAGCCGTATCCGCCGTTGCTGAGATAATCCCCCAGCTGCATGGTGATCCACTCCTCCTTTTCCCCCCGGTCCAGCAGTCCCTTTTCAATCAGGAGATCGCCCAGTTCACCCAGAAACTGTTTATAGACCGGCTCAAGCCGGAGGAGTTCATCCACCGTGAGCAGCGGATCCCGCTCATCGGCCGGCACCGAAACAAACAGAAAACAAAAGAGGAGCAACGGCATCATGACTTTTCGGATCATTCCGCTGTTCCTCCTTTCTGTCGGTTGCTTTGCCCGCACCGGAAATTCCGGAGCAGACTGAGCCTCTGTTTCCCGGGCCAGTCCATTCCCTCAGGTCAGTTCACGAAGTAGATAATATCGCTTACATCGCGTTCCCGTGAACCGCTGGTTTTGTTGACCCGTTCCCCGTTCATCACCATGGTGGCACTTCCGCCGCCATCCATGTTATAGGCGATCTTTGCGCCGCGCTGCTGGAAAAACTCCTGCATTTCCTGCAGGGTCATTCCCTTGTCGCTCCATTTGTCCCGGCGTCCGTCCGCCACCAGGACGATATAATGGGTATTATCGACGATGCCGATGGCCGTCCGGGGCTCACGGATAGTGTCCTTGGTGGAAATGACATACTTTTGGGGCATCTCGACGATCTGTCCGTCATTCACCAGAAGCGGGCCGAAGGAGAAGGACTGCACCACGCCCATGTCCATATACTGCTGTCCACTTCCCTCGACATACTGTCCCTTCGGAATGGCCCCGAAACTGCCGTCCGCGAACACCAGCAGCTGGTCGCAGTTGGACTTTTTATCCCTGTACAGGACCCCGTTGCGGATGATGAGGCCGTAATTGTCCTTATAATTATAGTAATCGCCATTAATGGCCAGAACCGCATCATGCCTTGCGGCAATCGCAGAGGTTGACTCTGCATTTTTTTTGCTGTACTCCTCCCCGGCAAATGCCGTGCGCATCTGATCCGGACGGGTCATGTACACATCCGCCACAAAGAAACGAAGAGAGGTCCTGTTATACTTGTAACACCACTGTTCAATCGTGATGCGCAGCGTATCAGATTCATAGGTCTGTGTTTCCTCAATCTCCTTTGACGAGGGCACAGCTGCCGCCATGGCTGTGGACAGTCCTGCAAAGAGGACAAGGGTCAGTACCAGCAGGGTACAAAACAGTTTCCGTTTCATGGTTTCCAATTTCTCCTCATACTTGTTGTCATCTGCTGAGGCGACATGTCCGGCCCCGGATATGACCGGCTGTCGCCTGCTGTTTGTTTTCTCTCTCACTGAACCGGAGTCTGGACCGGATTTGCCATAAACATCAGGATGTCACTGACCGACCGCTCCTTGCCGCCCGAGGGCATGTTAATGACCTTCCCCAGGAAATACAGGGTCGTCGAACCGCCGCCGTCCAGATTGAAGGCAAACTGAACTCCCTCTTCCAGGAACAGCTGCTGCAGTTTCGGAATGGAACAGCCCGTTGAATACCCTTCCCGGCGTCCGTCCACCACAATGACCATGTAATGAAGCGGACCGATCTGCCCCACGGCCGTTCTGGGTTCGTTATAGCCGTCATTGCAGTTGACATAGAATTTTCCGGGCAGTTCCGCTGCCTGACCGTTCTCCACCAGCACCGGACCGAATTCAAACGTCTGCCATGTATTGGCCCGCATCAGCTGATCCGCCACCAGTCCCTGTTTTCCTGACCGGTCCGTCATGGCGCTCATATTGCCGGCTGCATCCACCACCAGAAGGTGATGGCGGCGAATGTTCTGCTTGCGCATCAGCTCACCGTTCCGGATAATCACCCCGTCCCGGTGATAGCGGCAGAAGTCCGCGTTAATGGCCAGTACTGGGCTGTACCGCCCGGCAATGTCGCTGACGGCCTCGTAGATGCCGCTCTTGAAATCATCTCCGGCAAACGCGGTTCTCAGCTGACTGACATCCGTCAGCCGGATATCACATACGTAATACGTGAGTCCGTCTTTCTGTTTCTGTTCAATGGATACGGACATGCGATCCGTCTGATAGGAAAGTTCACCGGGTTCATAATGCTTGAGGGCAGAGGAGGAACCGGACTCATCCGTGCCCCCAGCATTGCTGACCGTTCTGGCCTGTTCTTCCTTTGTCTGCTCCGCGATTTCCTCCTGGATCTCCTCCAGCTGTACCTCCGCGTTGAAATTCACAATCTGGTCGAGCTCACTGTTGGGTTCCGGTGTGGCTCCCGGCAGGGCCTGAATGGTTCTCTCATTCTGAACTCTGGCCCAGTCGCTGAAACGCTGCTGGACGCTGGGAACCTCCGTCACCGGTGCACTGGCATTACAAAGGACCAGTGTCAGCACAATTCCTGCCGCCATGAGCAGGATTCGCAGCGGCTTTTTGTCCCCGAAAACCACCGGGACATCAAAATGTCGTTTCCGGAATCGTCTGAAATGATGCAGATTTCCTTCACTTTTTGCCGGCAGATCGTACCGCCTGAGCGGTGTTCTTCTGATCCGGTCAATCGGTTTCATTCAGCGTTTCTCTCCTCTTTCAAACGATTAGATGAGGCGTATTATACGCCCCGGAACAGTCCCTGTCAAACGATCCCTGCGTCCCCGGGACAGACAAAGCCGCAGTTGGCGTCTCTTTCAGGCATGTATGCTCTTGTCCGAATTTCTTCCTCTTTATACAGGAACAGATCCGGAACTGCCGGTATTGGGGTGCCTTTCCCTTCTCCACTCCTGTTTGTGCTATGTTTTTTTATGCCTGTTGCATAAAATACCGCTGATAAATTGCTGTATATTCATGCAGTTTCCAAAAATCTGCGCCCGTCTATTCTTTTCCATCCGTGTTTCTGTTATAATTTTTACTGATGTGCCCTGACTATTTTTTCACAGATACAGCCCTCTGTATCTTCCCCAATTCATTTACGGGAGTTATTTATGAAACTGACAGAAGTCCTCTCCATGCTAGGTGGTATCGGTCTTTTTTTATACGGAATGACCCTGATGTCCACCGGACTCAAAAACGCTGCCGGTGATCGTTTGCGACAGATCCTTGAACGCGTCACCTCCAACCGGCTGGCTGCTCTTCTGGTCGGTCTGGTTGTTACTCTGCTCATTCAGAGCTCAAGTGCCACCGATATGATGCTGATCGGTTTCGTCGATTCCGGTCTCATGCCGCTGGCCCAGGCCTTTGGTGTCATCCTGGGCGCCAATATCGGAACGACGGTGACCGCACAGATTACCGCCTTTGACCTGACCGCGCTGGCACCCTTCCTGCTGTTTGTGGGATGTGTCATCGTCCTGTTTGTCAAAAAGCCCTTCATCCAGTCCATCAGCACGGTGGTATTGGGATTTGGCATGCTGTTTGTGGGCATCGGCATGATGAAGGGCGCCATCGCGCCCCTGTCCCGTACGCCTGCGTTTATTGCCCTCGTCTCTGCACTGGATAATCCCATCGCCGGCATCCTGTTCGGTATCGGATTTACGGCACTCCTGCAGAGTTCCTCCTCCTCCGTCGTCATTTTCCAGACCTTTGCCCAGCAGGGAATGCTGAGTTATAACGAAACCGTCTGGCTGGTGATCGGTGCGGCCATCGGCTCTGTCACCCCCAACCTGCTTGCCAGCATTACCGCCTCCCGTGAAGGAAAGCGCACGGCTCTTCTGAATCTGTTTTTCAACCTTTTCAGAGCCTGCCTGATTTCCACCCTGATTCTGCTGTTCCCGAAGATTCTCACCGCCATTCAGTCCCTGTCACCCGGGGATGTGGCCCGTCAGGTGGCAAATACGCATACCCTGTTTGCCATCACCGCCGCGATAATTGCCCTGCCCATGCAGCCGCTCTTTCTGCGCCTTACCCATCTGGTTTTCCCGCTCCTGCCCGAGGAGACACGGCTCAAGGAACAGAAGAGCCTTGCCTATCTGGAACATATGGAAAAGTATCCCGACAGCGTGGCCATTCACGAGGCCCAGCTGGAGGTTAACCGTATGGGCAATTTTGCAAGGGAAAACCTGGGCATTGCCATCGAGTACTTCTTCAACCCCAGTGACGTGGAAAAAGGAAAGCGGGTCGCAGAGCTTGAATCCGTCGTTGATTATCTCAATCAGGCCATTACAGACAAGCTTATCTCCCTTCGTTCCCGGAACCTCTCTGAAAAGGACATTTTCCGTCTGACCAAGATGACGCAGGTCACCAGCAACTATGAGCGAATCAGTGATCATGCCGAAAACATTGCCGAATTTACCGACCGGGTCAAGAACGAAAATGCCGTCATCTCTGAGGCCGGCCTCTCTGAACTGCGGCAGATGAGCGACACGGTTCTCAAAACGCTGGATGTCTCCATGGATGTGTACTCGAATAACCATCTGGAGCGTCTTCCGGAGGCTGAGGCCTATGAGCAGCAGGTGGATGATATGCAGGCTCTGTTCATTGAGCATCACATCAACCGCCTGATGGAATCCAAATGTGATCCCCTCGGCGGCGTCATTTTCACCGACATGTGTACCGATCTTGAACGGTGTTCAGATCAGGCAATCAACATCGCCACCGCCCTGGTCCAGGAGAAAAAGTACTGAAAAAGCTTGTTTCAGGTGTCCCGCAAGGGACACCTTTTTATAAGCCTCTTTCAATATTTCCGCCCTGTTTCCTTTTCCGCATCCTGTTTTCCGTAATTTCAAGATTGAAAACCGGATGCGGAAAGTGTAGAATACAGGTACATTTGTCAATCAACCTTTTCAAACGACTCACAAAGAGGCTTCATATGGCTGGACGTCTGGATCAGATTGAACAATTCCTGCAGGACAGTCTGGGACACGCTTTCCTTGCTGCCAGGCCGGATCTTCCCTATGCTGTCAGTCGGATATTGCTTGGAATCGGCCTGCCGGATTCTTCGATGACCGCCATCTGGCACCGTCTTGATTCCTTCCTCTTTAACGTAATTTACAATACAACCAATAAGCAAATGCTGCTGATCATGGATGACCGGCGGAAAATTCGCGCCACAGAGGACATGATTACGGACCTGGCAGACCGTCTGCTGTCCCTCACCTATGCCTCAGCTGTTCCCACCCCTGAACTGGAGGATCAGCTGTATGATCTGTCCAGAAACGGGTCATTTTCCGCCATGCGCACCCTTCTTGAGAAGTATCATCCGGGTGATGCCGAGCGCGAAATGATCGTTCGTGTTCTCAGGGAAAACCATCAGCTGCATTAATCTGGAGATGGATATGTCAAAAATTATTGCTGTTACCAATCAAAAAGGCGGTGTCGGAAAGACCACCACCAGCATTAATCTTTCCGCCTGTGTCGCTGCCACGGGAAAACGCGTGCTTGTCGTGGATGCCGATCCGCAGGGCAATGCCTCAAGCGGCCTCGGCTTCAAGCCTGAAAAAGATACCCCGACCCTGTATGAGGTCATTGCCGGTGAAATCCCTGCCGAATCGGCCATCGTCAGCACCCCGGTGTCCACGCTGTTCCTGCTGCCCTCCGATGTGCGGCTGGCCGGTGCGGAAATCGAGCTGGCCGGCGTAGATAACCGTGAATCGATCTTTGCGGATGCCCTGCGGCCTCTCAAGGACAACTACGATTTTATCTTTATCGACTGTCCCCCGTCCCTGGGCCTGATCACCGTCAACACGCTTTGTGCCTCCGACAGTGTCCTTATTCCTATCCAGTGTGAATACTATGCACTGGAGGGCGTCAGTGCCCTGATGGGAACGGTGCAGAAAGTACAGCGGATCAACCGGCACCTGGCCATTGAGGGAATTGTCCTCACCATGCTGGATGCCCGGACCAATCTGGGTATTCAGGTCGCCAAGGAAGTAAGACGTTTCTTCAAGGCGCGGGTCTACACCACCGTCATCCCCCGGAACGTCCGCCTGGGCGAGGCCCCCAGTCACGGTCTCCCCATTCATCTCTATGATTCACGCTCTCTCGGTGCCCAGAGTTATGAACAGCTTGCCCAGGAATTCCTGAAAGCAAATTCATAAGGCATTGGACCGACGCTGCTGCGCCGGTCCAATGCCCGTCAAAACAGGTACGATGCCAAACGATCGCATGATAATTAAGGAGGACAACGATGCCCAGAAAAACAGGTTTGGGACGCGGACTGGATGCTCTCCTTCCCGATGTTGAGACAACCCTGTCCCATCTGGATTCTCCTGACAGTTCCGATCCCCTGGATGCTGTCATTGATATTCCCATTCATTCCATTGATCCGAATCCGAATCAGCCCCGGCGTACATTTGATCCGGAATCTCTCAGTGCCCTTTCCGCTTCCATTCAGAGCAGCGGCATCCTTTCCCCGATCCTGGTTGCCCGTGAGGGAAACCGGTATACCCTCATCGCGGGAGAACGCCGCTGGCGTGCCGCGCGGCTGGCCAATCTGACCACCGTTCCGGCCATTGTCCGGGACTGGGATGAAATCAAGCGCCAGGAAGCCGCGCTGATTGAAAACATTCAGCGGGATGACCTCAATCCCATTGAAGAGGCACAGGGCATTGCGCGCCTGATTGATCAGTACTCCTTTACACAGGAAGCCATTGCGGAGCGGCTGGGAAAAAGCCGCCCTGCCGTGACCAATCTGCTGCGCCTTCTGACCCTCCCCGACTTTATTCAGAAAGCCATTACCGACGGCACACTCTCCGCCGGTCACGCGCGCGTCCTGGCGGGCATTTCGGATGCCGAGATTCAGAAAATGCTCTTTGAGAAAACCATTAACCTGCACTGGTCTGTCCGTCAGCTGGAAATGGCTGCCCGGGATGCCGCCAAACCGAAAGAGGAAGAAAAGCAAAAGCCCTCCCTGCCGGTTGAGTATAACGAACTGGGAGATGCCATCCGGAATGCCACCGGTCTTAAAGTCCATTTCTCCGGTTCCAAGGAAAAGGGCAAGGTTATACTTGAATACAACGACCCGGAATCTCTGCAGAAACTGTGGGATCTGGTACATGCCTGATTTCAAAAGCGAAGCCGGTGCTTCGCTTTTTTGCTTGCAGCTCACGAGCTTTTCGCGAAGCGACAGAAATGAGAGGAGGACTCGCTATGGAACTTAATCATCGCCTTGTCAATATCCCGCCCAGCGGGATCCGGCGCATTGGTCAGCTGGCCAAGGCCCGTCCGGGGTGTATCGCCCTGAGCATCGGCGAACCGGACCTGGACGCACCGGAGAGGATCCGCCGGCAGATCGCGGATGCCATTGTGGCCGGCGATACCCATTACCCGCCCAATGCCGGGATTTCCGATCTGCGCGGGGAGATTGCCAACGCCGTCAATGAGCGCTTTTCAACCGATTATGCCCCCGGCGAAACGGTTGTAACCATCGGGTCTACGGAGGCCCTTGCCAGCGCCATTTTCGCCATTCTCAATCCCGGGGATGAGGTCATCGTCCCCATTCCCACGTTTAACCTTTATCAGGCGCAGATTGAAATGGCCGGAGGCGTTTTCGTTCCACTGCCCCTTCGCAGCGATGATTTTCAGATCGATGCCGCGGCGCTTGAAGCCCTCATAACCTCCAGGACCCACGCCATTCTCTTTGCCTCACCGAACAATCCCACCGGGACGATTTTAAACGCGGAAAGTCTGGCCTGTCTTCGCCGGGCAGCCCTTGACCATGACCTTTATCTGATTAATGACAGTGTCTATGACCGCCTCCTGTACACCGATTCCTTTCCGACCCTGATGGGGGATCCGGCGCTTCGTGACCGGCTCATCTATGTCAATGCGTTTTCCAAGACCTACGCCATGACCGGCGTTCGCATCGGGTACGCCCTGGCCGACCAGCCGGTCATGGACCAGATGATCAAGGCTCACAGCTTCCTGGTCGTTTCCGTGGCCGGCTGTATCCAGTCCGGCTGCCGGTCCATCTTTTCCCTCTCGGTTGAGGACAGTGTCGCGGCCTTCCGGAAGCGCCGGGACCTTGTCCTGGATGCGCTCCGCGACATGCACCTGCCCTGCCCGGTTCCGGAGGGCGCTTTCTATGCCTTCCCCTCCATCAGGGAATTCGGGATTCCGGATGAGACTTTCTGCCTGCAGCTCATTGAGCAGGGAGGACTCGCCCTGGTTCCCTCCTCCTGCTTTGGTGTCCCGGGCCACGTACGCATCTCTTTCTGCTACGAGCTGTCCATCCTCGAGGAAGGGATGAAGCGGCTTGCCTGTTTTGTTCAGAGCCTGCGCGCCTGAACCCCAATATAAAAGCGGATCTGCCAAAGGCAGATCCGCTTTTTGCTGTTCTTTCTCAGCGCTCGACACGGCCGGAGCCGGAGCCCTTCATCAGGCTCTCCACTTCCTTCACCGTGACACGGTTGAAGTCGCCGGAGATGGTGTGCTTGAGGCAGGATGCCGCAACCGCAAACTCCAGTGCTTCGCCCTGGGTGGCATAGTTGTTGAGACCATAAATCAGACCGCCGCCGAAGGAGTCGCCGCCGCCGACGCGGTCCACGATATCCGTAATCGCATAACGGCGGGATACATAGAATTCCTTGCCGTCATAGATGCAGGCTGCCCAGTAGTTGGTGTCCGCACTCTTGGACTCACGCAGCGTGATGGCCACCTTCTCCAGGTTCGGATACATCTCCATCGCCGTGCTGGCGATCTTCTTGTAGACCTCACGGTCCAGCTCGCCGCTCTCGACATCGCTCTTGGCGCTGATGCCAAGGGACTTCTGGAAGTCTTCCTCATTGGCAATGGCGACATCCACGTACTTCGTGATCTCGCTCATGACTTCCTTTGCTTCCTTGCCGTATTTCCACAGGTTCTTGCGGTAGTTGAGGTCGCAGGAAACCTTCACGCCCATTTCCTTAGCTGCCTTCACCGCCGCCAGGGTCAGGTCAGCAGCAGACTGGGAAATAGCCGGGGTGATGCCGGTCACATGGAACCAGGTGGCATCCTTCAGGATCTCTTTCCAGTCAAACAGATCCACCGGTGCCTTGGCGATGCAGGAATCCGCACGGTCATAAATGACCTTGGAAGGACGCTGGTTGGAACCGGTCTCAAGGAAATAGATTCCCATACGGCCATCCACCATCTTGATGTCGGACACATCGACGCCAAATCCGCGGACCTCGCGCAGGCAGGCCTCACCGATCGCATTATTCGGAAGAGCGGTAACAAATGCCGTATTCATTCCATAATTTGCAAGAGAAACAGCTACGTTCGCCTCGCCGCCGCCAAAGGTTGCCTCGAGAGAGGGGCTCTGGAAGAAACGCTCAAGTGCGGGGCTCTTGAGACGAAGCATGATTTCACCAAATGTAACTACTTTTCCCATTTTGAATCACTCCTTACTGTCGTTTACGGGAATTTGAGCAATTGCGATTATACATGGACCATGGGAAGAAATCAAGTTCTATCCGGCAGTTTTTCCCGTATGTTCACGGTCCGTGACGCCCTGATTTCCCGCGGGTCTCATTCATGCGGGTCCTCCTTTTTCCCGGTCCGCCTGTGATAGTCCTCGATTGCCCTGAGATAACACGCCTCCACCGATTCCGCAAACCGTTCCGCCGAGTAACGCTCCACGGAGGATGGTGCCCGGCTGGCGATGTGTTTCCCTTCCTGGCTGAATCCCCGGATCAGCGCAACCAGAAGGGCCTCGTCCGAGGCATCCGTAAGGATGCCGTTCAC
>Ga0256405_10009036_pt1 | contig 13854 bp, 16 predicted proteins | sample RumenRJG_02DNA_FD_189096 | JGI IMG/M metagenome (GOLD analysis project Ga0256405, IMG submission 189096) | Bovine rumen microbial communities from Lethbridge, Alberta, Canada - RJG_02 | ecosystem: Host-associated > Mammals > Digestive system > Stomach > Rumen | place: Canada: Alberta...
AAAGGAGATTGATATTATGGTTGACACATTAAAAGGCGGTACAACTTTTTCACCGGAGCTTGTCACAGAATTGATGTCGAAGGTCAAGGGCTACTCAACCCTTGCCAAGCTGAGCGCTCAGACGCCAATCCCGTTCAACGGGTCGCAGCAGTTTGTTTTTAACCTCGAAGGAAACGCTCAAATTGTCGGCGAAGGCGAAACAAAAAAGCCGGGCAAGGCAACTCGTGAATCTAAGGTTATTCGCCCGTTGAAGTTTGTTTACCAGGCTCGCATTACTGACGAGTTCAAATACTGCTCTGAGGCCAAGCAGGTAGATTACCTTCAGGCCTTTTCTGATGGCTTTGCGAAGAAGATTGCGGTTGCTTTTGACTTAGCGGCAATCCATGGCCTTGAACCCAAATCGCTCACTGACGCTTCCTTTAAGGCGACAAATTCTCTTGACGGTTTGGTGACGGGCGTTGATTTTGACGCTAAGAAACAGCTCGATGACCAGATTGACGCAATTGTTCAAACGGTTGTTGCCAACGATTATGACGTAACCGGTCTTGCACTTTCTCCAGCCGCAGGTCAAGCTTTGGCACAGGTCAAGGTCAACGGTGTAGTGCAATATCCGGAATTCCGTTTCGGACAAAACCCTGATGCATTTTACGGTATGACGTCTGACGTCAACAAAACGCTAGCAACAAAAGGCGCTACGTCCGAAAACGACTACGTGATTGCAGGCGATTTTCAGAATGCGTTCAAGTGGGGCTACGCTGAAAACATTCCTTTGGAAATCATCGAGTATGGCGATCCTGATCAGACGGGCCGTGATTTGAAAGCAAACAACGAAATCCTTCTTCGTGCAGAATCGTTTATCGGCTGGGGCGTGCTTGACGCTAACGCGTTTGCGCGTATCAAAGCGCCAGCAGCTTAGTCACTATAGATTAGTTTAGGGGGTGGTAGGGTGGCAAACTTCGCAACCATCGAAGATCTTGAAAAATTATGGCGCGTATTAAAGCCGACTGAACGCGAACGGGCGCAGAATCTGTTAGAAACAGTGTCCGATTCTTTGCGCGTCGAGGCGAACAAGGTCGGCAAGGATTTAGATGCAATGGTCGCTGAAAGCGTATCATATGCCAACGTTGCTAAATCGGTAACGGTCGATGTGGTCGCTAGAACACTGATGACTGCAACTGACCAGGAACCGATGACGCAAGTAACTGAAAGCGCACTTGGATATTCGTATAGCGGGTCATTCCTAGTGCCAGGAGGTGGCCTGTTTATCAAGGACAGTGAGCTTAAACGACTGGGGCTTAAACGCCAGAGATACGGGGTGATGAACTTATATGACGAGTAGACTGCACGGAATTACGGTTATGCTTGTTGACGAAACAAACGCAGGTGAAGATCTGTTTGGTCAACCGGTTGTTGAAAAAACCGAAATACCGATTGAAAACGTGTTGGTTGCACCGGCATCGACGGATGATGTTACCGCAGAGCTGAGTTTGACCGGCAAGAAAATCGTATATGAATTGGCAATCCCCAAGGGTGATATCCATGACTGGACTAATAAAACAGTCAAATTTTTTGACAAAAAGTGGAAAACGGTCGGAATTCCGCAAGAAGGCATTGAGGACCTGATACCGCTTGATTGGAATAAGAAAGTGATGGTGGAACGATATGAGTAAGAACCGTTTTGTACTAAACCGTGCCGGTGTTGCACAGCTGCTCAAATCGTCCGAGATGCAGTCAGGGCTTAAGACTAAGGCTAAAATCATTCGGGAACAGTGCGGCGATGGATACGAACAGGATATATATGTCGGCAAGAATCGTGCAAACACTATGGTATATGCCGATTCTATCAAGGCAAAACGCAGTAATGCGAAGCATAATACGATTCTGAAGGCGGTGAATGCGGCACGTGATTGAACTCATTTTGAAACAGTATCTTGACAGTGTGCTTGATGTTCCCGTGCTTTTGGAGCATAAAACAGGCGTTACTGTACCGTATGTCCTGCTTGATAAAACGGGCGGCAGTGAGTCAAATCATTTGAAGAAGGCAACAGTTGCCATTCAATCGTACGGAACATCACTGTATAATGCGGCGAAGCTCAATGAGGATGTCATCCGAGCAATGGACGGGCTGACAACGGTTGAGAACGTCGGTGGTGCGCATCTTAACGGCAGCTACAATTTTACTGATACTGAAACTAAGAATTACCGCTATCAGGCGGTATATGATATTAACTATTTGTAAGGAGGTCATATAATGGCAACAACAGTCAAATATGTCACTAATGCAAAACCTAAAGTCGGCGGCGCCATTTACAGTGCTCCGACCGGGACGGCATTGCCGACTGACGCAACCAGCGAGCTTAATGCAGCGTTTAAGTGCCTTGGATACGTGTCAGATGACGGCATTCAGAATTCGGATGAACGCAAGACAGATGATATCAAGGCGTGGGGCGGTGACATCATCAACTCCGTCCAGAAGGAAAAGACGGATACGTTCAAATACACTTTGGCCGAAGTGCTGAATGTTGACGTTTTGAAGGAAGTGTATGGTGATGCCAATGTCACAGGAACGCTTGACACAGGGGTAGTCGTTAAATCGAATTCAACTGAGCTTAAAGAGCACGTGATTGTCATTGAGCTGGTGTTGAGGGACAATGTGTTGAAGCGAATTGTGATTCCACAGGGGAAAGTCACCGAAATTGGCGAAATCAAGTATGCTGACGGCGATGACGTCGGTTATGAGACAACAGTAACGTGCTTCCCTGACGCAGAATCCAACACGCACTACGAGTACATTGTCAAACCAAAGGCGGAAGGTGATCATTAATGCTTAAAGGCAAGACAAAGACAGGATTTGAGTACGAATTTGATGAAAATCTTTTCAAGGACTATGAGCTGGTCGAGCTGCTGGCAGAGGTGGATGATAATCCGCTCGTTCTGCCGCAGATTTTCAAAAAGCTTATCGGTGACCGCGTAAAGGATTTGAAAGATCATGTCAGAGACGAGAATGGAGTGGTTGACATCGAGAAAATGGTGGCCGAGTTCGAAGACATCATTTCAACACAGGCCACCTTAAAAAAATAGTATTCCTTGCCGCTGCCATTAACACAGATGAGGATGCGCTGATATGCGACCTGGCTGAAACGTATGGCATTTACAATTACAGACAGCTACCTGCAGACCGGGTAGCTGTTTTTTGCTATGGCTTAAGAGACGATTCTCGCATAAAAATGGCAATGGCTGACATGCGATATACGCTTGATACGCTTTTGTCTGCGGGCATTCTAGACAGGTTAAGCATTCTCATCTGGCAAAAGACGGAAGACGCTCAGCAAAACCGCAACAAGCCTGTTAGCTTGACTGATATACTGACAGGAAATGCCGAAGAAAGCGTCGGATTGTCATTTGCCAGCGGTGAGGAATTTGAAAAGGAACGCAACAGAATTTTGAAAGGGGTGGAATCTGATGGCGATTGAGCTCGGCAAAGCTTATGTGCAAATCGTGCCTTCTGCTAAAGACATCGGAAAAGAAATCACATGTCAAATTGTTCCAGCAACCGATGAAGCTGGCAAAAATGGCGGACTGCACTTAGGAAAAAGGCTAGCGGCAGTTGCTTCTGCCGCAATCGCGGCTGCCGGTATCGGAAAAGCTATCGCTGCGTCAATCAGTGAAGGCGGCAAACTGCAGCAATCGATTGGCGGCGTCGAAACGCTGTTCAAATCGTCTGCCGGCACGGTCAAAAAGTATGCGCAGGAAGCGTACCGGACAACTGGCGTGTCCGCTAATACGTATATGGAAAACGTGACGTCGTTTGCCGCATCTCTGGTATCGTCATTAGGCGGCAACACCAAAAAAGCCGCAAAACTGGCCAATGTGGCAATGACGGACATGGGCGATAATGCGAATAAAATGGGTACCGATATGGACCTGATCACGCAGACGTATCAATCGCTTGCACGTGGAAACTATGCGATGCTGGATAACTTGAAACTCGGTAGAAAAACCATAGCCGAGTATAAACCTAGTGAAAACGGTGAAACTCTAAGTTTAGTAGCTTAGACAATACCGTGCTAAGCAAGAATTAGATACTTTTTATAATTCTTGAAAGTGTAACGACTATCGAAACAGAGAAAACACCTGAAAGGGTGTTTTTTTAATGGAGTAGAGTAGGATTCAAGCGAATCCGAAGCGCTAGGGTGCAGGATTATATGCACAAAAGATAGTCTATTCTGCATGGCGACATGCAGCAGCCCTAAACGGGCGGTCATGAAGTAGCGGATCATGGCGAATACGTACCTAGTATGGTGGTACTAAATCCGAAATGGAACGCTTGATGAAAGATGCAGAAAAGCTTACCGGTGAGCACTATACCGTTGGTGACTTTGCTGATACCGTCAAGGCAATCCATGCGGTCCAAGAACATCTGGGCATCACGGGCACAACTGCAAAAGAAGCTGCAACAACCCTTGAGGGTTCGTTCAACTCGATGAAAGCATCGTTTCAGGATGTTCTTGGCAACTTGTCGGACGGGGAACTGGATATCACGCCATCGCTTAATGCTTTGGCAACAACCACGTCTAACTTTCTGTTTAACAACTTCTTGCCAATGGTTGGCAGAGTGTTTAAGAATCTGCCCGGTGCGATAGGCACGTTCATTCAGGCGGCAGCTCCCAATGTTAAAAAGGGCATTCAAGGACTTTTTTCAAATCTTGGCATTAAAATCGATTTTTCAGGCATTACGTCGAGTTTTTCAAAAATCACGTCGGCGATTCAACCGGTTGTCAATACGGTTAAGAATAGCTTTTCACATTTGAATTTTAGCGGATTACAGTCACTTGCCAATGCGATTCTGCCGGCGGTTTCAGCCGGTTTTTCTTCCTTTGCTTCAGTCGCAGGCCCCGCTGTCAGTGGAGTGGTCAAATCGTTTGCGTCACTGTGGAATGCGGCTCAACCGTTAGTCAGCGTAATTGCTGGTGCGCTTAAACCGGCATTTCAAGTTTTAGGCGCATTCTTGGGCGGTGTGTTCAAGGGTGTTTTGAGTACGGTTAAATTTGCCTTCGATGCGCTCAAGGTCGTTATTCTGGTCATCACGCCGATTGTTAAAGTAATCGTTAGCGTGTTCAAAGCATTTTCGCCGGTCATTACAACGCTGGCAAGTTTTATCGGCGAGCTGATTGGAACTTTCGGCAGTCTCGGCACAGCTGGGAAAGTGATGAAGTCGCTTGTAAGCGGAGCGTGGAACGGCATTAAATCGGCCGTTTCAGTTGCGGGCGGCGGCATAAAGAGCGTAGTCAATGCCGTCAAAACCACTTGGAATGCGTTGGGCAAAGCGGGGTCATGGCTCAAAAATGCGGCATCTGGCGCATGGCATGGCTTAGGTAACGTAGTTTCCGGCGTGTCTAGAGGCATTAAGGGCGCAGTAAATGGCGCCAAAAATGCGTTTAGTGCATTTGGCCATGGCGTGTCTAGTGTCTCCGGCGGAGTCCACAGAGTTCTCGGCGGGGTCAGAAACGCATTCAACGGATTGAGAAACATATCTTTAGCGGGAGCAGGTCGCGCTATCATGAACGGTTTCCTCGGTGGTCTGAAATCCGCCTGGGGCGCCGTAAAACACTTTGTAAAAGGTATTGCGGGTTGGATCAAGAGGCATAAGGGGCCTATCAGTTACGATAAAAAACTGCTGATTCCGGCCGGTAATGCAATCATGTCCGGTTTGAACGGCGGACTGGTTTCCGGTTTTGAAAACGTCAAATCAACCGTTTTAGGCATGAGCAGCACTATCGCAGACACGTTGACGTGCAATCCTGTTGCTGCATTAGCCACCTCCAGGAACGTTGAAACAGGTACTGCCCCGGGTGGTACTGCACCTGTTGTAATCAATCTAACACTTGGAAACAGCGATTTTTCTGCATTCGTTGATGACATTTCAAAAGCGCAGGGGGCCAAAGCACAGTTCCAACGCAACTACAAATTTTAGAAGGAGGGGTTAGATGAAATCTCAAGTGGCATTCAGCTATGGCGGCCATTGCTTGGATAATAGCGTAGATGGATTCATTACGCTTTCGGTAACTGGCAGAGGCGGGTTCACCCGTGCGGTAACTGCTACGGATTTGGCCAGCGATGGTGCCAAGTATCTGAGTTCACGCATTGAATCGAAGAAGCTAACGATTAAGTTTTTCCTTAAATCCGTCAGTCTGAGTGATTTGATGGCCAAGTTTGGCAAGCTCAAACAAATTACTGCAGCTAAGAATACTGCCGTTTCATTTGCCGATGATCCACTGTATAAATATGTGGGCACAGTGACATCGGTTACGCTTGACGATACTACGCTACACCCGACAGGTTCAATCGAAGTGATGTTGAGCGACCCATACTGCTATTCAATCGCACGGCAAAAAACAGGCACTGGCAAAACGGTTGCTTTTGCCGATTACGATAGTGAATTTTCTAACACCCCTCTTTCGGTTGAATTTACGCCTAGTTCAGCCATCTCTACTTTTCAGATGACGAGCAATCAAGGCAAACAGTTTACGTTAAATCAGTCAGTTTCAGCCGGCAAAAAGATAGTGGTTGATTTTAGAACGTTGTCATGCACCGTCAATGGTGCAAATGTATTGTCGAGCGTATCGCTTAACAGCAACTTTGCCGATTTTACGATCGATAAGAATACGGCACTGGCGTTTAACTCAAGCGGTGAATATACGGTCAGATTCGAGGTGAAAAAATTGTGATTTTGTATCAGCTGAACAAAAAACAGGATGTGATTGGAATTGTCTCGTCTGACATCATCAGCGCAACACTCGAGGAGCAAATCAACACGGCCGGCAGTCTGAAGTTTACCGTTGCTAAAAAATTGCGTGATGACTGTCTGTACGTACTGTTCCAACGACCAAGTGCAACAACGTATATGTGTTTTAAGATTCTGACGGAAACGCAGGAGGACAATCAGGTCAGTTATACTGCAGTTGAATCGGCATATGACGAACTGGGCGCATACTCATACATCAAGGACATGCGACCACAGAATCGTACGGCTAAGGAAATGCTGCAGCAAATTCTTGCACAAACACGATATTCGGTCGGTTACGTTGCTGACACAGGCGTGCAAACAACCAATTTTTACTACACGACCGTGTTAGCCAGTCTGCAGAGCGTAGTCAACTTGTTTAACCTTGAAGTCACTTTTGACGTTGTCTTTGACCCGATTGACAATCAGGTCAAAAGGCGGTTGGTTAACCTGTATCAACAACAAGGAGCTAGGACGGGGCGGCGGTTTGAGTACGGTGACAAACTGTTAAGCGTAACGCGAGAACAATCTAGTGATGAACTGGTAACTGCACTGGTAGGCCGTGGGTCCAGTGTGCAGGTCAGCGAAGGTACTGATGGAAGTCCTGATGGATACAGTCGGAAAATTACCTTTGCCGACGTTGTATGGAAGAAATCGGCTGGCAATCCGCTTGATAAACCGGCTGGCCAAGAATATCTTGAGGACCCGTCCGCAACGGCCGTATATGGTTTTTCTGACGGTAAACCGCGAATCGGCTTTGTCGAATTTGACAAAATCGATGATAAAAATTTATTGATAAAGGCAACATACGATAAGCTTCAAGAACTCAAGCGGCCTAAGGTCTCGTTTAAAGCGTCAGTTACTGATGTTGGCAATCTGTCACTGGGCGATACCGTTGCAATTATCAGACATGATTTAAAAATAGAGTACCTGACGCGTGTATATAAGGTTACTCACGATTTGCTCAATGCGCAGAACAACACGATCGAACTGGGGGATGATTTTCAAGCCGCCAGCATAACGTCAACAATCAGCGCAGTTCAAGATACGGTGCAATCAGCTAAAGAGTATTCACAGTCTGCCCTGCAATCGGCAAACGGCAAGAACACCAACTTCTATGGCACTAGTCAACCATTGTATGCCGTCGAAGGTGATTTATGGTACAAAGATCTGGGCAACGGCGAAACTGAAATGTACCAGTACAAAAACGGAAACTGGGAGCTAATCACATCAACCGCCGAACTGCATAATGTGCAGAAAGAAGTTAATCAGGTTATCAAAGACGTCAACGCGCATTTCAAAGAAATCGATGACAAGTACGTACCAAACGAAACTTATCAGACAGAAAAACAAGCACTGACCACCTCTCTTGATAAAGCTTCTGAAACAGCGAGGGCGGCAAAAAGTGCAGCTGATGGAGCGGTTGAAAGCGCAACAGAGGCAAATAACAGTGCAAGCGAAGCGCGTGCTAAAGTTGATGACGTTGCCAAGACCGCTAAAGCAAACGGCAAAGCAATCGGGGAAATTAAAACCGATGTCGATGGTGTTAAAGCCACGTTTGCCACGCTCGATGGCAAAGTTACATCAGTGTCGGCTAGAGCAGGTGCAGTTGAAGCAGCACTAAGTGACGGAAAAGGCGGATTGATCAGTGTTAAAGCTGAGAATAACCGAATTGAATCTCTCGTTGATTCTAAAGTCGATGACAGTGAGTACAACACGTTTAAGCGACAAACGTCAACCGAACTTGGTCAAAAAGCCAATAAGACTGACCTGAACGGATATGTAACAGGGACACAATTTAAACAGACGGCAGATAAAGTTGACACGCTCGCAAGCGATGTCAAGTCTGTAAAGACCAAAGCTGACACTATTGAAACGACTATGAATTCGACAAGCTTTGCCAACAGCGTGGTTAAGGCAAGCGGAATTGATATGAAAGTAGCCGGTTATGATACTACTATTAGAAAGCTGATTGGCAAGGATGGTACGACCGGTGACTTGAACACGTTAGTATCTGCCTACAGCAATGAAACCAGTCAAACAAAAAAGCAAACAACCAATCTAATCAGTGCGCTTGACTACAACACATCGACTGGATCTTTCGGCAGCGGATTTGCCAAAAAAGTTGCTGATGCCTATGGTACGACAGAAGCGTATAAATCGCTGAACGGCAAGATTGACGGGTTGCAGATTGGGGGGACAAACTTACTGGATGACAGCTCGGGAGACACTAACCTTTTGGGTGACGTGTATTTTAATCACAGGGGAACCAAGGACGGATGGACGATTTGTACACAAGATAAAGCTTCAACGGGTCGCCCAAACTGGGCATACTTTATGCCTGTTGATGCACTAGCAGATGGACTATATACCCTCAGCATGGATGTCAAGCTGCTTAGTTGTACGTCCGGAACACCGCTTGCTGAGCTTATGATACGGAGTGGCAAAGACTATAGAGCTTACGCGTCCAGTGGTGAGCAGTTGCTAAAAGTTGGGGAAGCGGTAAGACTAACTGCTATAACCTCTAGCGTTGCCACTTTTTCTAAAGAGTCGCCTATGCAAGTGTTAGTGCAGTTCCTCATAAAAAGTGATTTTGTGGGCCAAGTTGCCATCCGCCACGTAAAACTCGAAAAAGGCACTAAAGCTACTGACTGGTGCATGTCGGATGGAGACATTAACAAGCGCATACAGACTCAGGCCGATGCACTCACGGCTTATCAAGCCGAAGTAAAGCGGACATATGCTTTGTCATCGTCGGTTTATACCAAAACGGAAACGCAGACTAGAGAAAATGCTCTTAAAAATTCAACCATCAGTGACTTGAAAGCCACCGATGACTGGAAAAAGTTGATTAAGATTAATCAGAACTCAAGCTGGTTACAGGATGCAACGGGTTTTCAGCAACAGGTTTGGAAATACAATCTTGACTCAAGCAGTGAGCTTATCGGAAAGAAGAGTTTTGAGGATTCGGCAGTTGGGAATTGGCGCTGTGCTGATTTTAAAACGCCGGCAACCCTTCAGAAAGGCGGGCCGGTTAACGGATTCTATAACTGGGTGTACTCCTCGACCGGTGGTGCCTTATACTATGGAACCTCATGGATACCTGTCAAACCGGGCACTAAATTCTACGTTGAGGCACTGTGCCCCAATATGAAGAGTGTATATAACGGGCTGAACATTACAGTTGCCGCGTATTTGCACTATGAACAAGGTGGAAAAAGGCGCTGGGCGATGGGGCCAAGTGCCACTATCACTCCAGACCACTGGGGATGGGTAAAGGGCATCGTAACGGTGCCGGATAATGTCACGCAAGTTCTGCCATGCATAGCAACTAAAGATAAGAATGGCAAAGGTGGCGCAAGTTATGTAGCGTATGCTAGCTTTAAAAAGCTTGATGATTACACTCAGTCAAACATGACGTCAATCAAGCAATCATCAGATGGTATCGGATTAAAAGTTGCCCAACTCGTCGGTGGATCAGATATTTCGAAAATCGATATGACTAGCGCGGCGGTCAAAGTTGATTCAAAGCATATCCTGCTGAACGGCGATGTTGCGATTGACGGGACGACTTTCGCAAAAAAGATAAAAGCAACTGGTATTACGGCCGACATGATGCTGGCTGGCACTATCGATGCGGCTAAAATCAACGTCGTTAATATCGATGCGTCTAAAATCACCACCGGCACGCTGACGGCTGTTGACATACATCAGAGCAGTGCAGGGGCTGATACGTGGATTAACAAAGATGGCATACACAACCAAATGGGAAGCAACAATGTGTGGGTAAAGCGGGGGACGTTAGCAGCGTTTGATTCTAGCGGGCAGGGCATGTTTATGGAGTCGGGGCAGTTAACGTTAGCAAGCTCTGCATACTGGCAGAATAATTTGGAGCTTGAAAGCATAAATTATGGTGTTATCAAGTGTGACGATGACATAACTGGCAAAAAAGGAATCGGAATCATTGGCAAGGGCGGGTTTAACGTACGCACTGACAACAGCACACTGGACGGATGGACTGGAAACGAACTGTGGGGGGGAACCAAGGCCGGAGCCGGAATCATAGGCACTGATGACGGCAAATTAATTCTTGGAAGCTTGAAGCCTACCTTTATAGAAGGTGGATGGAGATTCGAAGGCTATGATGGTTTTAATCACATCCCGTTTGTGCAGGTTGGCGGGGAAATGAGGCACGCCGGTGCAGACATTGACAAAAACGGCTCTTCTGTTGTGATAAATGCTTGGGATATCAAACTTAATGCTTGTGGCCCAAACAATCGAAACATTATACTGAATCGCTTGACGTACAACGGCGAGCATACCATCAACCTTAATGACAGCACATCCGATTTATGGTGGGGTCCAAAAATGCACGCCCCGTCTTTTGTTAACACATCGGCATTATCTAAAAAGATGAATATTACTAAATTAGACACGCAGACCGCAATCAATGCTATTAAGAACACAGATATTTACGACTATCAGTTCAAAGAGTTTGGAGAAACCGGCAAACACTATGCCAGTCTGATTATTGATGACGTTAATGACAAACCGCAGTACAAAGCAGCCGGTGCTTTTGTCGACGGCTTGGGACGTGATGACGGAACGCAACTAGGGTATCTGACAGTTGTAGTGCAGAATTTACTTAACCGAATAGAAAGGATTGAAGAAAATGCATGAGGAAAAAGTAGTACAGGAACTGGCAATCAGAATTGCCAATGATACCGTTGAAATTGCAAATTTAAAGGCGACGATCGCAGAACTCAAAGCACAAATTGAAGAATTAAAAGCAAAGGAAAGTGAGCAAAATGAAATTGACTAACATTCAATATAATTTTAATGAAGATGGAACAACACAAAGCATCAACGTTTCGATGAGATTTGACGCGTCACCTAATTACGTATCGGCAAGCATTGAGTTGTCGGTGGCGGATTTGACAGACGGTCAAACGCTTGACGATTTGACACGTAAGCAAATCAGCAATCTTGCACACGCGAAACTGGTCAAAATTGTAGGCTAACATAAATATGAGGGGTGGGTGGGTAGGATAAAAAAAGGAGTGATTAAATGTTGCATATAGAATACATTAAACATTTGTCAGCACTGATTGATAACCCTGTGTTCTTCGCGTTTTTCCTAGCGGTTCTAATTGACGTCATGACGGGGTTCGTAAAATCTCTGATTAATAAAAACACTACGAGTTCTAAAGGGTTATCAGGGCTTATCAAACACTCGACTCTGCTGTTGATTGCCAGCGTGCTATATCCGTTCTGCGATATCTACGGAGCAAGCGGCATGGCCGATACGCTTTTGATTTTCTACATTCTTTTTTATGCGATTTCCATCACAGAAAATTTAGGTCAGATGGGGATTCCAATTCCGTCTTGGCTTAAAAAATACATTTATAAGTTATCCGATGACTATCGAGGTGACGACGATGAAAAATAAAATCATGTTGGGCTTTGCCGTATGCGCAGGGCTTTTTTTATGCGGTCAGAATGCGCAGGCAAGCAGAGCGCAGGGGACGGATTTATCACGGTATCAAGGGTATACGGCCGTTAAAGGTCAAGCCAGTGACGAGTTCGCCATTTCGCAAATCGGAGGCATCAACACCGGCGGTATCTACACGCAGTCCACCTACCAGTCACAAGTTGCTACCGGCATCGCGCAAGGGCTAAGGATGCACACGTATATTTGGTATCAAGTCGGCTCTGATATCTCCAAAGCTAAGCAGTGCATGGACTATTTCTTACCACGGATTCAGACGCCTAAAAACTCAATCGTAGCACTGGACTATGAAGATGGGGCTTCTTGCAATCAATCCGCAAATACGGATGCCATCATCTATGGTATGCGACGCATCAAGCAATCCGGGTATACTCCGATTTATTATTCGTACAAGCCGTACACATTGGCTCACGTTGACTACAAGCGGATTTTAGCTGAGTTCCCCAACTCGCTTTGGATTGCCGCCTACAAGGACTACAACATCACCACTACACCGGACTATGCGTACTTTCCGACCATGGACGGGGTAGCCCAGTGGCAGTTTACGAGTATGTACAGAGCCGGCGGTTTAGATGGCAACGTTGACCTGACGGGTATCACGCAAAACGGCTACCGTAAAGGGGATGCTGCAAAGCCTGTAACTAAGCCAACGGCCGTTAAGCAGGGCATCAAGGCGGACAGCACGCCTAAGGCCGACATCAAGCCTGGATACACGGTCAAGGTCAACTTTAGTGCCCGCAAGTGGGCAAGCGGTCAGTGCATCCCGTCATGGGTACACGGCAAGGCCTATCGCGTGCAACAGGTATCGGGTAACAAGGTGCTGCTGGCCGGCATCATGAGTTGGATCAGTTGCAACGATGTCGAGATACTGCAGACATCGGCACAAGCCAAGCAAACCACCGCGGGCACCTACACAGTGCGGTCCGGCGACAGTTGGTGGTCAATCGCAACCCGTCACGGTATGTCCATGTATACACTAGCGGCGCGCAACGGGCGAACCATCTACAGTATGCTGCACCCAGGCGACAGGCTGACCATCAGCGGACAGACGTCACGCACGTATACAGTGAGCCGTGGTGACACACTGAGCGGTATCGCCGGCAGACTGGGCGTGTCGGTAAGTGCATTAGCCGCACGCAATAACATCAGCAACCCTAACCGTATCTATGTCGGTCAGCGTTTGGTATACTGACAACTTCCGTGGTATACTATAGTCACAAGTGCATACAATAGCTTCGTAATCCCCCGTTTGTACGGGGGATATTTTTTGTGCAAAAAAATAAAGGCTCTGCCAAAATGCAGAACCTTGCATTCAAAATGTTGCATAAAAATTCTTTTTGAGAATCGGTCAAAAGTGCTATTGTTGCAATTGAAACGGTTGTTGCAATGATGTTGCAATCGGTCGTCAAAAGCGGCGGTATTATAGCAATGATAACCCCGATCACCGGTATCAAAATTTATCGTTAAATTGCTTAAACCCCGTTTTGACGGGGTTTTTGTTTTATAGTTAGCGTTAATTTTCGTTAAAAACTGTGAAGTTGTTGCAATTTTGTTGTCCTCC
>Ga0256405_10009037_pt1 | contig 13854 bp, 13 predicted proteins | sample RumenRJG_02DNA_FD_189096 | JGI IMG/M metagenome (GOLD analysis project Ga0256405, IMG submission 189096) | Bovine rumen microbial communities from Lethbridge, Alberta, Canada - RJG_02 | ecosystem: Host-associated > Mammals > Digestive system > Stomach > Rumen | place: Canada: Alberta...
CTCCAAGTCAATGCTCGAATAATATACGTCTTTTACTTTTTTTAGTCAATAGGTTTTCAAAAAAAATGCATTTTTTTTACACTATTTTTGAAAACCAGACAAAACTAAAAGACCTGCTTACCACCAAAGAACGTAGCTTTTACTTTACCAGTAAGAACACGCTCCTCAAACGGCGAAGACTTTCCTTTTGAGAAAAAGCTTTTAGGACGTACAATCCATTGCTCATTTGGATTAACGACAACAAAATCCGCAAAATAACCAACTACAAACCGTCCTGCATTTATCCGCAAGATTTTTGCAGGATTCTCACTCATAAGCTCAGAAAGTTTTGACAAAGAGAATTCCTCTTTTTTGCATAAAACTGTATTACAAACAGCAAAAGCAGTTTCAAGCCCCGAAAAACCAGGTGCACCAGCAGCCTTGTCATCAAGCGTATGCGGCGCGTGGTCTGTTCCGATACAGTCAGCAGTACCATCACGCAAAGCCTCTATTACGGCTCGCCTGTCTTGCTCTGAGCGGAGCGGGGGATTGACCAATGCCCTTATGAAAGGGGCGTCTGTTCCTATAAGCCCCAAATGGTGCGGCGTGACTTCGACCGTGCACGCAAAGCCATTCTCGAATTTTCCATTCTTAATGTCTTCCTTAGCCCGCCGCACAGCATCCATGCTGTTTTTTGTAGAACAATGGCAAATATGTATATGACATCCAGCAAGCTTTGCAATCTCTATGTTTCTGAATGTAGCCGCATCCTCCGCCAAGGCAAGAAGCTCATTCGCAGCCTTTAAGTTTCCATCAATCTCAAAATTCATTGCATCAGGAACATCAGGTGTATTAACATTAACCTTTCCGGCAGGAATTCCGAACTGCTTCATAAAATCCAAGGCACGCTGGCGGTAAGGTTTAGCCTCGGCAGCCAAATTCACGTCCTCACAATGACAAGCTACGACAATGTTTTTTTTGGCAGCCTTTCTCATACCCTCAAGCATTATTGAAGAATTAAGAACATCCCTGCCATCCTCAGAAATGACAGGAGTTTCTTCCTCATTAAGAGAATCCAGCCCAGAAGTATCCGTTCCTCCAAAATCCTTTGTTATGCTCACTGTCTGAAAAACTCTGGCAAGCCCCCTCTCTGCGGCTTCCGCCATAATTTTAGAAGCCATAATCCTGTTAGAGACCACAGGCTTTGTATTTGGCATAAGCACCAAAGAGCCGTAGCCACCAGCAACTGCAGCATGAAGGGCTGAATCCAAATCCTCTTTTTCTGTCTGCCCAGGATACCTAAAATGAGCATGCATATCTATAAAACTTGGCATTACTGTAAGTCCCTGAGCATCATACAGAACAGCCTCTTCAATTGATTTTACGCCAATGCACTGACCTGCAATACGGCAAGCAATCTTCTCACTCTTTATCTCCCCAAGGAACACAGCGGCTATACGCCCATCCTCAACGACAAGCATTCCTGGACTATCAAGTTTAGAATCAACCAAAATCGCATTATATATAATTAATGAGCTCATTTTGCACATCTCCATTTTTTATATTCTACATTTTATATTATGAATGTGCAAAAAAAAATATCAAATTTCGGCAAGGGATTTTGTTGACAAGGAAAAATTCTTGTCATAATCTAAAATTACACTATATTATAACTATATATGGAGGTGCTATGAAAAAGCTTTTACCCATGATTGTAGCATTATTAGGATTTACCTTATTTGCCGAACCGTCATTTCATTACAATTTTCATGAACCAATGTTTATTTTCAGTCAAAATGGCGTTTTCAAAAATAAAAACATACCAAATGATAATATCCGTGCTTTCGGTTTTGAAACGCCTATCCATGTCTATATGAAAATCACAATTACAACAAAAGACTCTAAATACTCATCAGATATAATCCCTTATTACGGCGGCACGAACACTTATCTTACGCCTTATGTTTCAACAGCACAGGATAAGAATGAAAGAGAGCAAAGCGATTTGGGCGATTTTATTGATAACATGATAAAAACCAACAAGATAAAAAAAACAGAAGATGTCGTTATCGATATAGATTTCGTAAGCAATGATTTTACTAAAGAAACGGCTACCATATATGTCAAAAACCATGATTTCAATATTTTGAACAAAGCCCTAGTACCAAAAGACATAGAAGATTTCTTGAACAATTTGCACTAAAACAAACGCTTTTAACCACATGAATCAAAAACAGCTCCTAAAACAAAGTAAATAAAGTTTTAAGAGCTGTTTTCTTTACAAGTAATTTATTTACTCCATTGAGCCAGCGTTATACAAAGCGTCGCAATACTCACAACGGTACTGAGCGGACTCCTTGTTTGCAAGTCTGAATACTTGCGGAACATATTTTTCTGTAGTTGTTATGCACCTTGGATTTTTGCATTGAATAACATTTTCAACACGCTCAGGAAGCTCCATGTTGATTTTTCTGACAATCTGCTCATCTTTTATAACGGCGATTGAAATATTCGGGTCAATAAATCCAAGAACGGAGTAATCAATATTGATGATATTATCGATTTTGATTATATCCTTTTTGCCTGATTTTTTAGACGGTACGTTCATAATAAGCGCGCAGCTAAAATTTGCTTTATCAAGCCCCAAAAAATGAAAAATCTGAGGACCTCGACCAGCCTTTATATGGTCAATAACAAGTCCGTTTTTTATAGTATCTACATTAAGCATAATTATTCCTTAGTAGGTAACCCCTACAAAACACCCGTCAATTTTGCGATAAGTGCCATACGCACATACATTCCATATTTTACCTGCTTAAAATAAGCGGCACGTGGGTCTGAATCCACTTCTGGCGAAATTTCGTTAACACGTGGAAGAGGGTGGAGGACTATCATATTGTTTTTGGCAAGTGTCATTTTTTCCTTGTCAAGAATATAGCTGTCTTTTAAGCGGATATAATCCTGCTCGTTAAAGAATCGCTCTTTCTGAACCCTTGTCATGTAGAGTATATCAAGATCGCCCATGACATCTTCGAGCCGCTCTGCTGTCGTATATTGAATGTCAGAAGCATCAAGGTACTGAGTTATATACTCAGGAACTGCAAGCTCTGCCGGGCTTATGAACACATACTTATTATTCTTGTAGCGGCTCATTGCTTCTGCAAGGGAGTGTACCGTTCGTCCGAATTTAAGGTCTCCACAAAAACCTATTGTATGCCCCTCAAAACCACCCCTCAAAGCCCTAATTGTAAGCATATCCGTCAAAGTCTGAGTAGGATGGAAGTGACCTCCGTCTCCTGCATTTATTACAGGACAGTCAGAATAGCGGCTGGCTAATAATGCAGCGCCTTCTTTTGGATTACGCATTGCAATTACATCAACATAGGAACTTACAGTACGGATAGTGTCCGCAAGAGACTCACCTTTTGTCGTTGACGAATTGGAAGCATCTGAAAACCCTTCCACAGCACCGCCCAAGTGAAGCATAGCAGCTTCAAAAGAAAGCCTCGTTCTAGTGCTTGGCTCAAAAAAAAGTGTCGCAAGAATTTTCCCGCGACACACATCTTGAAACGAATTTGGATCAACAATAATTTGCTCAGCCAACGAACATATTTCATCAATTTCTGAAACAGAAAAATCATTTGGCTTTATAAGATGACGACCTTTTAACATGATTTCATGCTATCACAAATAAAAAGAATGTTCCACTAAAAATTTACGGCCATTGGTATATCAAATTCATCATCAGAGAAGAGACTGTAAATAAAACAAGAATTTCTCAATATTTTTGATGCCGCAGATATGTTCTCAGCACAAAGACCGTAGTCTGGGTCTGTCTGCACTAGATGAAGGCTCAGATTTCCAACGTTCTCGATATCCCTTACAGTATCATCAAAAATCACGTACTCAGTAGTCTCAGGATGATGCTCCAACCAGTCACTAATCTGGTTTCCTCTTGCATTTTCATTCCAGTCCCTAATTTTTGATGTCGTTGTATCGTAAATTCTTATTCCGTTCTTCTCAAATAGCTCGTCAGTTTTTTTGTAAATTTCATCAGCGACAGGAATTTCTTTTTCATTCTGCCAGCCGACACGCCAAGAGGATGAAAGAACGACCTTTGCACCTGTCATTTTGACAAAAGTAGATAGAAGATTAAGTTTTTGTCTGTTGATAAGCTCTGATTTATCAAACTGTTCATCAGTAAGGCAAAAATCACCGCGAACATCTTCAAGATGCCCCTTAAAATTGAGAACGCCGTCTATATCAAGAAAAATTACTTTTATTTCTTCCATAACTTTTTCTTCTTCTACCACAGGATATATACTTTATGTTATAAATTATATCCAATATCTCCATTTTGTCCATTCTCTCTAAATAATATAACAGATTTTTCTACAGTTTTATCTAAAGAACCATAAAAAAACCGCCTACAATGAAGTGCACTTCACAAAATAGGCGGTTTTCTCGAAAAATTGCTGAATTACTAAGTTTAACTCAATTAGAATACTACAACAACTTCACCGTTAGGATATTTCTTTGAAATAAAATCTTTTACTTTCTGAGTTTTGAGAGCCTTTATAAGAGCCTGAATCTCTGGCTTTTTTTCGTTTCCTGCCTTTACAGCAACAACGTTAACATAAGGAGAAGATGAGCCCTCTACAAAAAGACCGTCTTTAGCTGCGCTAAGACCAGCTGGAATTGCATAGTTACCATTGATAACAGCAGCATCAACATCGTTAAGAGTTCTTGGAAGAGAAGCAGCCTCAATCTCTCTGAATTTGAGTTTCAACGGATTCTTGGCAATATCAAGAGGTGTAGCCTCTGTTCCCGCATTAGCTTTAAGAGTTATAAGACCAGCTTCCTGAAGGAGAAGCAATGCACGGCCTTCGTTTGTAGGGTCGTTAGGAATTGCGATTACAGCCTTTTTCTTGAGGTCTTTTATAGATTTAACATTTGCCTTCTTTGAGTACAATGCAAATGGCTCAACATGGATTCCAGCAGCATTTACAAGATGATATCCCTTTTCTCTGTTGAACGATTCAAGATATGGAATATGCTGGAAATAGTTTGCATCAATATCACCAGCCTCTACTGCATCATTCGGTGTTACATAGTCTGTGAACTCAATAACCTGAAGATTGATTCCGTCATTAGCCAAATCCTCTTTAATAAGGTTCAAAATCTCTGCATGAGGCTCTGGCGTAGCACCAACCTTGAGAGTTGTCTGAGCAAAAACTGAATTTGCTGCCAAAATTGCAGCTGCAAGTGCGATAATTTTTTTCATAGTTCCATCTCCTATACTTGACAAATTCACTATTTACCTAGTGGTTTTATATGATTTATTTATACACATATTATTTTTTTTGTCAAGTATAATTTTTTATTTTTCTGCAGAAGGCATAAGAAGTGCCAAAACAATATATGCTAGGAATCCTGTTCCTGCACAGAATAGCAAAATTATCCAAAGTATACGAACAATGGTCGGGTCAATTTCAAAATACTCTCCAAGCCCTCCACAGACTCCGCATAACTTTCGATCCCTTGATTTGCACAATTTTTTAGACATACTAATTTTCTCCATTTTTTTTAAGATAAAATTTTAAAGATAAAACTGATTTATAAGCATTGTACCTGTTTCAGTCCTGATAAGGCGTTCAAGCAAGTCTTTTACGATTTTCTCTGTATAGCCCTCGTCGCCGATTTTAACGATGTTATCGGCTTCTATCAGAATCTGATAGTCCAAAGATTCAATATTATTGTAAGTATGATGCTTAGAGATAAGATAGCAAACACGTTCCTTTGCTTTTTCAGAAATATCAATGTTACTGAGCAATTCCCTCGCAATAACAGGACCTTCCTGCTCCTGATACTTCCAGTCCTTTGAGCCGTATTTCTCTATAGCAGCATGAATACCAATATCATGCAAAAGAGCTGCGATTTCTATTACCTGACAGGTCTCAGCATCAAGCCCTTCTGCTTCTGCTATAAAGCGAGCAAATGAATGCACACGCATAGCATGACCAATACGTGCGATGTCTTTTTTGTCATACTCAATAAGTTTTGATTTTACTTGTTCTATTAAATCCATACTTAATATATTAAATCAATTTCTCAACAAAGAACAGATTGCAGATGCAACTTTTTCACCATCCATTGCAGAGGAACCAATTCCGCCCGAATAGCCGCTGCCTTCGCCAGCAGGGTAGAGTGCGGCAAGCCCGACGCACTGCAATGTGTTTTTATCACGCAAAATGCGTACTGGGGTGCTTGTGCGAGTCTCAGAAGCAATTAAAAGTGCTTCGTCAGAGACAAAGCCCCGCATATTCCTGTCAAAATCCAAGAATCCCTTGCGAAGACGGTCAGAAATCTCTTTTGGAAGCCATTCGTCGAGCCTGCTCGGAACAAGTCCTGGAGTATAGCTTGAACGCGGCAAATCCACAGAATCCTTGTGATTTATAAAATCAACAAGCCTTTGGGCAGGGGCTTTTTGCATTTGAGCATGGCGGAACGTCTCCTGCTCCAGCCATGTACGCCAGTAAAGACCTGCAAGCATTGGGCAGCCGTCTTTCTTTGCCTGCTCTACAAATTCCTGCGGAATATCCTCCGGACGGCGTTCTACAACGATTGCAGAGTTACTCCAGATACTGTTACGCCCAGAAGAAGACATACCATTCACAACAATCTGGTCAGGACTTGTAGCACAAGGAACTACGTTTCCGCCAGGACACATACAGAAGCTGTAAACGCCGCGCCCGTCAACCTGCGTAGTAAGCCTGTACTCGGCAGCCTGAGGCATTACCCTGCCATGAAACTGAATAGAATCGATGAGAGCACGAGGATGCTCAACTCGCACACCAACCGCAAAAGTCTTTGCTTCAAGAGCATCAGGCGCAATCGAAGCAATCATTTTATAAATATCAATCGCAGAGTGACCTGTCGCAAGAATTACGGCATCTGAATGGAATTCCATTTTTTCGTGAGTCTGCACGTTCTCAGCATAAATACCTGAAACACGTTTTTCTGTCGAATTTTCATCGATTATTAGCCCTGTACAAAGGGTATCGAAATAAAACTCACCGCCAAGGGAAATTATTTTTTCACGCATGCGGTTGATAATTCCAGGGAGCTTGTCCGTTCCAATGTGCGGATGAGCATCTGTCAGTATCTGCTCTGGGGCACCGAATTCAACAAAAATGCGGTATACTTTGCTTATATCGCCCCTCTTGTTGCTCCTTGTGTAAAGCTTTCCGTCGCTGAACGTTCCGGCTCCGCCCTCCCCAAAGCAATAATTAGAGTTTGCGTTGAGAAGCCCCTTTCGGCTTATGTCAGCAATGTCAATCTTACGGCGGCTCGTAACAGAACCTCTGTCAACGATTATCGGTTTTATGCCGTCTTCAAGGAGTCGGAACGCCGCATAAAGCCCAGCAGGTCCTGAACCGACTATTACGACGCTTTTATCCCCGACAGCAGATTTCCATACAGGAACTGAATTTTGTTCCGAGCTAGGTTTTTCGCCTATAAAGACATTGTAGCGTAATTGTATCTTGATTTTTCCATGCCGTGCATCGATAGATTTTTTTACAAAAACAGGATATATCTCTTCTTTTCCCGCTCTGACATTCTTTTTTTCAAGAGCGTTATGAATCTTTTCATTTATAATAGATTCATTCTTCTCATCATTTGGATTTACTGTAATTAAAACTTCTGCGGTCATGCTGATATTATACGATTTTGCAAAAAATTAGTCACTTGAAATGTACACACGGTCAAGCAAATGAGAATTGTTAATCTTTTGTACAAAAACAGTCAGACTTGTAAAAAAAACGACATCAGATTAGACTATTAATATGAATATTTTACCAAATGGAAAACGCATTGCTTTTATTCTTGATACAATCCATACAGATTCATCCTTGCACTTGTGGCATACCCTTGCTTCTAGAATTGAGGAAGAAAACGGTTCGTTTTTCATTTTTCCTGGCGGACAGCTTAGGAACAAATCCAATTCAGAAAATCTTCGCAATTCAATATACTCCCTTGTCAATTCAAACAATTTTGACGGCCTTATCTCGTGGGCATCGAGCATAAGGGGAGAAACAACACTTTCAGAACTTGAAGAATTCCATGAACGCTTCTCAAATATTCCTGTTATTACAATAGGGCAAAAGGTAAAAAATCTGCCGTCCATAAAATTTGACGCATACTCTGGCATAAGAGAGCTTGTTCTTCATTTTATTAATGCACACAATATAAAAAAGATAGCTTTCATAAGGGGGCCTGAAAACAACGTTACTGCGGAAGAATGTTTGAAGACTTTTAAGGACACACTCTCAGAAGCAGGTCTTTACACGGAAAAGTCCGAAAAACTTATTTCATCACCATATTCATGGGAAAACGGAGAGGCAGCCGCAAGGGAATTATTTGAGGAACGGGATCTCGTACCTGGAAAAGATTTTAAGGCAATAATTTCTGCGAGCGACATGCTGTCATACGATGCCGCAAACTGGTTCATAAACAAAGGGTTCAAGACTCCAAAGGACTTTATTATTGGTGGATTCAACGACTCTGTAATAAGCAAGGTTTTTACACCAACCTTGTCAACTGTACATATGCCATTCACTACACTGGGAATCGAAACTTTATCAATGCTCCAGCAATTTTTTGACGGCGACAAAGTTTTTGATAAGCAGCTTTCAGCGTATCCAGTAATAAGAGAAAGCTGTGGCTGCAACTCGCTAAAGTCATGGCTTACGGCTTCTAGCCCCGCAAAAGCAAAACCAAAACCTCGCAGACAGCTTTATGAGGACTTGTGCGCTATATTTAGATTTTACTCAAAATTTGACCGCACCAGATTTGAGTCAATCCTTAATTCTTTTTTTGACGGGAAACCAGATTTTTACAACAAACTCTCAGAAGAACTCAAAGACTATTTTGCAAATGGCGGCGAGCTGGCAAACATTTATTACGCAATAGCATTGATAAAAAAGAATGCCATGCTGCAAGAAAGCTACATAGAGAAAATGTGGCGTACCGTAAGCTTTATGATTCCGCAAATTCAGGGACAAGTTGCCCGTAGCAGGAATTATAGGGACAACCGCTCAAACGTTGTAATGAGTATGCTACAAAGCGATTTGCTTGCTATTCACAGCCGTAATGATTTGATTAAAATACTCAAAAAATCCTTGCCAGAAATAGGAATCAATACAGTTTCCATTGTTTTTTATGAAAATAATGATGTTTCTCGCTATATCGGGGGCTTTAACAAAAGTGACAAGATTCGCACAACGGAACAGGTTTTCAATGCAGGGCTGCTTGTACCACAAAACTACAGCGGGGACTTTCAGCAGGGCACGTTCATTGTACAGCCGCTTTTTATTGAAAACCGCCCGCTTGGGTATTTAATCGTAAACCTTGCAAATTGCGATGATTTTGTATATGAAAGCCTTAGAACCGCTGTAAACAATACCTTGCAAAGCATATTCCAGTTCGAGGAAATCCAAAACGCAAGAAAAATTGCAGAACGAGCAGAATTTGAAAAAACAGAGTTCTTTGCAAATGTCGGCAGCGATTTGTGCGACCCTCTCAAAGATTTGAGCTCAAAAATCAGCCAAATGGAGCTGAATATCAATAACGGCGTGCTTGACCAAGACATACTGGGCGAACAGCTCATTTTCTTAAAATCTCAGATTGAGTCCCAGCTTGAAAAAATTGAGACCCTCGTTGATTTAACTCGCTCGCAAGTTGCAGACCTGCCAATGGACAAGCACTTATTCGATATAAGACAAATTCTTCCTGCAAGCATGGTGGCTTCTTTGGATATGACCTATCCATTGCTGTATGGAGACCCTGACAAGTACAAAAAAGCATTACAAAGCATTTTTGACTACAGCAACACAGCACCTACAATAAAGGCCGATTGCAGGGGTATATACATAAATTTTGAGTCCGTAAAATTTGATTGGACAAAGACAGAATTGCAGCTTGCAGAGAAAATATTCCTGTTACAGTATGGGGAACTTCAAAAAACCGAGAAAACAGTTTCTGCATTTATTCCATGGCCAAACATCGCGGGGCTGCCACCTGCAAAAAAATCCGATAAAGGAGCGATTATCCTTTCTATCGCACCAGAAGAAAAAGAGCCGTTTTTATTCGGTATTCCTGTCATTAAAGGCGAGATAGAGGAGCAGGCATCTATTGCAAACTGCATAATACTATGGCGACCAGATGAGTCAACAATCGATGAAACCGTGAAAATTCATGGGCTTCGCAAGGATGAGAAGCTGTCTCGCACGCCTTTGTTCTGCTTTAGCCAGTCCTTTATAGGACATAATTTTGTTGAAATGCTAGAGCAGAAAATTAGGACTCAGAACAGCTCTCCAGTCCTGTTCATTGGAACGACACACACTCATTATGGCAAGTGGGCGACAGATTCTAACAGCATAAAGATTTCTTCAATGGCAGAATTTGATAAAATTATTGAAGAATTCACGCCGACCCTGATTGTCTTTGAAAAAATCGACGAGCAGAGCATAAAGATAGTCCGCCAGAACAGCAAGACTGTCTTGGTTCCTATTATTGTTCTACCAGACACAATACAGTCAGAAGAAGAAGTCGAGATTCTGTGCTCTCATCCTCGAATTATCCTGTGCAACCGCGGTGCCGCAGAAAGCGACCTATTTGATGCTCGCATCCATGCGATTCTTTCTGGGGATGAAATTCTGCCTCCACATACCGGGGCAATCGTCAAAAAAGCGATTCTATACCTTAACAAGAATGCCTCTCAGCAGATTGTACGCTGGAAGCTCGCAGACGCAGTTCATGTAAGCGAGGATTACCTCACAAGGATTTTCCACAAAGAGATTGGTCTTAGCCTTTGGGAATATTTGAACCGCTACAGGATTTATATTGCTACAAAGATGCTTTTGGAAACAAATGACACTGTTTACGAAATCGCAGAGCATTCTGGATTTCAAGACCAGGCATACTTTTGCAGGGTATTCAAGAAAATTTATGGAATGCCGCCAGGAAAAATCCGCTCAAAAAATTAGGGACATATTTAAACACCATTATGCACGTTTTATCCACAAAATTTGTTGAAATTTTGTGGATAATGTTTATAAATTCGCCTTAAATTCACCACATTTGTACACAATTTCAACAACTTATCCACAGCCTTGACCTGTGGATTTTTACAAGCCTTTCTTGTATATTTTTCTTTATGAAGAACAAGATTAAGAATGAATTAGCCGTATGTGGCTTTGAAGCTGTAAAAGCACTTGTAAAAGTTCATCCAGAGTCAATTACCCGTTTTTACTATACAGAAGATAGGATGATGTCTTTCAGGGAATTTTTCAGAGACCTGGCAGCCCGTAAGATTCCTTACAACAAAGTTTTTCCAGAGGACTTGGAAAAACTCAGCGGTACTGTGCATAACCAAGGCGTTGTTGCAATGATTGCTCAGCCAGAAATTCCGCATCTTACAACAGAAATAACGGACGAGTGGCTTCACAAAGGTGAATCGGCACTTCTCCTTGACCGCGTAGGAAATGCTAACAATCTTGGTGCAATCGTACGAAGTGCGGCATTTTTTGGATTAAAGAACATAGTAATTCCGCTAGACGAGGCTCAAAGTTCCATTACAACAAGCTCCTACCGAGTTGCTCAAGGTGGAATGGAATTCGTAACAGTTTACTCGATACGCTCAATTTCAAAGCTAATGACCGCTATGAAAGGTAAAATGGTTAGATTTGGAACTGATGTAAAAGCAGAGACACCGATTGGAAAAATTGAGGAACTGAGCGGTCAAAAACCTGTTCTAATCGTTCTTGGCAATGAAGAGCACGGAATCTCAAACGAGGTCAAAGAAAACTGTGACCATTTGGTTCTCATTCCTTTTGGAGGAGAAGACCGCAAGCTTGAAAGCCTTAACGTTGCTCAGGCAGCCTCAATAATCCTGTATGAAAGCAGGAATATTGCGGTACGCCAAAAGTAAGATTTACTTAGTTGCTGTTATTTATAAACAACGATGTGGATAAGTAACGGTCGCCAGAGTCAGGAAGTATTACGACAATTGTCTTGCCTTCTGACTCTGGGCGTTTTGCAACTTCAATAGCCGCCCACAAAGCAGCACCAGAAGAAATGCCTGTAAGGAATCCTTCTGTCTTTCCTAGCTCCCTGCCAGTTTTGAAGGCTTCGTCGTTTCCTACAGGAATAATCTCATCATATATTGACGTGTCCAAGGTTTTTGGAACAAAACCAGCTCCAATTCCCTGTATTTTATGAGGTCCAGGAATTCCCTTAGAAAGAACGGGTGATGTTGCTGGCTCTACGGCTATAACCTTTAGGGAAGGATTCTTTGATTTTAAAAATTTTCCTGCTCCGCTCAAAGTGCCACCAGTTCCAACGCCAGCAATAAAGATATCCACATTTCCGTCAGTATCTTCCCAAATCTCAGGACCTGTAGTCTCAAAATGAGTCTGAGGATTTACCTCATTCACAAACTGCCCAGGAATAAAACTGTTCGGAGTTGTAGCGGCAAATTCCTCGGCTTTTTCTATAGAGCCTTTCATTCCCCTTGCCCCGTCAGTAAGAACAACTTCGGCTCCATAAGCCTTGAGCAAATTCCTTCGTTCCGCAGACATAGTTTCTGGCATTGTAAGGATTATCCTGATTCCGTAGCTTGCTGCGACAGATGCCAGCCCAATACCAGTATTGCCAGATGTAGGCTCAATAATAACAGAATCTTTTGTAAGCAGACCTTTTTCAAGAGCATCTTCAATCATCGCCTTTGAAATTCTGTCCTTAACACTCCCCGCAGGGTTCAAATACTCAAGCTTTGCAACAATTCGGGCTTTTAATCCGTATTTCTCTTTGATATTTCCCAATTCGAGAAGAGGCGTATGCCCTATAAGGTCTGTAATTTTTTTTGCGATTTTTTCTGCCATAAAAAGTCTCCTGCGGTGTTTCAAGGAACCGCTAAAAAATGAGTTTCTTAGTGGCTCCATTAGTAACTGAAGTGGCTAGATATTGTACATATAGCTTTCTGGCGTAGTATTCTTGTTGACCAAATCTTCAAGCGTTATTCCGTTCAAATAATCTGAAATGACTTTATCCAACCCTTGCCACAATGAATATGTGTGACAATACGGCTGTTTTGGGCATGGGGTCTCTGATGCGTCCAAGCACGGAATCGGAGCAAGACTACCCTCTGTTATACGAAGTATATCGCCAACCCTATACTCAGATGGAAGTTTTGAAAGCTTATAACCACCCTGCGGACCTCTGACGCTTTGCAACAACCCGAATTTGCTTAAAAGAGATGTAATTTGTTCCAAGTATTTTATTGATATGTCCTGTCGCTGGGAAACGTCTTTTAACGCCGTAAATTCACCTGTGTTATGCTGTGCCAAGTCAATCATAAATCTAAGTGCGTAACGTCCCCGTGTAGATATTTTCATATTTTAATCCCTTATTCCCTACTGATAAGGTAGAGTATATAATAAGGAAGAAAAAAAGTAAAGCGAAGTTTTTTACAATAGAGTCATTCTTTGATTTACTTTTAAGATTTGCTTGTATATACTGGAAAATATGGCGGAAAAAGAAAATAAATTTAAAAGTAAGAATATTATATTTATCGGAATCTGGGTTTTTTGCTTTTTATTGATTTTTATTGCGTTCCTAGTAAAGCAAAATGATATAAAAACAAACCTCAAATCAACTAGATTTTTTGAAAGAATTTGGGGCACAACGCCAGCATTCATTGAGCATCACGAGGATTCACGCTCTGCCTCCAATCAGAATAATGGTGGTACGACTATAATAGATGTCAACGCAAACGGACTGGCAAAAGAATTAACAACCAGTCCTAACGAACCG
>Ga0256405_10009038_pt1 | contig 13853 bp, 10 predicted proteins | sample RumenRJG_02DNA_FD_189096 | JGI IMG/M metagenome (GOLD analysis project Ga0256405, IMG submission 189096) | Bovine rumen microbial communities from Lethbridge, Alberta, Canada - RJG_02 | ecosystem: Host-associated > Mammals > Digestive system > Stomach > Rumen | place: Canada: Alberta...
CAGACGTATATTATTAAGTGCTACGGACTCTCAGCATATTCCCAATTTCGTTCAGATAAAGAATGCCGTAAAGCTCGACTTTCTCGCTGCCGATTCGTCTTCCGATGAGGATGATCCAAGCCAGCGCATCACTGTCTATGAAGTCAATTCTCCTCAGAAAGACAAACTCGACACTCTCTACGACCTCCTTTGCAGCCTTGGCGATGTGCAGAGCATAGTCTTTCTCAATCATCGTGACGCAGTGGAAAGGGTGGGGCAGTTTCTCCGCAGCCGCCAGTGTGCCTGCGATATCTATCATGGAGCCATGGAGCAGGATAACCGTGAACGTGCATTGTTCAAGTTCAGCAACGGCACAAGCAATGTGCTCGTGGCAACAGATTTGGCTTCGAGAGGACTTGACATGCCTGACACCGATGTTATCATCCACTACCATCTGCCTCTTAACGAGCAGACGTTTGTGCATAGAAACGGCCGTACTGCCAGATGGAAGTCAGAGGGGCGTGTGTTCGTGATTCTGCATGAAGAAGAACGATTGCCAGAGTATATTACCTGTGCTGAACCATACTATATTCCTTCCCGTTTACCATCACTTCCGCAGCCGAGAATGGCTACTATATATATAGGTAAGGGAAAGAAGGATAAACTGAGCAAAGCCGATGTGCTTGGCTTTCTCTGCAAAACAGGACAATTACAATCAAGTCAGATAGGACGTATCGATATCCGTGATCACCACTGCTATGCAGCAGTAGAGAGAGAATGCGTCCGCACTCTCCTTCAAATACTTGAAAATCAGAAAATCAAGGGAATAAAAACAATCTTCCGCTTAGCGAGGTAATAACGTGAAGTGTGAAGAGTGAAGTGTGAAGAGTGAAGTGTGAAGAGTGAAGAGATAGTACCGGATTATTAGTCAAGAAAGCGTTTTTGAAGACCTCCGAAACATTCTATTCTACGGTCACGGAGGAATGGCCACCAGCGGCGGACTTGTTCGCTGCGATGCATATCCACATCCACCACAGTTACTGCTTCATCATTGACTGGAGCACAATAGAGAATCTCGCCTTGCGGTCCTGCCACAAAACTGCTTCCCCAGAAGTCAATGCCGTTGGTCATGCCCGAAGGGTCGGGTTCGTGACCGGTACGGTTAACTGTTATAACCGGGATGCCGTTGGCTACAGCATGCCCACGCTGAACAGTCATCCATGCCTCGCGCTGACGCTGCTGCTCCTCATTGGTGTCGCTTGATTCATAACCTATGGCGGTAGGGTAGATGAGAAGGTCGGCTCCCTGAAGCGCCATCAGACGTGCTCCTTCAGGATACCACTGGTCCCAGCATACCTGTACTCCTAACTTACCCAAAGAGGTCTGGATGGGATGGAATCCGAGGTCGCCAGGAGTGAAGTAGAATTTCTCGTAGTATGCAGGGTCGTCGGGAATATGCATCTTTCTGTATGTTCCAGCAATGCTGCCGTCCTTTTCCAGTACCACAGCCGTGTTGTGGTACAATCCTGCAGCCCTGCGTTCGAAGAGAGAGAGAACAATCACTATCTGCAGTTCCTTGGCTAAGCTGCCGAACACCTCTGTGGACTTCCCAGGAATGGTCTCAGCGAGGTCGAAATTGACGGTTGACTCTACCTGGCAAAAGTACAGGCTGTTGTGTAGTTCCTGCAGCACCACAAGCTCTGCACCATCGGCAGCAGCCTTACGGATGTTGCATACTAATTTGTCGATATTTGCAGCAAGATTATCGCTGCATGTCTGTTGAACGATACCAATTCTCATCTCTTTTCTTGAATTTATGACTGCAAATTTACTATATTTGTATTTATCTCACTCCTTTTTCCTGAAAAAAATGTATAATCAATGTCTCGGAATTATTAGCTTTAAGAATAAAAAAAACTCGGGGCATTGCTGCTCCGAGTACTATGATTTGTGGATTAACCTTAATTGTTTGTCTGCATATTAGCCTTGAAAACCTTTGTCCAGAATTTTTCTGTAGTTGTACCAGGAATGATTCTCTTTTCTATACCGATATACAAGTCCATGAGCAGCGGATCTTCGGCATGCTTGGCAGCGATGGACTCACAGAAGTCCTCGTTGTATGTCTCAAGTTCTGCCTCACTCTTGTAAACATCAAGAACGCCAGTGAAACTATTCTTGTAATCCAGGATGATAGAATGTGCAGAAGAGTTAGACTCATCTAAGAGATTATCCCATTTTACGCTGTCGTCATGGGTCTGCAGGCTTAGGAGAGAGTCTCTGATCTCTCTGAGTCGATGGGTGTCATATTCATACTTGAGAGATAATTTGGCGTATGGAGTAACGGTGCATCGGCCTAATTCGTATGTAGCTATTTCTTCTGTGGTGCCGTTGTCGAAGTTCTTGCAATAGAGAGAATAATTGAGATAGAGACTTGAGAGGTTGGTGTAGCGTTTTGTTACAGCCTCACAGGAAGCTTTGATTCTGGCATCCTGTCTGCTCTGGTAGGCTTTGTACATTGTGCCGTCGTAGCCAACAGCTCTGTCAAAAGCTGTCTGTACCTGATAGACCTCTGTCTGATCGTATTGTATAGAACTGAAGATGTTGAATTCTACAAAATAAGAATAACCGGCTGAAACACCACCTTTCTCGTCGTCATCCCCACAAGCTGTGAACAACGTAGTAGCAGCAATGCTGCACACCAGCGTGAGTGTTGCAATAATTAATTTCTTGGTTTTCATTGTTTTTGTTTAATGATTGTTAAAAGTCTATTTGTTAAAATTATGAATGATTATCGAGTTCAATTAGCAGGCTTATTCCCCTGTGCGGATGAATTTCAGAGCACGGTCAAATTGGGTGTCCTGACCTGTGGTATTAAAAAGATTATTGTCAAAAGCCACCTCAATGTCAGGAGCGATGCCAACACCTTCAACAAACTTCTTTTCGTTTGTTATGGTTGCAGCCGCTGGTATAGTTGCGAATACGGGAGTTTTACCTTGTTCACCGATACTACAAACGTATCTTTGAGAGTATGTACTGTTAGGTGCAATAGGACATCTTGCTCCCCATGTACGCGTGCCAATAACAGTGCCGTTAGATATTATCTTTGCACCCATTGTTGTCATCTCTGCCATGCTGATTGTACGGCAGTTTGTAAGGACGACAATTGGTTCGGTGATGATTTCGTGGGGGTCGCTCATGGTTTTTGCAATGTCTGGTGTAAGCACAGAGTAATCAAAGCGCCCAGTGCCATGTTTATAACGCAAATAGCCGATCTGGATGCCACCCTCTGGTAACAAGGCTCCTAAGCAGTATGGGTAATCGTCAATATTTCCACCTCCATTGCTGCGAACGTCAATGATAACGCCTCCAAGGTTGCCATTCTTATGGAGAGCCTGAATTGTATCAAACCAATTCTGCCATATATTCTTTATCTGCTTGGCCATACTTTGAGTTTGAGCATCACACTTACCGAATGTTTTGTTGAATTCTGTTTCGCTCAAATATGGTTGCAAGCGGAAATTATTAACCCGAAAATATGCAATATTGCCTTTCAATAGTGCATATTTAATATTTATGCCCTTACTTGAGAATATGGGGTCGATACTGTCGAAACCAGGAATATTAAGAAAACTATACTGCGCCTGAAGTGAATTATAGAAATTTACATCATAAAAATTCTGGCCAGCACTAGCCATTGCGTTATTAAGTTTCAACAGATTGGTTAACTCGAATTCTTGCATTTCTGTACGTGAAGGCATAGCCCTCAACTCATTAACTCGGCTAATCATCCATTGGAAGCCAAGGCCAGGGGTCGTGACGAACTTTACAATAATTTCATCCGGTTCAGTAGAGAATTCCATAACAATAGGATTCCCATCTGCATCGGTTTCCACCTCATTGTTATTGACATAGTAATCAAAACGAGGTGCAAATGTATAGGTGTAATTGTAGTCATCGCGACCACTATTCCTGTCCGCACTTGGAACGATTCTGAGAGTGTTGCCTGTTTTGTGGTTTACCATACCCAAACTGAAATGGCCGTCGTGAAGCGGGTCAAGCACTTTTTTTAAGAGATCCAATAGTTCCGCATCTGTAACAGTCTCGTCTTTTCCACGCTTGTCGAGAGCTTCAAACTGGGGATAGTACTCGTCGTAAACTGCATCCCAGTCTACACCATGTTCAGCTTCATAGTCCCAAATAGCATAGTTCTGGTTTAATCCTTTCCATATAATCTTGAATTTGGCAGCGAATGAAGTGTCGGCAGCAGCCCACGCTAATTCGTCGTCGTATCCATAGTTTTCCAGAATATCACTGTCCTCACGACAACTGCTGAATGTCATTATCAGAAGAATTGCACCAATTATGGTAGTTGTATAATGTCTCATAACTGTCTATGTTGATTAAAAAAGGTAAAACACTCCAATCTGTAAAGCTGTAGTGTTGTTGTATCGGTAGTCCTTCACTCTCATGTATTGCTTGGTGGTGCTGGTTGTGCTGTAATAGTAGCGTGCTTCAGCTTGAGCTGCCCAATGGGGTGCGAAGCGATATTCCAGGCCAATGCCTCCAATGAAACCGCAATCCCAACGCTGGTCACGGTTGGAGTTAAAGTCTACATTCTCGGAGAATGTTTCTGCTACGTAGTTGATATAGTTATATTCGCAGCCTGAAACGTGGCTGTTGAGCCAATAGGCGCCATACACACCGAGGTTGCAGAAACCACGTAAGTTGTCACTTCCAAAGCTGAACGACGCCATAACGGGAAGCTGCATGTAGTCGTTGCGATACTTGTAGGCAATGTCTTTGGTAAGATCTTTGTAGTCCCTGTGGTTTTTCTGACTCCAGTTCAAATCGGCGCGTACTCCGAACCAACTGTTGAAATCATATTGACTGGTTACCCCCATGGTGATACCCCAACGTCCGTCAGTTCTAAAGTCTGTCTGATATTGTCTGTCCATGGAGAATACGTTATAGTCCGTACCTCCTGTTACTCCTACTCTCCATTGGGCATGAGCAACAATCGTGGTCAACATTGCTGCGACCATTAAAAATTTCTTCATTTGCTTCTAAATAATGTTTTTGTATTTGTGTTTCTAAATAGGACAGTCTATTCTCTTCCGTATGCTTCCTTTGCAGCTTTAATATATCCGTCCCAATTGTCGGATACTCTTTTGAGAATAGCCTTAAGTTCTTCCGGATCGTAAACTGCCTTTATCCATAAGTCTACAATGGTTTGTGTCTTGCCGTCTGGATAAACATGGTCAAAGATAGCAATCAATGTACGGCTGTTGATAAATCTGTAATTGAAATTTATGGTTGTCTCAAATCCTGTGTCGTTATGCAGAAATACCTTCTCAGTGTATGTGCTGTCAGAAGTCACTTCGTAGTTGGCAAACATCCAAGGAGTGAAATTGAAATTCTCGTATTGGTCAATCTGACAAGGGTTGAGGAAGAATCCGAACACACGACCGTCCGGCATGAATACCTTTCCCTGAGGGCCGATTGTCAGAGTGTTAGCCTGACCACCTACGATTTGTTGCCATACTCCTACAAGCGCATTTTCTTTCTGCGCAAAAGTTGTGCCTGATGTCAAGAGCACAAGCAGAATAATAAATAGCTTTTTCATGTTGAAGAAAAATTTAGTGTTTTTAGTGAATGTGCTAATTGTTTATGATTTGTCGTTGTTATGGTTGCAAAGTTAACATTATTTAATAATATACAAATGTTTTCCAAAAGATTTTATATGAAAATAGTGTTTTAATGCATTATTTTGCATTGAAAAAGGATAAAAAATGTTGTGGAAAGTGGCATCTTGCGTTTTTTTAGTATAAAAAAATAAAATGTAGGGTGAATTTATTGAGTATAACGATAAATTGTTTGTATATTTGCATCAACCTCGTAATCTTATAGGATTAAAATGGACAACGAATTTCAAAATAATTTCAATAATACCAATAACTCTGACGATAACAGCAACGGCTACGGCAATCGGTCGGGCGGACAGATGTTGGCAGAGATAGCAAGACTTCTGCTTGTGCTGCTTGGCAAGTTCGGCAAGTGGCTGTGGAAGTATTTCAAGATTTTCCTGCGTTGGCTGCTGAAGATGTTCTGCAAGTTTGTCTTGTGGATCATCGACAAGACGGAAGAGGGAATAGTAAGACTTAGGGCTTTCTGGTACGACAACGATACTCAGGCTAAAGTCCGCATCATTCGCTTAAAACTGCGTAGGGCTGCCAAGAAGTGTGGTGTCTGGAGTATTATTGCCCTAAAAGCAACAGGTCGTGCGCTAAAGTGGACGGCTATTCATCTGTATATTGGTTTTGTATGGCTGGTTAGAAAGACCATTGAAGCTTGTATTCATCTTCGTCCTACCATCAAAAAAGCATGGAAAGGAATATGCATTGCTGCGAAATGGTTGGCCAACCTTATGGTTTCATTTGTACACGGGATTGCCAATTGGTTCAGGGCAAGACGTGATGCTTACCGCAGATTTCGTAAGAACAAAGGCTTTAAGGGACTTCTCATTGATGTTGGAAATGGCTTGAAACGTACTGTAGACAACTATATGGAAGAGCCTCAGAATGAGGAAAATGAAAATACAGATGAGCCTGACTCAGCGGATGATAATCAGGAAATTGTTACAGATGCTGATCTGCTCGAAGCTGAACTTAATGAAGAGTCCAAAGTCCGCTCATTTGGCAAGCGTATTTATGATGCGATGAAACGAATAGTTGAAGTGGATTAAATAAAAATGATATGAAACGAATTCTTACTATATTTGTAGTGTTTCTGTACATCTGCATTCCATCGAATGCGGTGTTGAAAGAACGCAATCTGGGGCACACGCTCGGTGTGCTGAGACTTGAACTGGAACGAAATTTCAAACAACAACGTTCGTTCCTTAAACGTTATGAAATACGAAGCCAGACACAGCACTTGCAACTGGTGGAGTATATGAAGAAGAGTGAGCAGATTTCGCTCATTCTCTATTCACAGCGTACAGACTTTACGTTTGATGTGGCGTATGCGTGCCAGCAGGCTACCAACCTCTATCGTGACTTGCACAAGCATTATCTGCCTTTCGAGGATATGAGGGACAGGCTGGAACTGGAAGTGGCTCGCTACGACAGCCTTATCGTGGCTCTTAAGTCCTTGCCTCCTGCAATTGTGAAGGATGAGGAGGTTAAGGAACTCAATGAACTGCAAGACTCTCTGATATCTTCAACCATTGCCAAAGTCGAGGTTGTTGACGAAGACCCTTATAAGTTGTCGGAAGAGGAACTGGAAGACAGGGAGAAATGCGTCCTCTTTGCCACAGCCTTGCGCAACGACCTCAAGCGACTGATTGTGTCTATCACCAAAGACAGCAGGTACTACGACCAGGTAGCGACTCAGGTGGAGAAACTCAATAATTATGCCCAGGACCGTTATGTGAGACTGCGTCAGAGCATATTCGTGAATGGTGGAGAGAACTATATACAGGTACTTGCCCATTTGCCTATGTACCTTCAGATGGCGCAGCGGGATTTCTCCGACAAATACCTGCCGTTGGAGGGTAGGGATGGTTTTGAGTCTGAATGGCGCGGACCTATTGTGCTTGGAGTAAGTATATTCATGCTGTTCTACATCATCATAGCTACATTGCTGAGTAATGTGGTGATGAGAGGCTTCCCGTGGCTGATAAAGCGTCTTGTGCCTAAGTTTGCACAGCGCATGAAGGAGAAATTCAAAAATAGTATAATGGCGGAAGGGGAGTATAAACTTAAGCGTCGCGCTATCACCATAGCTGTGGGTGTAGCCTTGTTTGCCCTGGTGATTATGGTCATCAAGCAGTTTATGTATCGTAACCTCTTCATCATGGCTGCCGACCTCATGGTTACTCTTGCCTGGCTGATGGAGGCTATTCTCGTGTCGCTGATTATCCGTCTTAAGGGCAAGCAGCTGAGGAGCGGTTATTCTATCTATATGCCGTTCATCATGATGGCGTTCATTGTGATAGTCTTCCGCATTGTGCTCATTCCTAACGTGCTGGTAAATCTGATTTACCCGCCACTTCTCCTGATATTTGTTTTCTGGCAACTCTCAGCGCAGCGCAAGCATCGCGACAAACTGCCTCTGAGCGACAATGTCTACTCTGCCATTTCTCTGCTGGCGATGGTGGTAGGATGTGTGATGTCGTGGCTCGGCTTCACCATGCTTGCGGTACAAATCATGATATGGTGGACATTCCAGCTGGCTTTCATCCAGACCATAACATGCTGCTACGACTTGCTGAATATGTATGAGGAGCGAATCCTTATCCGTAAACTGAAACTGGTCTCTACTGATGATGCACACAACGAGGCTGCGATAGTAAGACTGATAAAGCGTGGCGAGTTCTTCACCACAACATGGCTGTTCGACTTTATTGAGAAGACTTTGATTCCGGTCATGGGAGTTCTGTCTGTCCTCCTGAGTATCTATCTTGCAGTTAATATGTTTGAGATGTCGAGCATTGTGGAATATGTATTCTTCTACAACTTCCTTGATGTGCCCGACGTAATTCAGCTCTCTCTCTTCAAACTCTGCCTGGCTGTTGCATGCTTCTTCCTCTTCCGCTTCTTCAACTATGCCATCCGTTCTTACTATCTGCATTGGTACAAGAAAGCGAAGAAAGATACTCGTAACTTCAACGAGACGCTTAGCCGTAACGTCATAGCAATTATTGTTTGGGGAGCATATTTTCTCTTCACTCTCTCCCTGCTGCAAGTTCCAAAGAGCGGAATATCCATCGTTACTGCGGGTTTGGCTACAGGTATGGGTTTCGCGATGAAAGACCTTCTGGAGAATTTCTTCTATGGAATCTCGCTGATGACAGGACGCCTGCGTGTTGGCGACTACATCGAATGTGACGGAATCCAGGGACGTGTAGAGAGCATTGCTTATCAGAGTACTTCCATCGTTACTCTCGACGGAAGCGTGATGGCGTTCCTCAATGCTACTCTCTTTACCAAGAATTTCAAGAATCTTACCCGCAACCATAGTTATGAATTGCAGAAAATTCCTGTAGGCGTTGCCTATGGAACTGATGTAGAGCAGGTTCGTGGTCTCATCACTAAGGAGATAGAGCAGCTTCGTACGACTTTGCCCGACGGCAGGGAACTGATTAAGCCTGACCAGCCTGTGTCTGTGGTGTTTGGCGGTTTTGGAGAAAGTAGTGTTGATTTACTGGTTGCTGTCTGGGTTCTGGTTGACCAAAAGAATGGCTTCCTTGCCAAGTCAAGAGAGGTAATCTATAATGTGCTCAACAAGAACCATATTGAGATTCCTTTCCCTCAACGCGACGTTCACATTATAAATAAGCAATGAAAATTGTAGTTCTTGACGGATATGGAGCAAACCCGGGTGATCTGTCATGGGGTGAGCTTGAGAGAGTAGGGCAGCTGACGGTCTATGACCGTACTGCTCCTAAGGATACTGTGGAAAGAGCCAAGGGGGCAGAGATTGTCCTTACGAACAAGGTCCGTGTCGGTAAGGAGGAAATGGCTGCTTTGCCAACACTTAAATATATAGGTGTGCTGGCTACAGGCTATAATGTTGTGGACATGGAAGAAACTCACCGGCGTGGAATTATCGTCACAAACGTCCCGGCATACAGCACCGAGAGTGTGGCTCAGATGGTGTTTGCACATCTCCTGACTGTGACCAACCGCACGGAGCATTATGCCGTCGCAAATCGCGACGGCAGGTGGAGCCGTAATCCTGATTTCTGCTATTGGGACACATCGCTTGTAGAACTCTCAGGTAAGACCTTCGGAATTGTGGGATTGGGAAATATCGGCAGCCGTGTGGCACAGATAGCGCAGGCATTCGGCATGAAAGTGATTGCCCTGACAAGCAAAAGCGCGGATTCCCTGTCGCAAGGAGTTATAAAAGTTACCAAGGAAGTGCTGCTGAAAGAATCCGATGTTCTTTCCCTGCATTGTCCCTTAACGTTTGATACTAAGAACTTTATCAATGGCGATACTTTACAGCAGATGAAGCCCTCTGCTGTTCTCATAAATACCGGCCGTGGTCCTCTGGTTGACGACAACGCCGTGGCTTTGGCGCTTCAAAACAACCAGTTGGCGGCTTATTGTGCTGATGTGCTTACCGAGGAGCCGCCTTGCATGGACAATCCTCTCCTGAGTCAGCCCAATGCCTTCATCACTCCTCACATCGCATGGGCGACGCGTGAAGCGCGTTCACGCCTTCTCTCGGTTGCCATAAATAACGTTCTTGCATTCCTGCGCAATTCTCCGCAGAACGTGGTATGATTCACTAGGTTTTACATGATAGAACATAAAAAACGCATAACCAATCGGCTATGCGTTTTTTTGTTTTTTTTGTTATCTTTATTCCTGATGTTCTGGTCTTAAGAGGTCGTTGACGGTCTTTACTGGGTTGAATGTTTCCAGAGGAACTTCTACGAATACTGTAATCCAGTTGCTCATGGCACCATTCCAGAGACCTGGAAGTTCGAGTGCTTTGAGTTCCTTGCCGTTCTTCGACTTCGAAGAGATGAATCCTGTCTTCGGGTCAACGAACTGTGTAAGGTCGTAGGCTTCACCCTTGTAGTTCTTCAGTCCGCATACGAGGTCAACTGGGTTGAAGTGTGTGCCGCTTTCGAACATCTTGACATACTCTTCGTTAGATTTGTCAATCTGTGAGCTTTCAAGAATCTGGAGTGATATTGTATTGTCGTCGTTGTATGCGAGGAACGGTCCGCCACCAGGCTCTCCTACGTTCTTCACCATGCCGCAGACACGTATAGGACGGCTGAGTTTCTTCTTCATGTAGACAACGAGGTCTGCATCTTCCAGCACCTTGAGCTGAGGATTGCGGATACCGAGGTCGTCGCGCATAAATCGGATGATGCCTTCAAGCTGAGCGTGAGTGTATTCACCGCTTTCAAGCAGTTCCATGTACTCGAATATCTTGCGCTGGAAGGTGGTGAGAACTCCTGCTATGAGTCGCTTGTAGTTTACTGTAGGTTCTTTGAGACGGTCAGGCACAACGTTGTCGATGTTCTTGATGAAGACGATGTCGGCATCGAGGTCGTTGAGGTTCTCAATGAGTGCACCATGGCCTCCCGGACGGAAGAGGATTGAGCCGTCGTCGTTGCGGAACGGTTCGTTGTCGGCTGTAGCTGCAACGGTGTCGGTGTTTGATTTCTGCTCAGAGAATGTAATGTCGTAAGTTACTCCGAATTCAGCTTCGTACTGCGCTGCCTTCTCTTTTACGAGTACTTCGAAGAGGCTGCGGTGTTCAGGGCTAACGGTGAAATGTACGTGTACCACATTGTCCGTACCCTTGGCATAGAGTGCGCCTTCTACCAGATGTTCCTCCATTGGCGTACGTGCAACATTGCCATATTTGTGGAAGAGTAGGAGACCTTTTGGAAGTTTCCCGTAGTTGAGACCTTTCTCCTCAAGCAGGTTGCCTACTACAGCCTTGTAGTTGCCGGCAGCAACGAGGGCGTCGATGTCCTTGCCTTCGTTCTTGATGCATATGTCATTGAGTGCGTTGAAAAATGCGAAGCTGTGGATGTGATCGAAGAATTTCTTGATGAAATCGGTCTCAGGAGCGTCCGCTGCCCCGTTGAGGAATTCGAAGAGATCCTTGAACATGCGGCTTGCTGCACCACTTGCAGGGACGAATTTGAGTACTTTCCCTCCTTCGCGCAGGTATCGGTTCCAAGCTGAAAGATAGCTCTTCTGCTCTCGTGCCGTGGGGATTGTGATTCCCTTGCGTGGCGATGCGGCTCCGGCGAGCTTCAGGAATGGGAAACCTGTCTTGAAGGCGTTCAGCTGGTTTTCGACCTGCTCTTGTGAAATGCCTTTTTTCTTAAACTGCTCTAAGTCTTGCGAAGTAAACATGGTGTTATGAATGGTAAAAGTTTTAGTAAAACACTGCGTTATTCTCTCTGTCAGCAAAGTTACAAATTATCAACGTTTCATACAAATATATTGGTAAGTTTTTTTGAAAAAGTTTTCCGCTGCGCTGGAAAATATTATTTGCTTCGCTTTAAAGCCTTTTTTGCTGCACCACAGCTTGAGATGGGCTTTTTAGATGATTGAGTGGATTTTAGGCAGGCTGTTTTGTTTTAACGCAAATGTGTGTAATGCTTGCTGGCTGGGCATGGTTTTGTTGCGGTTCGGTCTTCTTGCGTGTGTGCAAATTAATTATGGTGTTTTCTTCACTTTTTTTCTTATTCGTTTCCATACCTCAAAATAAATTCGTACCTTTGCAGCAGATTTAGAAAGGATAATAGTTTGAAAGGCAGTTGTGTCTTAGTGTTGAAAACGACGGTAACGGTGTTGTGAAGGACGATAACAGCATGGTTGGAAATGTGTCAGCAGCGATTTACGGATAACTGCCAAACAATGAAAAATATAGAATAGAAAGAGAATGGCTAAGAAACTCTTGTCACCAGATTATGTCTTTGAATCCTCGTGGGAGGTGTGCAACAAGGTGGGAGGAATATACACGGTTCTTTCAACACGTGCGAAGACTTTGCAGCAGATTTTGCCTGAAGCGGACAGACTGATGTTTATAGGCCCTGACTTCTGGAATGGTAAAAGCAATCCCCTGTTCAAGGAGAATAAAAGCCTGCTCAATGCGTGGTGCAGGTATGCAAAGAAGGAAAATGGACTGAATCTTCGCATCGGTCGTTGGCAGATTCCAGGCAATCCTATTGCAATTCTCGTGGATTTTGAACCCTTCTATCAGGATAAGAACGAGATCTATTCATGGGCATGGGAAAACTTCCAGGTGGACTCACTTCATGCCTACGGTGACTATGACGAGGCTTCTATGTTTTCTTGGGCTGCCGGCAAGGTGGTGGAAAGTTTCTACAACTTCATGGGGCTGACACGCAACGACAATGTGGTGTATCAGGCACATGAATGGATGACATGCCTCGGAGCCTTGTACGTGAAGAAGACTCTGCCTCACGTGGCTACAATCTTCACAACCCATGCCACAAGCATCGGACGTTCGATTGCCGGCAACAACAAACCTCTCTATGATTACCTTGAGTGCTACAATGGTGATCAGATGGCTGCCGAACTCAACATGCAGTCGAAACATTCCGTTGAGAAGCAAGCTGCTCATCATGTGGACTGCTTCACAACCGTGAGCGACATCACCAATCGCGAGTGTGCTCAGCTGCTGGAGAAACCGGCAGACGTGGTGCTGATGAACGGATTTGAGAACGACTTCGTGCCGAAGCCAGGCAAACCATTCGACACCTCACGCAAGAAAGCACGCAAGAAACTGCTCAAAGTGGCTAACGCCCTTATGGGTACTAATCTCAGCGATGATACCGTGCTGGTAAGTATCGGTGGACGATATGAGTACAAGAACAAAGGCATTGATATGTTTGTTGACGCTATGAACCGTCTGCGCCACGATGTTCGTCTGAACAAGAATGTACTTGCCTTCGTACTTGTCCCAGCATGGATGAAGGATGCCCGTGCCGATTTGCAGCGCAAACTGCAGCTGAGCCTCCAGAGCGATAATCTTCCCTGCGGTGATCCCCGCATCACTCACAACCTCAACAATCCGGATTCCGACAACGTGCTCGGACAGATGAACTGGCTCGGCATGTACAACAATCCTGAAGACCTTGTTAAACTTATCTTCGTACCTTGCTACCTTGACGGTAAAGACGGTATTTTCGACATGCACTACTACGACCTGCTGATAGGTATGGACTTGGGCGTTTATCCTTCGTACTACGAACCTTGGGGCTACACACCGCTTGAAAGTGTCGCTTTCCACGTTCCATGTATCACAACAGACCTGGCTGGTTTCGGATTGTGGGCAAACTCACTGGGCATCGGACAACATTCTAT
>Ga0256405_10009040_pt1 | contig 13852 bp, 15 predicted proteins | sample RumenRJG_02DNA_FD_189096 | JGI IMG/M metagenome (GOLD analysis project Ga0256405, IMG submission 189096) | Bovine rumen microbial communities from Lethbridge, Alberta, Canada - RJG_02 | ecosystem: Host-associated > Mammals > Digestive system > Stomach > Rumen | place: Canada: Alberta...
TGTTTATTACAGCAAGCCAAAAGAGTGTGAGAGTGGCCTTGTGCAAGTAGGAGAAGTGTAACACTCAATAAAAGTTTTTCGCGGTTTCTTTTATATTTTATTTGCTGGCGTAGCAGAAAGGCTAATGCACGTGATTTGTAATCTCGGGACTGTGGGTTCGATTCCTACCGCCAGCTCTAGATCTTAATGCAGATTGTGATGGTTACTTCGAATATTTGGTAATTCACTTCCCTGTCACGGAAACTAGGCTGGTTCGAATCCAGCAGTATAAAACACCATTACGCTTATACTTAAGATTTTATGGTTCTTAGGGCAAATTGGTTGAGCCGCCACCCTTTCAAGGTGGAGGAATGAGTTCGAATCTCGTAAGAACTAAGAGACAAAGCTTTATATTGCGACGGCATGATTAAGAATGCGACGGTGTTCTTAAAAAGCAATGTCCCACATAATAATACAACTAATGCAGACGTAACAGTTACTTCGGTCTTGAAAACCCCGTGTCATTGGTTCGAATCCAGTCGTCTCCAATTCGTGGAGATGTAGCTCAGTTGGTAGAGCAGGTAAAAACGTACTGTTCAATTTTTTCTTAGTTGTTTTTATGGTCGCGTCGTCTAACGGCTAGGACAGCTGGTTTTCATCCAGCTAACGGAGGTTCAACTCCTCTCGCGACTAGAGACATTTTAATGCAGTTGAAAAGAGTTACTTCAATACTTTTATAGTTTAATGGTTAAACAATTCACTGTTAATGAATATTTACGGGTTCAATTCCCGTTGAAAGCTGATTCAACACTCTTTTTGTTTTACTTAAAATGTTTTTTATGTATCAGTAGCTCATCTGGTAGAGCGCCGTCCTTCCAAGTCGGATGTAGAGGGTTCGAGTCCCTTCTGGTACTCTTTTAACAATTCGGGTTGAAGCACTGGTTGTGGCTTACGAGCCTCATAAGCTCGACATCGGGATGGTTCGATTCCATCACCCGAGATACGTTTTGCGATAGAATTTCGTTTCTACCTTTTAGGTGGTGAAACAATCTATGGTTCATAAGCTTGCGAGATAGCAAACCTTAAAGCTTTTTTGCAGAGTTGATTGCAATTCTGCTGGGATAACAACCCAATGTGCCAAGGCTATCGTAAACTTGGTGCGAGAGATGACGGTCGGGGTACTCAATACAAATCCCCGACTTTTTTATTTTAAATGGAGTTAATATTTTTCATATATGAAGATTTTAGTTATACCAGATATTCATGGCAATTATGCTGCCGCCCTTCAAAACATTAAAGACCATAAAGATGAAGTTGATAAAGTTGTTGTTTTAGGTGATTATGTTGACGACTTTGATGAAGATCTTAATGGCCAGCCAATGGTAGATGGATTTAATCAGCTTGTAGAGTTTAAGGATAAAGAGCCTGAAAAGTTTGAACTCTTATTTGGAAATCATTGTTTAAGCTATTTAGCTCAAACTAGAAATGGTGAATGTGTTAGTGGCCATCATTATGAATATGCTGATATGTATAAGAAAATGTTTGTAGATAATATTGATAAGTTTAATATTATTTATAAAGTAGATGATATTTTATTTTCTCATGCAGGTGTTTCTCAACAGTGGCTCCAACATGTAAAATATTATGCCAATAAAGATCATGAATTTGATAAAGTTCCTCAAGAACTGATGGATCGATATAAAGATTTAGATTATAAATCACACAATATAAATGAGATTTATTTTGATGGTTGTGTATTCTCTTTAGTAAATGCTGAAACACCTGAGGAAGAAGCCAGAGTAAAAGAATATAGAAAAATCCAAGAATATCTTCATGGACAAATAAATAAAACGTTTGAAGAGATGATGACTTATAAAATTGAATATTACAAATATGCATCTTATAAGTTTTTAAATGAGGTATTTCATACTCCTCATATGGGTGACCCATATAATGCAGAAATCTTTGAGCATTGCGGTTGGAATAGTGCAGGTGATAGCTCAGGAGAAAGCTGTGTATGGATAAGACCAGACTCTTTATTGCAAGATAGTTGGCCAAGAGGAATTAAATATCAAGTTGTGGGCCATACAGAGTGTGGAAATAAGAATTTTTCGTATAAAAATAAGCATTTAATTTTAACAGATACACGAGGCCACTATACTTATAGAATATTAGATACTGAAAAAATGGATGAGTTGGAATATACACCTTACGATATTGCTCCAAAAAGTTATTCAGATACTGATGTTGCATTATTAAAATTATTAGGACTATTATGATAGATTTAGAAACTTTACCTTTAAGAATTGGTTCTTATGAAAGAAAAGATTTAAACAGTAGAATGTTTAAAAATACTGGTAGAAATGGGTATGGATGTTCTATAAATCCAACTGAGAATCTTGCTACTTTTGGAATGTGGATTCCATGTGGTGCAACTATTCTCAGAGAAAAAGTAACGACCAATGAAGAAGTTATTGAATTATTAAAAAAGACTGGAGATATTATTTCTTATAAAAGAAAAATTGAACAAAAGTCGTAGTTTTGGTATAATCTATATACAGAGATTAAAACTACCGGTGATACATATGCAGTATACCACACCGCTTACCAAAAAGGCGCACCGAATCCGTTCAGCGGATAGGTCCTGTATAAGTCAGGTTGGGAAGGCTAGAGAGTAATAAGGAAGGTGTAGTTCACCTTCGCGAAAATAACCCATACCATTAAGTTGGTACTCTAGCAGCTATCTTTAATTTGTTTGTCAAGCTAAGGAGCGGAACAAAACGTTGAGTTTAGGTAGTTATAAATGGTAAGTCTTGCTAATGAAGAGTAAGCACGCTGTGAAGTCAGCAAAACGAACTACAATTAAAAAAGTTTTATCCTTTTTTGTTAATATCCTTTACATGATAGAAACAGTTAAAACTGTTTGGAACATGGTTCCATAGTGTACTTGGCTAAACACGCCACCCTCTCAAGGTGGAGATCCAGGGTTCGAATCCCTGTGGAACTAAAAGCTTTAGCTCAGATGAGAAAAATTATATCATACTAGTTGTCAATAATGGAGTATCATGTCGGCGCTGAGTAAGTCACTTCATGGGTGATGGACGGTAGGTTCGACTCCTGCCCTAAAGTATATTTTCTCTCCCACAGTGTAACGGTCGCACGCAGGCCTTTGGAGCCTTGAGGCTAGGGGTTCGAATCCTCTTGGGAGAATTTTATCACGGGATAGCTTAAAAAGTGGTCGCAGGGCCCTGAGGTCATGGATGAGCGATAGACGTACGGCTATAGGTATTGGTTCGACTCCAGTTCCCGTGACTAGACTAAATGCAGATTGAATGAGTTACTTCGTTTCCATTCATAAGGGAAGAGTCGTGGTTCGAATCCACGGGCCGCCAATTCGTGGCGGTTTGGTGTAATGGTTAGCATCTTAGAAAAATATACTTATTCTATTATACTTTAGTCTTTTTTATATGGTGCTGCCCTGCGAATAGCAGAGGGGTCTGGTAAGTAATGTAGACAAAAGGCAGAATATTTGCAACACTTTTCTGATAAGTAGTTTACAAGTCGAAAGACATCATGCTTAGTAATTAATGGTACCAATGGTGAAAGGCAGATTTACTTGATGGTTCGAATCCATACCAGCATCAAAACATATGACATATACTGAGATTAAAGGTGATTTATTTCAGCATTTCCGAAAAATAGGCAGTGATACTTTTGTTTTACCAGCTGAGCAAAATATTGCTTATGCACATTGTATAGCAAATGATGGAAATTATGGTGCTGGAATAGCTCCAATTTTTATAAATCAGATTTTTCAATCCGGTACATTTGTAAAACGCTTCTTAAAAGAAAATCCTTGGAAAGGACATGGCTGGTCGTTATGCTTTAATAGGCTAAATGGAGAACATTATCTTTTAGAAGTTGAACTTATAACAAAAGAATTTACATATGGAAAACCAACTTATGAAACTATAACTGAAGCTATAAAACATCTAAAATTTGAATGTGGGCAATATGGTATTTCTGTACTCAGAATACCTAAAATTGGATGTGGTTTAGATGGCCTTGATTGGAATATAGTTTCTTCTATTATTAAAGATACTTTCAAAGATAGTCTTATTGACATTGAAGTATATTATTTCTAAGTTAATATTAATTATTATGATAAAAATATTAAAACCATTTCGGGAACTTAAAAGAGTTATTGCTCAATTTTTCGAAACAGAGTATTGGTATCGTTTTAGAAAAACTCCTCATTATTATCTCAATGATGAAACTCAGAAATACGAGCCTTCAATATATGATAAAAGAGCTCGTGATACCTTAACTTGTACATGGAATGGAGACTCAGATATTTTACAGATGGCTCTCTTAAAAACAGAGCATATGTTTCATAACCTTAAAAAACATTCTTATCATAAATATTTTTATGTTGACTCTTTTAGATTTTTTGAAGAAGGTGCTACAGATGGTGATAGAGGTATTTTTGCTAGACAAGTTTTAGATAATTGTGAAAAAAATCCAGAACAATATAAATATTGTTCGAACTTCCATAGAAAAGATTTTTATTCAGATGAAGAATTATGCGAAACTGTTACAAAAAAAGATCGCAAACACAGAGATTATGTAGGATATGAAAACTCTTGGTGGATTGGAAATGAAGAGGTTGATAAAGCTATTTCAGATAGTGGCTTACTTCATTATTATCTTTATCACCATGATATGTTTGATGGATGGGGATGGTCTTCTACATGGGGAATTAAAAGAACTTATGATGAACAGATTCCACCTTCTGAAATTCCTGAAAATAAAAAACAGTATTATTTAAACTTAGATGATCCAGATTTAGGTCATGAAGAAGCTCCTCAATATAGAACTAAAAAAGAAGAAAGTATAACATATTTTCCTTCTTGCTACACTTGGACTAATATTCAAAAAATTATTGATGATAAAGGTATTAAAATAAAAGCGTTAGAAGGTTTTCTAAGTGGTGCTCAAACAATGGACATAGATGATATGAAAGTTTATGCTAAATTATCACCTTATATTAAGTCTAAAGCGAGAGGTTTGAGAAGAAACTTAGTAGAGCTTTTGCATTTTAGACATATGCTTAAGAAACTCATTAATATGAGTGATACTGATGATAAATACTTTAATATGTGGGCTAATATTGATGACCCAGATGAGAAAAGTAAAAAATTGGAAGAGTCAATAACTCTTTATCGACAAGACCGCAAAAATCTTTACCATGAAATAGCAGAATTCATGGCAAAAAATGGTGATAGCTGGTGGGATTAAGTCTATGACAGAATTTATTGATAATATATTTGCTTGTGAAGGTAATAGAGATCTTTACTTTGTAAAAGTATCAGATGAACCTTGGGTAGGTGTTACTATTATTGACCATAAGTCCTTAAAAAAGAGGAAAGGTTGGCAACATATTCTTCTTGAAAAAGAACCACTAACAAAATTACGAGATTATATATCTCAGCCATCTCATAATGCTATAGTCTATTTTGAGTGTAGATGCACATCAGAAATTTTAAGAATTGTTCATGAAGATGACTTTTTCTATGTAGATATTTTTGATAATGGCGCTCTTAAATTAAAATCTGGAATTAAAACATCAACTTTTTTTAATGAAAAAGATGCTCCAGAACTTGAAAGAATACTTAATAATATGTTGAATCTTTTTGAATAAAAAAGTATATTCTATAAACAGGTTAATGCCGACTTGTGTGTTTCAGAAAACTATTAAGGAGGACCACTTCCCTAGTGAGAATCCGGTAGTGGCAAGCATTGATTTTGATTGATATATTGAACACACCTTATTAGTGCTAATGGAAATGAGTAGCGACTATGGTAACTCATCCAGTGCAGGCTCCAGCGCACGAGCTAATATGATGATTATATGATAACTCTGGAGAAAGACGTAGTCTGATAAATACGGAACGTGATTAGATGTCTAGTAAGTTAAATCTTTTATAGCTTATTATACACGAGGGCTAACTAGTTTCCGGTGGAGACAATTCTCCCGTTGCATAGCGACTAGTGCAGAAACGTTAATGGGTGCCTGAAAGCGACACACTGGGTAGGTAGTCGGAGTCTTTTACTATTTTTCACGGGAGAAAAAAGTCGGTTCGCTGCCGGTTAGCATAAAGTGTAAGGGTGCACGCCCGATAACCCACCCCCATCGGGAAGGGCTGTTCGACTCGGCAATGCGTAAGCACAGCTTTGGTTTCAAATGATTCTGTAGAGGAAGAGGCTACATTGGAAGTGTGTCACCTCAAGGTGATGAAACCTAGTCATCTAGCTTTCGAGGGTAAATAAATGGACTCTTTTGAAGATATCCATTTCCAGACTTAAAAGATGACACCCTTTTTTGTATTCTATTTTTAAAGGTGGTAATATATGGGAAGACGTCCTTGTGGAGTAAAATGTATCTCAGATAAAGAGACAAAATGGTTTAAGTCTCTTACAGCAGCTGGAGAATGGCTTGTAAAGAATGGTGAAGCTACTTCAGTAAATGCAGCAAAAGTTGCAATTACTCATGCTGTAAATGGCAAGCAGCATTATTACGGAAAAGATTGGACTTGTAACAGTGCTTATGGCCGCAAATGGGAGCGACTTTAATGTTTTATGTAACTTTCGAATTATGGTGTGGCGAACCAGGAGTTATTCTTTTTAAGACTTTTGATGAAGCTAAAGAATATATTGACGACGTTCAAAAAGAAATTGATGCAGGCGAATATGATGAATGTGCTTGGATCGACTCGGAGCCTACTGAATATGAGTTCGGTAAAGTAATCAGCTGCTCTTGCGACTAATTTTTTGGACCTATAGTTTAACGGATAGAATAACTCTCTCCTAAAGAGTGGAGTCCGGTTCAATTCCGGATAGGTCCTTTTGTGGAGATTATAATGGTTATTAATTTTATGTATGATGATGACTTTGACCATAGAAAAGAGCTTGAGTCTATCGTTAAATCTGAAATTGAAAGGCATTTCAATCAAGAAGATTATTTTGATTATCATAATAATTATGCTTCTTATTGGGGTGGTTCTGTCCATATAAATCTCTCAAACTTAGCTTTCTTTGAAGATATTGAAAAAGCTAAAGAAAAAATGGCTGAAATGAGTGATAAATATATGACCGACTTTATTTCAGAAGTACAGGAAAATCTATCATTTGTTCCAAAAATTATTGTGGAGTAATAAATTAAATGAAGATATTATTTGGTGTAATTGCAGTAGTTTTAGTTATAGGTGTTATTGCTGTATCTATAATGCTAGGACTTGCATCTTTTGAGGATTAAAATGAAAAAGTATTTTATTTTATTTATTTGTTTAATTGGTGTATTATTTTCTTCTTGTGTGGAAAAGGAAGACCCTTATTCATGGTCTATTGGCCAAATGGAAATTGATGAGTCAACTCCTGAAGAAAAAGTAGAATTGCCATCTACAACAAAAGCAAAGTCTACTGCTCCTTATGCTGTTGTATTAGAAACAAAATTTATGAGTTCTCAAATGCTCATGTTGGTACAAATTCCAGATAATCCAGTTTCTAAATATGACTATTGGAAGGACCCTACTATAAAGCATTATGCCATTATAGGTGTGGTTTACACAGATGCAGACCATCATATAGTTGATGGTAAAGTATATCGTGATTATGACAAAGCTTTAGCAGTTTTTAAGGCAGGCTATATTAAAGATGCTAAATAAATTGAATGTTAATATTCTAACTATAGACTAATTAACATATGGTGCCATAGCCGAATTGGCCTTCTAAGCCAATATATCGTAGTTGGAGCTGAAAACGGGAGTTCGAATCTCTCTGGCATCACTAGCTTAAGTGACTGGTCCTCACTTAAGTCAGAGTTATAAACTCTTTTGAGACTATCATGAATTTTTATAGTTTATGAGTAAAACCTGGGTTGTAATTCTCTGTGACCATCTAAGGACAAGGGATGCGGTAATTCTGGTTACTTCAACAACATGCTAAGGTTTAAGTCTTAAAGACTTTTAGTGGAAATGAATAAATGATTATTGGTTGAGTACGACTTGTCCAAGGGTCATTAAGGAAAAATTGAAAAAGTTTTAGTAGTTTCCACTTTTATTGTTAATATAAAAATATACTTAATGCAGCTGAATGAGTTACTTCACAATTGCCATTTTATAATTGTAAAACCAAAACTCATTCGTTTTTTCTTAAGTGTTTTTTACATATAAAATAACATGCTTAAAGCGGCATATAACAGTTACTTCGTTTCAATGCATGAGAAAAGCGTTTAGGTTCGAGTCCTATTTAGCAGGTTGGCTGCAAAACTGTTATTCTTATCCTTAAGCATTTTAATTTGAATATTGGAAAAGCACTTATCAGTTTGGTAAGTGCTTTTTTATTTTATAAAATAAATTTTTTAAGGAGGCTTATAGAATATGAGCAAGAAAATGGCTAAAGCAGTATCTCAGATGAATGAGATAAATAAACTTAGACCTGACGAAATCGTTACAAACTTTATGGGTGGCGATTCTTACAAAGTAAATCCACTTGATACTCTCAAGTTGATTGCTGCATCATCAATCTTTGGTGAGGCTTCTTATTACAGAAAAGATGTAAAGGATGGAAAATTCTCTTGGCAAAAGGACTATACTGATCCAGCTATGTATGCAATCTTCTCTGCTAGTGCAGGAAAATCAACAACTGAAGTATTTACTGAAGCTATTGATAAGGCATTAGACTACGACTTTGGTGGAACTTTGGACTTTGCAGTAGATTTGCGTAAAACATACAATATGCGTCTTAACCCACAGGTTATTATGGTACGCGCAGCAATCCATTCAAAGCGTGCTGATTTCTGTAATGCAAATCCTGGAAAATTTGCAGCTGTAGAAAAGTTGGTTATGTCTCGTGCGGATGAGCCACTTACTCAGCTTACATATTATATGTACATTAATAACGGTAAGAAAAACAAGATTCCAACAATCTTGAAAAAGTCTATTGCTAAGAAACTTAGCTCATTGGATGCTTATGCTGTTAACAAATACAAGAATCACGAAATTGGTATGATCAATGGTGTTCGTATTTCTCATGCAAACTCACCAATTTTGAATGAGTTGATGCAGACAGGTGCAGTAAAGGTTACTGAAGACAAGGAAACTTGGGAACAGAAACGCTCTGCTGGAATGGGTTGGCGTGAAATTTATGAGTCAGGATGTATGCAGCACATGGCTCTTTTGCGTAACTTGAGAAACATCTTCACAGATGTAAAAGACACAGAATTCTGTAAGAAAGTTTTGGAAGATTTGAAAGGTGGAGTCCTTAAAGGTAAGCAGTTCCCATTCAGATATTGGAATGCATACCAGATGATTGAAGAGGCTTCAGGTATCAATCACCAGACTTTAATTCTTGATGCTCTTGAAGAGTGTATGGACATTGCAATTGAAAACTTGCCAAAGTTGAAGGGAAAGACAATGGTTCTTTCTGACAACTCAGGTTCTGCATGGCACGGATTTACTTCTGAATATGGAAAGACTACTATTGCTGATATTGACAACTTGTCTTCAATCTTGATTGCAAAAGCTTCAGAAGAGGGTTATGTTGGTAAGTTTGGTGACAGACTTATTACATCTCCAGTTTCTAAGAGAAATGGTGCTCTTGCACAGACAAAGCTTTTATCAAGCAATGGAAGTTCTGATGTAGGTGGTGGTACTGAGAATGGTATTTGGTTATTCTTCAAAGATGCTATTAGCAAAAAAGAAGTTTATGACAATATTTTCATTTTCTCAGACCAGCAGGCTGGAACAGGTGGATTGTATGGTCTTAATGATGATGACTACAGAAGCTTCAGATGTAAGGGTCATATGATCAATGTTTATGCACTTATTCAGGAATACCGTAAAAAGGTAAATCCAAAGGTAAATGTATTTAGTTGTCAAACAGCTGGATATGACAATGTTCTTATTCCAGAAATGAGCTACCGTACAGCGTTTATGTATGGATGGACAGGAAAAGAAGCATTGTTTGCTGATGCTTATATCAAGCAGTGGGATGCTATTGAGTCTCAAAAAGCTCAGGCAAAAGCAGGTAGACACGCTGTAAAGCAGCAGTAATTTATAAATGGTAGGCTTTTTGCCTGCCATTTTTTAACTAAATGAATTAGATTGGTATAATCTATATATGGTTAAGCTGTTGAAGTATAGTGTAATAATTGCGCAATAAAGACTATAGAATGATACAGCGATATGAGTAGTAGCTCAGAGGTAGAGCGGCCTGTAAAGCGGGAACGTGCGTGGGTTCAATCCCCATCTACTCTAAAAGCAGTTGAAAACGTTTAGACTGCCAGCGATTGTAAAACAAGCATGTTAACCAGAGTTGACCGCTATATAAATTATCAAACTCGAGCATGTGCTGCCACGACAGGTTACTTCATATTTGTGTGGTTCCGATGGAAAGTGCAGGTTGCAAATACCGAACCTGTCCCTGCACTTAGCTTTTATTGTGGGAGACTGCAAGGACGCATGAAATCCTTGCGGCACGAGGGGAGCAAATGTTGCGAAACATGTGTGATGATCCGAGATTAGGCTGGTATGAGAAATTACCGAGACATCAGATAGCTATGGAGCTTGCATGCCATAGCTACCATAAAGGCCTATATAATGGTTAGCTTTTGATGAAAAAGCATAGAAAGTTTTACCAAACGCAAGCTACTGAATTAACAGTGACAAGGCTTATCTCGACTAAGACGTGATTTGAAAAAGTAATTGGTCTTGGGTAAGGACAGAAAAACTTCGGACTTTTTATGGAGGAAATCTAATGAGAAAATATGCAGTGTTTTGAGTTATAGGAGATTCAAAACATGAGCAGAAGTTACAGAAGAGGTTATACTCCTTCATACAGAGGTGATAAAGACTGTAGAACAGAATATCACCGTTCAGTAAGAAGAAAAATCCGTACATTATTAAAAGAAGAATTAAAATTCATTGATGATGGCGACAATGCTCGCCCTTCTGAGAAAATTACCGCAAAAGGTAGAGACTTTGGTTGCAAAAGTGCAGATCCTTGGTCTTGGCCTTCAGATGGGAGAAGCAAATTCGAGGATGACCTTTGCACTCTTAGAAAAGAGTTTAATGAAGCCTTAAAAGAACAGCATTATTATTGGGATGTCTGGTACAATCCTTGGGTAGAATATCAGAGATACAGAGATGCTAAATTCATTCAGATTGAATATGAATTATCTTATAAGGTTGTAATCGGCTGGCATAAAGAAGCACATGATGATTGGGTTTTCAATCCAAATGTAGGTGAATATGGAAGACATTTCCATAAGCATTGGACAACTTGGGAACCAACATATAAAAAAGTTTCAAAAACTTTATATCATTATCCTTTAATGTCAGATTTAGAGCCAGGAGCTACTTGGGTTTCAGTTAGAAAAGTAAATTGGCATGATTATACACAGGCATCTTATGATAGAGGCTTAATTTCTTTTCTTGTTAGAAGAAAAATCATTCCAAATGACCTTAAAACTGAAGAGCAATTTATGAAATGGCTTCATAAAAATGAAGAAAAAATCGTAAAAAGCTGGTATAAAGTACTCTATTCAAAATAAAAAAGTTAATATAATACTGTGTCTTCCACGAAGGTGGCCACGATGGTGAGAATAAAGACACGATTAATTAAAGGGTATCTGAATAGGTCAAGGAGTGAGTCCAGTCTCCTCAACGCCAAATAGCGAAATCTAGTGATACTAGTACCGATTCTGCTTTTTGCCTCTCTATAACAGGTTATGCTGGTAGAGAGGATCTTTTAATTAGAATTATGTTCGACGGGATATAAGAGTAGATGTCCTCTATCGACGGATTTGAGGGTAGCATTGAAGACTTTTGTTAGTTTAGCGGACAGAACGCCGGCCCACTGTGTCGGAAGCGTAGGTTCAAATCCTACATAAAAGTTTATGAAAAAACCTAATATAACTAGATATGATGTTGGATTTTGGGTAGGAATATTTACAGCTATTTCTTTTCGCATTATTGACCGCTTTCTTACTCCTCATTCATTATTAAATTGGATTATTTCTATTGTAGTGGGTACAATCTTAATTTTGGCTGGTGAAAACTTGGCAAAAGAAATTTCAGACAATTAACTTATTTTCAGGTATAATCTTTATATGGAGATTATAGTTACTGAGACAGTTAAAAAACTCATAAAGATTGAATTAGAGTTTAAAGTTGCTGAAGCTAAATGGAAAATCTCTAGAACTGGCAAAGAAAAATCTCAAAATTGGATTGAGATGCACAGACTTGATGGTATTCGTTCTGAGCTTTTAACAAAAAGACAGAAAGAAATTGAAGATGACTTAAATAGTCCAGTTGAATTAAGTAATGGAGCTACTCTTAGTAAAAGAGTATTCATGAATTACCAGAAACAATATGAGTTGGATGATGATGAACTTAAAAGTTATCTTCCTTTAATTATGGATAAATATCCAGATATTTTTTAATTATTTTTTTGAATTTATTTTTGATTGTTGGTATATTCTAAATAAGCTGCTAATAAGCAGCAACAAATTATGCAGGGCGCTACCTAGAGAATTAAGAGGACGGCAATCTTCTTATAGTATCGAACAATGGCTGGTAGGGTAAAAAATCTGAGTTGCCGCTTGGAAAATGTGAGTGGGTTCGATTCCCACCCCCTGAATACAGATTGATGCAGATAGAAAAAGTTACTTCGCCTATCACGCCGGTATCACAGGTTCGAATCCTGTAAGCTCCGTTTATGGGAGCTTTAGTGTAGTTGGTTAGCACGCCGTAAAAAGACTTTTTCACAAAATTCTCAATCTTTTTTAATGAGTTTTCAAAAAGCTTGTTAATATATTATTATAAGTTACTTAACTACAAGGTTATAGAGGTTCAATCCTCGGTAATTTAATCGAACCTTCGGGTTCACCGGCTGGTTTCTGGTCGTTAGAATAAACCGTGAATTCATAAGCGGCGAAAGTTGCATTCATAAAGGTGCAGCGGTGATTTTTCACTTCATATGAAAACTACATATTCAAAGTACTATGGCGCAAAACGATGGCAAATGCTGAGGTTTGTAGTGGTACTGCTCGGTTGAACAACGAGCTTAGATCAAGTTCAAAAGACAAGATTGAAAAGAATGTAGGTCGAAAGCTTACATATGGGATATGTATATCATCTAATAAGAACATGCAAAATTCTGAGAGAGATGATAACGAATTATGTTGACGCCCAAGCGAAAGTGAGAGAAGTCGACTTTATTAGATTGAGTAGTTTAGCAGACGAAAAAAGAGAGGCGATTTACCTAAAGCACTCAAAAGGTGCCATGGTATTAAGGTCAACCTCGTCTCCCAAGGATGTTCACCGAAATTACAGAATTAGCTCAGTAGGATAGAGCATTAGACTTGTTAATCTAAATGTGGCTGGTTCAAATCCAGCATTTTGTGCCATGATAAGCAAAAGTGTTGGTCACAGTAAGATGAAAATAGCGTTATTCAACTGAAATATGTTGACTTGATGAGTACCGCAAGGAAAGTCAAAGAAGGAGGGCGAAAGCCCACATCAAAGTAATCAACTAGTAAGAGCCTGCAAGCTCTATACTCCGCAAGAGGCTAGGGATGAAACGAGAACTTATAAGTCTTATTGTAGTAGGTAGATAACACCTTTAAGTTATTCGCTATGCGTTCTACTTTCAGAGATGGAAGTGTGGTTAAGTTGCGAAAGTGATAAAGATGGACGCAGAGGAAAGTCAATAAATCTCAGCTTTCTTTATTTTTTAAGATAATTTAATAAAATACTAAAAACAATGTTAATATTTTATTAAGTTATTTTTGGTAACTGTACTAATTATAGTA
>Ga0256405_10009041_pt1 | contig 13851 bp, 13 predicted proteins | sample RumenRJG_02DNA_FD_189096 | JGI IMG/M metagenome (GOLD analysis project Ga0256405, IMG submission 189096) | Bovine rumen microbial communities from Lethbridge, Alberta, Canada - RJG_02 | ecosystem: Host-associated > Mammals > Digestive system > Stomach > Rumen | place: Canada: Alberta...
TTGCTTTGATCTATCTCTCCTATATCCAGAAAAGGATGGAAGAGAAGGGCTTGTTCTCCACCTACACCATGCACGAACTCCTCGACGAGCTGGACGTGATCGAATGCTTTATGGAGCCCGGAAAAGCACCGATACAGGGTGAAGTTCTCAAAAAGCAGGAACAGATTTACCGGGACATGGAGGTTGCCCCGCTGCTGGCTGCAGGTCAGGGCGCCGATGCATAGTTATGTGATCCGGAAATTTAGGATATATGGAAAGCTGATATGAAGATGAGATTCAAATTCAGGGTTAAGGCGGCACTTCAATTCATCACCTTTGCATTCTATCCAAAGACAACATTAATAGCCTGTGCTGTTTTCTCAGCCGTGGTTATCGCAGTCCTTGGCCTGGTGATGTCTTTTATTCCTCACGATTCAAATTGGTATAATCTTGTCTTCGCATTGACCACAGGCGCGGTGGGTTCTTTCTTCGTTTCTTTTATTGTCGAGTTGGCGAATAACTACAGGCACAATAAACTCGCCTGGCATGAACTGCAGGATTACTACTCTATTGTGATAGACTATGAAAGCACAAAGCAAGTGCTGATGCAGCATTATCCATCACAACGAGCGGAGAAGAGAGCGCATGATGAGTTTGCGGCTGCGGGGGGAATGGAAGAACTGAATGAAGAGGATCGTCCCAAGGACTTGATTCAAGTAACGTGGGAACAGATTCCTAAAATCATACCTGTTTTGAAAAAGACACTGAATGAAAAGAAAGCATTTCTAAGTGATAGTGAAATAATCGAACTAAAGAATATAATGGCTGACTTCAGTGAGATTCGTAGCGAATTAAAAAAGCTTATTATGCTATCGCCACTACTTCATAACGTTTTAAATCATCCTGATGAAGAGATTCTGAGTAATTATTATTCCAAGAACGTTCTGGCTGATATGCCGGAGTGGATTAGGCATCATATTGCTTCCAATGAAAGTCAAGCGTCCATGGAGAGGCTGATTGATGCAATTCTGAATGATGGTTTTCTGCTGACTTACTTTATGAAGGATTATGACATTTCTCAGCATGGGTTGGACAGCTATCAGAGCCCATATGATGAGGAAGATTATGAACCGGAGGAGTTTGATGCCGATGACTATGATTTCTCAGAGCCAGAAGATGAAGAAGAGTTTAAGGCACTGCATAATGAACAGGGACGAATCTTAATAGAAGAAAATAAATCATTTGTTTCCTGGCACATTAGTAGGTGCTGTTCCGATATGGCGGAGAGCATTGATACTCTAGAAAGAGCTATTCTAAAACAACCTTATTACAGCATGCATCTTGAATTTGATAGGAGTGCTGAGAAAGCATCACTCGATGATCCGATTTCTTCTATCACATATGAATACGAGAAGAAAAGGTTGGAGAAATTGCTGAAGAAACAGGAAACTGATCAATGAAATACCAAGCTCCCAAATGATGAGAGCATAAAAGAATGGCTCAAACTGTGAGCTTGGAAAGAAAGGAATCAATTTCATTATGAACAATATTACAGAAGCCTTCAAGGGAAAGACATTAGTCATTACTGGTGGGACTGGCAGTTTCGGTAGCACTGTGTTAAAGCATTTCCTGACTACGGATATCGGAGAAATCCGTATCATCTCCCGTGACGAAAAGAAACAGGACTGGATGAGACATTCATTGCAAGCGTCCTACCCGGAACACTGTGGCAAGGTGCAGTTCTACGTCGGAGACGTCCGTAACCTGGATTCCGTGAGAGACGTGATGTACGGAGCCAACTACGTGTTTCACGCTGCCGCGCTAAAGGAAGTTCCTTCTTGTGAGTTCTTCCCCATGGAGGCTGTGCGCACTAACATCATCGGAACCGATAACGTGATTACAGCAGCGATTGAAGCTGGCGTACAGAGAGTTGTTTTCCTCTCCACAGACAAGGCTGCGTATCCGATCAACACAATGGGCATGACGAAGGCTGTCGGAGAGAAGGTTGTCCAGGCAAGAGCGCAAAAGGCTTTTGAACGCGGCGGTACGGTTCTGGCTTGCACCCGTTATGGCAATGTTATGTGCTCTCGTGGGTCTGTTATTCCTCTCTTCATTGACCAGATCAAGCGCAAAGCTCCGATCACGATCACCGATCCGAATATGACCCGCTTCCTGATGAACCTCGACGAAGCTGTTGATCTGGTAGCTTTCGCTTTTGAGCATGCAGAGCCCGGCGATCTGTTCGTTCAGAAAGCTGACGCGAGTACAATCGGTGATCTTGCCAAGGGCGTCATGAAGGTCTTCGGGGAAACCGAATGTAAAATCATCGGATCTCGTCATGGCGAGAAGCTCTACGAGACCCTGGTCACGAGGGAGGAAATGCTGAGAAGCGTAGATATGGGCCATTACTATCGGATTATGCCAGATGCCCGCGGCTTGAACTATGATAAGTTCTATGTCCAAGGTACTGTCCATACCGAAGGCGACGAGGCATACACCTCTCACAACACCAACCGCCTCGATGTCGATGGCGTGGTGAAAAAGATCATGGGCACGGACTATGTGAAGGAAGAACTGGAAGGCCGTCCACACGCTGTAGAAGCTTGACAAGTATCTTTATAATAGAACCAAACTCACTCGCTCATCACTACAGGTGAAAAGCTGGTCGGAAGAGAAGGAATAAACTAATGGTAGAACATAATTTCAAATGGAAAAATAACGGCAGGCTTAAAATCATGATCGGTTGCGGTACCCGTCCAGAAATCATCCGTTTAGCGGCCGTGATGAAGCGCTGTCGGGAGTTTTTTGACACGTGCATCGTCTACTATAACCAGAACTGGGATCCGAACCTAAGCACTGTGTTCTGGGAAGATTTTGAACTGTACAATGCAAACAGCGAGATTGGCCCGGATATTTTGGTGCCGGTCGTAGGTGAGAATCTGGGAGTTACTTGTGGAAACATTCTGGGCCGTTCCTATGAGCTGCTGTCTGAACTGAGGCCTGACGGATATCTGGTTCTCGGCGATACTAATTCTTGTCTGTCTGCCATTTCTGCGAAGCGCCTGCATATTCCGCTGTTCCACATGGAGGCCGGGAATCGCTGCAAGGATGAGTGCCTTCCGGAGGAGACGAATAGGCGCATCGTTGATGTGATCTCCGATGTGAACCTCTGCTATTCAGAATTTGCTCGCAAGTATCTTGCAGATACCGGCCTTCCGAAGGAACGGACATATATGACTGGTTCTCCGATGGCCGAAGTACTGCAAATGAATCTGGAGAAGATTGAAGCATCTGATGTACTGGAAAGGCTGGGACTGGAGGAGAATAAATACATCTTGCTCTCCGCGCATCGTGAGGAGAATATTGACACAGAAAAGAACTTCACCTCTCTTTTTACTGCGATCAATGCACTCGCGGATAAGTACGATATGCCGATTCTGTACTCTTGCCATCCGAGGAGCAAGAAAAGGCTGGAGACAACTGGCTTCAAACTTGATCCAAGAGTTCGTGTTAATGAGCCACTGGGTTTCAATGACTATAACAAGCTGCAAATGAACGCGCTGGCAATCGTTTCTGACTCAGGTACGTTGCCTGAGGAGAGCAGCTTTTATCTTTCCATCGGTCACCCGATTGCCGCCGTGTGTATCAGGACAAGCACCGAGCGTCCGGAAGCATTGGAAGCGGGTGACTTCATCCTCGCCGGGATAACGACGAATGAGCTACTGCAAGCGACCTCTATGGCTATTGAGATGAAGCAGAAGGGCGTTCTGGGAAAACCCTGCCCGGACTATGTGGACGAGACCGTCTCCATGAAGGTGGTCCGCATCATCCAGGGGTATGTTGGCGTGGTCAATAAGATGGTGTGGCGGAAATACTGACCGGGGGAAGATTGATGAAGATATTAATTACAGGTGCGGCTGGTGCGTTGGGCCGCAATCTGGTAGAAAATTTGAAGACTATTCGGGATGGAAAGAATCGAACGAGACCGAATCTGAAGATTGATGCCATCTATGAATACGATAGGAACAACACAGAGGAAGATTTGGATCGCTTCTGCTCCGACTGTGATTTCATCGTCCATGCAGCCGGAGTGAACAGGCCCAAAGATGCGTCCGAGTTTATGGAAGGAAACTTCGGGTTCACTTCTACACTGCTGGAGTGTCTTAAGAAGCACGAGAACAAAGCTCCCATCATGATCACTTCTAGTGTTCAAGCCACACTCTCTGGCCGATTTGGAGACTCCGAGTACGGAAGATCTAAACTTGCCGGGGAAGAGCTGATGTTCAGGTACGGCGAAGAGACCGGGGCCCCTGTGTACGTTTATCGCTTTGAGAACATGGTGGGTAAGTGGATTCGCCCACGCTACAACAGCGCCGTTGGAACCTTCTGCTACTGCATCGCTCGTAATGAGCCGATCACGGTCAATGATCCATCCGTCCTCATGGAAATGGTATTCTTTGATGACATCTGTGAGGAAATATATGACGCCATGGAAGGTCATCCTCACCGCTGCCATTACGAGGGCGTTGAAGCGGTAGAGGATGAGAACGGCCGCTACTGCCATTGCCCGGTTAAGCATAAAGCGACTCTGGGAGAGATCGTGAACCTGCTCCATCAGTTCCATGACTTCCCGACAGACTTTATTGTCCCGAAGTTGGAAGCAGGGAGTTTTGAGAAGAAGCTTCATGCGATGTATCTCAGTTATCTGCCTAAAGAGGCAACCATCTTTGACTATAAGATGAACTGTGATGATCGGGGGAGCTTTACGGAGTTGGTACGTACACCTGATCGTGGACAAGTTAGCATCAATATCAGCAAGCCGGGTATCACGAAGGGCCAGCACTGGCACGACTGCAAGAATGAGTTATTCATTGTTGTTAAAGGCCATGGCCTCATTCAGATGAGAAACCTGAAGGATAACGAGGTTGAAGAGTATGAAGTGTCCGGGGATCACATCCAGGGCGTGTGGATGAAGCCAGGCTGGACGCATAATATTATCAACTTAAGTGAGACCGAGGATCTTGTTACGGTTATGTGGGCTTCTGAAATGTTGGATAAGAATAGGCCAGATACATTCTTCGAAAAAGTGTAATTAAAAGGAGGCCATCCCAAGCCTCCGCTACCAGCACTGGCGGTCCCAACCTTGGTTCAACTCCGGGAGTGCTGAGAATTCGTCTCCCCATGTGAATATCACTATGGAGGAGATAAGCCATTATGAGAACTATTGGACAAAATATCCGTTACTATCGCTCTGCATCACCTCAGCCAAGAGAAGCTGGCAGAATTGGCAGACATCAACGAGAAGTCCATCTCAGCCTACGAGAATGATACACGCATTCCACCGATCTTCAATCTGGATTTACCAGGCTGGTAGATATGTGAAGAAGGGATTAGCGGCTGGCGTGAAGTTGGATGACGTGATGCGGAATATGGACGAGAGCAAGAAACGGAACCTGCTCATGGAGCAGCTTGGAGTTAAGCAACAGAGCTTGAGGGATAGGAATGGACAAAAGGACGGATAACAAAATGGATAACGCTTTTATCTCTATTCTCCGGGATCATCTACTGAATCAAAGGACTGAAAACAGAGCCGATTTCGACTGGAATGAGCTGCTTCGGCTTTCAAAGGTGCATGAAGTCACAGGCATCATATACTTCCAATGCAAAGAGTATATCCCAAAGAATCTGTGGACAGACTTTGAAAGCGCTTACGCTGCGGCGATGTTCTATTATTCCAACCGTGTGAAGGCGATGCGTTTCATCGCTGACCTTTTGTCAGAGAACCACATTCCATTTTTCTCTGTAAAAGGGCTTGAGGTTGCAAAGTACTATCCATTTCCGAGCCTCCGCACTATGGGAGATAATGACGTTGTGGTTGAACCGGGAAGGCTTTCGGAAACTGTGAGTATCCTAAAGGAGCATGGATTTGTGGAGACCGACGGCACAGGCGAGCATGTCTTGAGCTGTGATTATAAAGGGATGCACTTTGAGTTCCACGACAGGCTGACCGATAACGATGCCCGGACGGATGAGCAACGGTCCTTCTTCAATGCCTTCATGCCTTATGTCAAAGACAATGCTCTGGATTGGAATTTCCATTTCCTGTTTCTCATCATGCATCTCCGCAAGCATTTTATGAACATCGGCGTTGGTTTGCGCCAGTTTATGGATATAGCCGTGGTTGCGAAAAATCGGGAGGAACTGGACTGGGGCTGGATTGAGGACAAACTGCAAGAACTGAAGCTTCAGAAATTTGCGCACGCCTGTTTTTCACTGATAGAAGATTGGTTTAATATTACGGTGCCGGTTCCGTTTACGAAGCTGGATGAGGAAATGACGGTAGAGGTTACGGAGAAGATTCTGAACAATGGCGTGTTCGGGTTTGCGGACGAAGAAAACAAAAATAATCGTGTCAGCAATATTCTGATTCAGTCCGGGGCGAGTATTCAAAAGAACCGTTTTTCCTTCTTTGTGCGCTCCCTGTTTCCCAACTATCAAAGGATGAAAGGATATCCCGGCTGCGGCTTCCTTGATGGGAGACCGTATCTGCTCCCGATTGCCTGGATTCGGAGATTTGTGTACATCTTGGGGAAACACGATAATAAAGACCGCACCAGAACGATAACTGGCACATTCAAATCCACAACTGAATTGGAGAAGAGGAAGACAATGTTGGAGCAGATGGGGATTCTGGATGATTGAACGGGATAGAGAACCTTAGAAACGAAGAGGAAAAAAGCGAGAGGCTGAGAAACGCATGAACGAAATCTGCGTCCGCTGCGGATCGGGCAAAGTAAAAACCTCCGGATGTCCTCCGGAGGCAGAGGAATTTTTCTTCAGTTTGCCGCTGTGCTGGCCTCAATCATCTGTGGGACCACATGGTTCAGAAACGACCTAAATCCACCAAAGATTTCTCGAAAAGTTCAAAAAAGGACTGATACACCAATGAACTGTGAACAAATATACTACAACACCTACCACCACTCCCCGGAAGCCATAGCTTTCTGCCCTTACCGCATCTCCCCGTTAGGTGCTCACATAGACCACCAGTTCGGAAAGATCAACGGTCTGGCGATAGACAAAGGCATTCATATCGCATACAGTACCAAGCAAAACGGCGTAGTTGAGCTGCAATCTATGAACTATCCAAAGCGCGCTCAGTTCCATATTAATTCCATCCCGGAAGAGAAAGTTGGTGACTGGGCTGATCATTGTCGCGGTGCAGCGAAGATGCTGGCGGAGAAGTATCCGCTTCGTTACGGACTCTCCGCCGTGATAGAGGGCACACTGCCCATTGGCGGGCTCAGCTCTTCCGCCGCCGTTATCATTTGTTTCCTGTCCGCTCTTGCTAAAGTGAATAACATCATCTTGGAGCCGTGGGAAACCATCATGATGGCGAAGGCGGCGGAGAACAAATATGTTGGAGTGAACTGCGGCAAGCTGGATCAGAGCTGCGAAGTGCTGTGCAAGAAAGACCATCTGCTGTACCTCGATTGTAAGGATGACAGCTATGAGCTGATCCCCACAAACCCAGCAATGAAACCGTATTCTATCGCTATCTTCTTCAGCGGGCTGGAGAGGTCTCTGGCGAGTTCAGCCTACAACCTCCGCCAGGACGAATGCAAGGCGGCGGCGTATAATCTCCTTGCCTATGCTGGACTGGGCTACGGTAAGTTTATCGATACCCGCCTTCGTGATGTGCCGGTTGATGTGTTTGAGTCTTATAAGGACAGGCTGCCGGAGAATTTCAGAAGACGTGCTACGCACTACTTCTCCGAATTTGCCCGTGCGGAAGCCGGTGCTAATGCGTGGAGAAGGGGAGATCTGGATACTTACGGTAGACTTGTATTCGAGTCTGGTCGCAGTTCTGTGGAGAACTACGAGTGCGGCTGCCCGGAGCTCATCACCCTCTACAACATCATGTCAGAAACGGACGGCATCTACGGCGGTCGGTTCTCCGGCGCGGGCTTTAAGGGTTGCTGCATGGCGCTGGTTGACCCGACCAAAGCGGAGACAATTCTCCACAGCGTGGAAGAAAAGTACCTGAAAGAATACCCTGCGCTTGAGGGAAAATATATGTCTGCTCTGTGCAACTCTGCGGATGGAGTGAAACTATGAAGGCAATCATTTTAGCTGCTGGTTATGCCACACGGCTCTATCCTCTCACAGAGAACTTTCCCAAGCCCCTGCTCCCGGTAGGCGGCAAGCCGATCTTGGACTGGCTGATAGAGGATTTGAGCACGGTGGTTGACGAGTTCATCGTTGTGACAAACCATAAGTTCAGCAGCATCTTCGAGTCGTGGGCAGCGGGGAAACAAAATGTGAGAGTTTTGGACGACGGCACGGAGAGCAACGAAACCCGGTTGGGTGCCGTGAAGGATATACAGTTGGCGTACTGGGGAATAGAGGATGATATATTCGTCATGGCCGGCGATAACGTTCTGGACTTCTCCTTGGTGCCGTTTATCCGCTTTGCCCAGGAGAGAGGGACAAGCTGCGTGATGTGCCATGTGGAGAATGATCTCGCGCATCTGCAGCGTACAGCGGTAATTACAGTTGACACGAATCAGCGCATCACAAGCTATGAAGAAAAGCCCCAAGAGCCGAAGGGCAACTTGGCTGTGCCGCCGTTCTATTATTATCGACATGGCGACCTGAACAGGATTGCAGAAGCGCTGGATAACGGCTGCGGCTATGACGCGCCGGGCAGCTTCGCGGCGTGGCTGAGTGGCCAGACGCCGATGCACGCCTACAAGATGCCGGGCAAGCGCTACGACGTAGGCGATCTGGAGAGCTACGAACAAGTCAAGCGATTGGCAGAGGAGGGGAAGCTATGAGCAAGGAACCCATCAGCCTGAATCAAAAAACCATTCTCGTCACCGGCGCGGCGGGGTTCATCGGGGCAGCGCTTACGCAACGCATCCTAACCACGTCGAAAGGCGCTTGTGTGATTGGACTGGACAATCTGAACAACTACTATGATCCTAAACTGAAAGAATATCGGTTATATGAGAATGAGAAGGCTCAAGCGGCGGGAAAGTGCTCCTACAAATTTGTAAAAGGGAGCATAGCGGACAAGACGCTTGTGGAAAAGCTGTTCCGTGACTATCACCCCGATATCGTCGTCAACCTCGCGGCGCAGGCGGGCGTGCGCTATAGCATCGATCATCCAGACGTCTACATTGAGTCGAATATCATCGGCTTCTACAACATCCTCGAAGCCTGCCGCCACAGCTACGACGGCGGCGCGAAGGGCGTGGAACACCTTGTCTACGCCTCCAGCTCGTCGGTCTACGGCGGCAACAAGAAGGTGCCGTTCAGCACCGAGGACAAGGTGGACAATCCCGTGAGCCTCTACGCCGCCACCAAGAAGAGCAACGAGCTGCTGGCGCACGCCTACAGCAAGCTCTACAACATCCCATCCACGGGCCTGCGGTTCTTCACGGTCTACGGCCCCGCGGGGCGCCCGGATATGTTCTACTATTCCGCGACTCAGAAGCTGGTGCGCGGCGATACCATCCAGATTTTCAACTACGGCAACTGCAAGCGCGACTTCACCTATGTGGACGACATCGTGGAGGGCGTGGTGCGCGTGATGCAGGGCGCACCGCGGCGCGAAACCGGTGAGGACGGTCTGCCGCTGCCGCCCTACGCGGTCTACAACATCGGCGGCGGTCAGCCGGAGAACCTGCTGGACTACATCACGACCTTGCAGGAGGAGTTGGTGCGCGCGGGCGTGCTGCCAGAGGATTACGACTTTGAGGCGCACAAGCAGCTCGTGCCGATGCAGCCCGGCGACGTGCCGGTGACCTACGCCGACAGCGCGGCGCTGGAGCGGGACTACAGCTTCCGCCCGCAGATTGGAATTCGAGAGGGCCTTCGCAGGTTTGCGGAGTGGTATAAGGAGTATTACGGATGAACAAAAACATCGTCGTCGCCGGCACGGGTTACGTCGGCTTGTCCCTTGCCGTGCTGCTTGCGCAGCACAACACCGTCACCGCGGTGGACGTGGTGCCGGAGCGCGTGGAGCAAATCAACAAGCATCTTTCACCCATTCAGGACGACTACATCGAGCAATACCTCGCGGAAAAGGAGCTGCGTTTGACGGCGACGACCAATCCGGAAGCGTATCGCGACGCGGAGTTCGTCATCATCGCCGTGCCGACAAACTATGATCCGAAGAAGAACTTCTTCGACTGCTCGGCGGTGGAGTCGGTCATTGCGCAGGTGAAGGAGCTGAATCCCAACGCCTACATGGTCATCAAGTCGACGATCCCCGTCGGCTATACTGTCTCCGTGCGGGAGAAATTCGGTACGGACAAGCTGCTGTTCAGCCCGGAGTTCCTGCGTGAGAGCAAGGCACTCTACGACAACCTCTACCCGAGCCGCATCATCGTCGGCTGCGACACCGCGTCCGAGATCGCGGCGCACGAGTTTGCCGCGCTGCTTCAAGAGGGGGCCATCAAGGAGAACATCGACACGCTGTTTATGGGCTTCACCGAAGCCGAGGCGGTCAAGCTGTTCGCCAATACCTACCTCGCGCTGCGCGTGAGCTACTTCAATGAGTTGGACACCTACGCCGAGATGAAGGGGCTCAATACGGCGGACATCATTAAGGGCGTCTGCCTCGACCCGCGCATCGGCGACCAGTACAACAACCCGTCGTTCGGCTACGGCGGCTACTGCTTGCCGAAGGACACCAAGCAGCTGCTCGCGAACTACAACGACGTGCCGGAGAACCTGATCCAGGCCATCGTGGAGAGCAACCGCACCCGCAAGGACTTCATCGCTGACCGCGTGCTGGATCGCGCGGGGTACTATACGGCATCGTCCATGTGGAACGCGGAGAAGGAGCGCCCCATCACGGTGGGCGTCTACCGCCTGACGATGAAGGCGAACTCCGATAACTTCCGCCAGAGCAGCATCCAGGGCGTGATGAAGCGCATCAAGGCGAAGGGCGCGACGGTCATCATCTACGAGCCGACGCTGGAGAATGACAGCACGTTCTTCGGCAGCCTTGTGGTGAACGATTTGGAGCGGTTCAAGAAGGCGGCGGACGCTATTATTGCCAACCGCTACGACAACTGCCTCGACGATGTTGAGGAGAAAGTGTATACCCGCGATTTGTTCCGGAGAGACTAACAGAAGGAGCGTGCGCCGATGACTCGCGAGCAGGAATTCTTTCTACATGTGTTAGCCGACCATATCCACGGCAGAGCGACCAATCCGCCCGAGGGGATGGATTGGTCGCAGATTGCCAAGTATGCCAAGAGCCATGAGGTGGAGGGCATCATCGGTTATCAGTGCCTTCTCTATTTAAAAGAGCATCCTGAACTGGAGGGTATCCGGGAGCGTTTTGACAAAGCGATTGCGGCGAGCCTGTTTTACTATGCCAACAAGGTACAGGCGTTTGAGGAATTAAAGGCGGCGTATCAGCGGGAGGGTTCTTTCCCAAAAATCGGTGGGTGATGGTCTAAAACAGCGGTGGTTAGTAAATTTCCTGTTCTTGATTCAACACTTGATGAAGCACTTTACCGCAAACGGAGGCGGTTTCCGCCAGTTTCTGGATATGGTGTTCACCAGCCAAAAGCAGAACTAAGACTGGGAATGGCTGGAAGCGGAATTGCGTAAAATTGGGCTTTGGGAGTTTACCTGTACCGCTTTCGCGATTTGCCAAGAGTGGTGGGGGATTGAGCCGCCGATGCGGGTCAGTCCGCTGAGCAGGGGCTTTTTTGAAGCATCGACAGAGCTGGTTTTCCAAAACGGTGTGTTTGGCTTTGACAATGAGGACTTCAAGGTGCATTCAACAGGAAAGCGCATTGACATGGTAAAAGCGCCGAAGCTGCTTCGCCCGTTTATCTTCGCAATAAAAAAAGTGTGCTTGTCATATGACGAGATGGTTACAGTACCCTACTACGCTTTCCTAAAGGACAGAAGAAGGCTACTGCCGTTCGCGTGGATTTACCGTATCTTCTATGTCGCAATCCATAAAAAGGGCAGCATCAGCGCAGAAAGAAAACTAGTATTCGATTCAAGCAAAACCATCGAAAAGTACCGAAGTTTATTGGAACAGTGGGGACTATAATTTGACAACTAACCGACAACACATCTCCTTTGCCTTCTGGCTCGCATTGGCCATTGCCATCGCCGTCGCCATCTTCCTCTTTTCTTCCCAACCCGCGGAAATCTCCAACGAGACCAGCAAGGGCGCACTGCAGAAACTCTTGGAGCTATTCCTCGGCGAATCCACCGACGCCCTCATTCGTCAGTACAACCACACGCTTCGAAAGGCGGCTCATTTCACCCTCTACGCCATGCTCGGCTTCAGCCTGACCGGAGTATTTCAGCACCAGCGGCGAGTACACAAGCTGCCGCTGGCTGTTATCGTAAGCGCGACATTTGCCGCCTTGGACGAGCTGCACCAGCACTTCGTCGAGGGGCGTGGACCGCAGCTAAGCGACGTGCTGCTCGATACCGCGGGCGCGGCGACGGGCGCGTTGGTGATGACGGGCGTCCTATTCCTAATCGGCTGTGTCTTGCGAAGCCGCGAATCGGCTGTTCCGGAGACCTGACCTAAAAATACCCCTGCATATAGCCGTTTTCCCCGGCCAGCAGGGTCATAATTCCCGGTCAGTCCGGGCCATAATAGGCGGTCAGCAGGCCATTTGAAATAATCAGTCTGTGATGGTAATGTAAGAGCCCAGAAAGATAGTGTGTCGTAGCACACAGAAAAATATAGCCCCGCAGCATCTTGAAAAATCCCAATCTCCGTGATATTGTATAATCATCAACTTCCGGCTCCACGAATACCACAAGCTCTCAACGAGCCGCTGAAAAGGAGAGTACTACCATGCCGAGACCCAAAGGTTCTAAGAACAAGAAAACTTTAACCACAATTATCCCGGAGAACGTCGAGGAAAAGATCGCTGCGGTTGAAGCCGAGATCGCCGAGCTGGGTGAAACGCTGAAGGCGAAGAAAGCCGAGCTGAAAGAGCTGGTTAAGGCAAAAGAAGAAGCTGCGAGAATTGCTGCTGAGAAGAAGGCCGAGGAAGATAAGGCGAAGATTCTTGAAGCGGTAGAAAAGTCCGGCAAGAGCATCGAGGAAATTCTGGAGATGCTGGGGAAATGATTTTGATGGAGTGGTTACGCGGTATGTTCGCTGACCACTCTTTTTTGCCTGTGGCACTTTAGCGATTTACAGCGGAAAAGCGGCTGGGCGAAGAAAAGAGCGCAGTTACGGCGGACGAAGAAGGCAACCTGGGGCCTGACAGAACCCTGTCTGTCAGCAAAGGCTGAGAGGTTTCAACCTCCCAGCCTTTAAGGAAACGCTGAATAAATCCTCGCGCGGATGCTGTTCATCGCCCCGACCCATGCCATCTGATCGCTGGCTTTGAGCTGCTCGGTAGCGCTGCCATCTGCTTTGTCAGCCGGTCGGCATCGGCAATTATCGGGACTGTCGGACAACTACTTATCAGACAGGAAACACGTGAGTATACGCTGTTTATGTTGAATTCCTGCCCGATATGTGCTATCATTGCTTTAAGGGCATTCAGCACCTATGAGCGCGGATGCTGTTCATCGCGCCGACCCATGCCATTTGATCGCTGGCCTTGAGCGTCTCGATGACGCCCTCCCGCGCCGCCACCTGTTTTGTCAGCCAAGCATCACGTTTTTATAATTAGGGTTTGCTAAAAAAGATCACATTTATAGCAATTAACAGGGCAAATCGAAAAGAATGCGATAAATCAGCCGAAATAGTTTCAAAAAGTCTTGTATTGTAGTATCATAGAGGCAGCCAGAAATGGCGGTTTTCCGCGAAAACACATGGTTTTGGGGTGGCTTATGTACTACAAAGACGACCGGAATCAGCTT
>Ga0256405_10009042_pt1 | contig 13851 bp, 13 predicted proteins | sample RumenRJG_02DNA_FD_189096 | JGI IMG/M metagenome (GOLD analysis project Ga0256405, IMG submission 189096) | Bovine rumen microbial communities from Lethbridge, Alberta, Canada - RJG_02 | ecosystem: Host-associated > Mammals > Digestive system > Stomach > Rumen | place: Canada: Alberta...
TAAATTCGGACGATCATCCGATAAATTTTCTTCTGTAAAATTAATCAAATCTCCAACGTTTACTTTGAAGTTTGTATCGCAAACAATAACCCCGTTGATAGTAACGCCCCCCGCTCCTATTGCTCTTTGAATTTTGGAGCGAGAGACGTTTTCTATCTTCAATGCAAGAAATTTATCAAGACGATTTGTTTGATCTGAAACGAGTTTTATGATTCAGTCTCCTTCTTTTTGCGAGATCTTGTTTTCTTTTTTATTGGTTCATTCACTGATTTTTCTGAAGACAAATCTGCAACATCGTCAGCTGTTGGCATTTGCGATTTTTTCGTAAGTTTTTTTATCAAAAACTCTTTTCGTTCAATCTTCTCGCCATTGATAACCTTTTTTATATCTTCACCAGAGAGCGTTTCATATTCCAACAATCCTTGAGCGAGTAATTCTAACTCTTTTTTATTTTTTGTGAGAATTTCATAAGCTCTAGCATAAGTGCGATCTGTGATGGCACGTATTTCTGCATCAATAACTTTAGCCGTTTCAGACGATACGTTTTTCTGACTTGTCGAATTATGTCCCAAGAATACCTCTTGTGCACCTTCGGCATATGACAAGAAACCCAATTTATCACTCATACCCCACTCAATAACCATACGTCTGGCAATTTTTGTTGCTTGATCGATATCTGCAGATGCTCCTGTAGTTACTTTGGCATGACCAAAAATCATTTCTTCAGCAATACGCCCACCAGCAGCAACAGCCAAATCTGCCTCTAATTTTACACGAGATACTGAAATTCGATCATGTTCTGGCAATCGCATAACCATACCCAACGCTTGCCCTCTCGGAATAATTGTTGCCTTATGTATTGGATCAGATTCTGGAATATTCAACGCGACAATAGCGTGTCCCGCTTCATGATACGCTGTTAATTTTCGTTCATCTTCGTTCATGACAATCGAACGACGTTCTGTACCCATCATAACTTTATCTTTTGATTCTTCGAGTTCAGTCATGCATACAACACGCTTACCACGACGAGCAGCAAGTAACGCAGCTTCATTTATGAGATTAGCTAAGTCAGCTCCAGAAAATCCTGGCGTACCACGAGCTAATGTCAAAGAATCAACATCGTCAGCTAACGGAACTTTTTTTAAATGTACTTTTAAAATTTGCTCCCTGCCTTTTAAATCAGGAAGAGGAACAACAACTTGTCTATCAAAACGTCCTGGACGTAACAATGCAGGATCCAATACGTCCGGCCTATTAGTCGCTGAAATTACGATTACGCCATTGTTTTCTTCAAAGCCGTCCATTTCGACCAATAATTGATTTAGGGTCTGCTCACGCTCATCGTTTCCACCACCAAGGCCAAATCCACGATGGCGACCAACTGCGTCGATTTCATCAATGAATATAATGCATGGTGAATTTTTCTTACCTTGCTCAAATAAATCACGAACACGGCTAGCACCGACACCAACAAACATTTCGACAAACTCAGAACCGGAAATACTGAAAAATGGAGCGTTCGCTTCTCCAGCAATTGCACGAGCAAGCAATGTTTTACCAGTTCCTGGAGAACCAACCAACAACACGCCACGTGGAATTTTCCCGCCCAATTTGCTAAATTTTTTTGGATCTTTTAAGAAGTCAACTATTTCTTCGAGTTCGCTTTTTGCTTCGTCGATACCTGCGACATCAGCAAAAGTTACTTTTGCTAATTTGTTATTCAGTAATCTTGCCTTAGACTTTCCGAACCCAAATGCACGATGTCCGCCACTCTGCATATTACGAATAGCAAAAAACCAAATTCCGCCTAAAATCAATAACGGCAACCAGCTAAGAAACCAATTTAAAAATGGAGAATGCTCTTCAAAAGGTGCTGCTGCAACAGAAACATCTTTATCCAAAAGTCTATTTATTAAATCTGGATCACGTGGATCATATGTCGAAAATGACTTACCATTTTTATCAACGCCATCGATAGCCAATCCTCGAATCATAACTTTTGCTACATTTCCACTGCTAACATTTTTCAAAAAATCAGAATATACAACACGATTTTCATCGTTGCTTGTGTTAGACATTACGTGAAAAAAAACAAACATAAAACAAGCGACTACGATCCAAAATGTAAGATTTTTATACTTCTTATGCAAGATCTAGCTCCTTTTTATAATCATAAAAAAATATCAAATAAATTTACCTTTTTCACAAAAGCAATACCTGAGCATAAAATAAAATTACCGCTGTCAGTAGCAATTTGTGGTAAAGTTTGAACAACCTCATACGGTAGATCGTCTATTAATGATACATCATTAATGGTAAAAAGAAAATTAGTATTACGATTTTCTTCGTCATCATTATGTTGATGATTTTTCATTAACACATCCACCAATTTGAGATCTATTTTAAATCTATTATCAAATATCAAATAATCATTTTTTGTGTCAACGTTACTCCATTGTATTTTTGGGATATTTCTGTTTTCTCTAAAGAACATAATGTATTGTTTTTTATGTTTTATAACGCAGTTCCACAGCGTTTGCGTTTTTTTATCGAAAATATTTTTTATGAAATAATCCGAGATCGTCGGCAAATATTCTTTACCACCAATACACCAAATAACTCGCCTTAATACTTCATTTTGAACGTCTTTATTAAATTTCAAAAACGCATCATACAATATTTTTGCATATCCATACTGAGAAAAAGATATATGATTTTTTAAGAAATTAACAGCTTGTTTTTCAACAATATTTCTCTGATTTCTAAACAATGTAATATTTGATTTCAATTGTTCTTTTTCTTTAATTGTTGCATTTTTTAGCAATTTTCGAAATTTAACACGCTGATAAGTATCGTCGTCATTCATTGAATCATTTTTCCAATTAATACAATGCGTTGTAAGCAGAAATTGCAAGCAATTTTTTGTAAAATACAACACAGGTCTCAATAAAACGAGATTTTCGTGTATTGTTCGAACTTGGCTCATGCAAGCTAAACCAATAGCCGTACTTTGATACTGTTCTCTTAGCTTATATGTCTCCAATTGGTCATCCCAATTATGAGCAACACAAACATAATTAATTTCATTCTTGAAACAATACTCAGATATAAGCTTGTACCTCGCTTTTCTTGCTAAATTTTCTAATTTTCCGTGATCACATATTTCACAATGATTCCAATCTAAAATCACATGTGAAACATTTAATGATTTACAAAAATCATGAACGAAATCAGCCTCTTCTCTCGATTCTTTGCGTAATTTATGATCGACGGTTACGCAATGCAATTCCTTATGATTTGCGACGCACCAGCGATGCAATAGCCACAGTAAACACATGCTATCAGCACCACCAGAAACAGCAACGCAAATTTTTTGAAAATCAGCACATACAGAAAAACGGAGCAACTTCAACATCTCATTATTAAAAAAATCGATGCACTGTTGCTCCGTCGTCGTTTCGTCTAAAACTGTGCAATTCACATTATTTATCCAAACGAGCTAATTTCTTTTTTCCTTTTTCAACATACTCACCGGCATAATTGCCAGAGTTAACTAATTGATCCAGAACTTTTTTAGCCATCGATTTGTTTTCATTAGAAATTTTGCCATTTTCTTTATGTAATAAACATACAGACAGTCTATACAACGCTTCTGGAGCTTTTTTCCCTTTTGGATTAAGCTCTACGCTTTTGATGAAATGATGTCTAGCCTCACCATGATTTTGCTCATCTAAAAGAATTTTTCCCAAATAAAAATGAGCCTGTCCGACATATAAATGTTTTGGATAATTGTTTAAAAAGTTTGTAACTAATTGTTTTGCTTCTTGTCTCGCTTCATCATCACCATCTTCATCAATTAATGAAGAAACCTTATCCATAATTTTTTCAGCTTCTTCATTCGTGATTTCTTTCGCAACTTCAGTATTAGCATTATTAGAAGAAACTACATTATTGTTAACAGATGCGTTCTGCTGTTCAAGTACAGATATTCTCTTCTCTAACTCGCTAATTTTACGCCATAATTCATCAATTCTTTGGTTTTGATCAACATCAATTTCAGCCGTATTTTTATCATCATTTTTTTGCACATCACAATAACAATAATTTCCGACTAAAACGCCAATTATTGATAAAATAAAAATCTTCTTCATACGTTATTCCTCCATTTTATAAATTAATAACAGCAAGCCAATTTCAATGTATTATGTATCAAATAACTCAACCCAATTGGCTCAACTCCACCAACAGAAGTAATTGTTCCAGTTAATTCCTTGATGCTATCAAAATCAACATCGCCTTTTATTTTTTTCTCGCCATTTTCGATGACTTCATTTAATCCAACATCAACAATCGCAGCTCCAGACTTGACACAACCAGCATCAATAAAATCAGGAGAACCAACCGCACTGATTAGTATATCAGCATCTTTACAAATTTTTGGTAAATCTCGCGAATAAGAATGCAACAAAGTTACAGTACAATTTACGTTCAATAGCAATTGCGTCAAAGGTCTACCAACCACAGATGAACGACCTATAACAACAGCATGCATGCCCTCTAAATGTTCGTGAACGCTACGTAATAAATGCAAAACTCCCAACGGCACACACGGTATAATTCCTGGATCACCAGAAAACAATCGTCCTTGATTTAGCGTAGTCATACCTTCTACATCTTTATCAACATTAATCAAATTTACCAAATTTCGAAAACTTAATTTTCTAGGCAAGTGATATTGTAAAGAAATAGCGTGAACAGAATTATCTCTATTTAATTTATCAATCAATTCTGCAACTTCACTTTCTTTTGCATCTTGATTTAATTTGTGAATTTCGTAAGCAACGCCCATTTGTTCAGCAAACAAACATCTATCATTTATAATTTTGGAATCAACGCCATCATCATTTCCAACAATAAAACTAATCTTAGGAACTGAACCAAAATGCTTAACTTCATCAATTCTTTCTCTAATGATTTCATTAAATTCATCAGCTATTTTTTTGCAATCAATTATATTCATATTGCGAATTATCCTAATCTTATCAAAAGCCTTGCGACAACGTGCTCTAAAAATGTAAGAACGATAATCACCACGACAGGAGAAAAATCTAATGTTCCTACTAGAACAGGGAAATTACGTCGAATGGGATCGCACATAAAATCAGATATTCTTTTGATTGAATCAACAATAGAATACACAATCTGACTATTGGTATTTAGAATGTTTCCAGCGATAAGAAGACTAATTATAACATCAGCCATAATTACCAAACCAAGTAAACCCAATATGCTTTTAATTAGCAACAAAAACGGAACCAACAATATATCCATCATAACTCCAAATTACTTTTTTCTATAACAACATTTCCATCTTTCTCTGAAGCTATCTGATTAATTCTCAACTGAGCACTTTCCAAAATGGAATCGCAACGCTTTTTGAGTAATGTTCCACGTTCATACAATTTCAGAGAATCTTTGAGAGAAACATTTCCAGCTTCTAACTTTGTCACAATGCTCTCTAGCTCCGACATTGCTTCTTCAAACTCCATTTCATTTATGTTTTTTTCTTCACTCATATCGCCAATCCTTCTAACAACTAATGATATAAAAAACAACGCAAGATGTACACAAAAAAAGCTGCCTCAAAATTATTTCACCTAGTCATAAAACAGCATCAAATTCTAGCAAATCGTCTAATTACATGTGTCGGCACCACATTTGACATATGCGAATGATTCATACGTGGAGAAATAGAATTTATTAAATAATCCATTTCACTTTCTTGTACATCTTTCATGTTTATTGCAAATGCTGATGGAATACCAGTTGTTACCAATATCGAATCAAGGTCCGCATTATTAGCTCCACAAACATCTGTCCATGGGGTATCTCCAATCATTGCAATGCGTCTATCTTTAGGTACAAATGATTTTGCAAAATCGAAAATGCCTTTATACGGCTTTCCGAAATACACAACTTTTCCGCCCATTTTTTCGTAATAATAACCAACCCCGCCTTGTGTCAATATCGGATGACTCACGCCATTAATTCCGCTATAAGCAAATATATCAGGGTTAGCCACAAGTAATACTTTTTTTCGCTCCAAACACACTTCAAGATTATGCACAATTTCTTGAAGACCACAAAATCCATGGCTACTAGTTGTTGTATGCCAATCAACGTCCAAGATATGTTCGATATCAACATAGTTACCATTTTCATCGATGACATCATCTAGACATATTGCTGTGTTTGATCTCGGAACACCAACATATAAAAAGTCCGCATCATCGATATCATCAACTTTACGAACTGCGGTATTTTGGAAAATTTCTCCATTTCCCATAAACAGGCACTTAACCGTATTCATTGATTGCCCAGATGCTTGAACTAACACGTCTGTACTTTGAGAAATCGATTGATGTACAAATTCTCCAGAAGTTACAAATTGATCATAGTGCGTATCTTTTATTAATCCTCTGCGACTATATCCAATTTGAGCCTGATTGCTTAATTCTGTCGTGTTTGACAAAATAATCACAGTCTTTCCCAATTTTTTCAATTCACTAAGCGTTTCGAGTGTTTTTTCATACAGCCTAACGCCATTGAACAATACGCCATACACATCGATTAAAAAAGCGTCATATGAATCAATAAAATCAAATATATCACTATGTATCTTCATAATTATTTTACCTGAAATTTCCTATACTTAATTCTATGTGGAATGATTTCAGTAATGCCTAGACGCTTCATCTTGTCTTGTTCATACATAGTAAAATCGCCCTCAAACCACTCAACATGACTATCACCTTCAAACGCCAAAATATGTGTAGCAATTTTATCGAGAAACCATCTGTCATGACTTACAACCACCGCACATCCAGCAAAATCAATCAATGCATTTTCAAGATTTCGCAATGTATCAATATCAAGATCGTTTGTTGGCTCATCAAGCAAAATTAAGTTAGCTCCAGTCTTCAACATCTTCGCCAAATGCACACGATTACGCTCTCCGCCTGAAAGTTGATGAATATATTTTTGCTGGTCAGTTCCTTTGAAACCAAAATTAGAGACATAGGCACGGCTCTGCATTTTTCTTGTTCCTAATTCGATCTCATCGCAACAATCAGAAATTTCTTCCCAAACAGTACGCTTATCATCTAAGGAATTTCGCTCTTGAGAAGCGTACGCCATCTTCACCGTTTCACCAAATTTAATTGTACCCTCATCTGGCCGATCTTTTCCTGTAAGAATTTTCATCAACGTTGATTTACCAGCGCCGTTAGCCCCGATAACTCCTACGATACCACCAGCCGGCAATCTAAACGATAAATCATCAAACAATAATTTGTCACCAAAGCCCTTACGTAAATGTTCAACTTCAATAACAACATCACCAAGTCTATCCCCAGGGGGAATATACAATGCCGACGAGTTGTAACCACGATCGTTTGTCGATTGCTCTCGTAACTCATTATAGGAATCAATTCTTGCTTTGCTTTTTGCTTGACGTGCTTTAGGTGATTGCTTAATCCACTCCAACTCACGTTGCAAGAATTTCTGACGGCTACTTTCTGTTTTATCTTCTTGTGCAATCCTCTTTTGACGCTCCTCTAACCAAGCAGAATAATTACCTTTGAACGGATAAGTTTCGCCTCTATCCAATTCTAAAATCCAATCAGCCACATTATCAAGGAAGTAGCGATCGTGAGTAACCAAAACAATCGCCCCTTTATAATTCTTCAAAAACGATTCAAGCCATGCTATAGACTCTGCGTCCAAGTGGTTTGTTGGCTCATCGAGCAATAACAAATCCGGTTTCTGTAACAACAGCTTACATATTGCAACACGGCGTTTTTCTCCACCAGAAAGATTTTCAACAGACGTATCTCCGTCGGGACATCCTAAAGCATCCATTGCCACTTGAATTGAGTGATCTAAGTTCCATAAATCTAAAGCATCAATTTGCTCTTGTAATTCGCCTTGACGTGCGATTAAATCATTCATCTCATCGTCACTCATAGGCTCAGCAAACCTAGCTGAAATTGCGTTAAATTCATCAAGAATAGCTTTTTTATCCTCCAATGCAGAAACGATATTTTCATACACCGTCTTGGTCTTGTCCAACTCTGGCTCTTGCGGAAGATAGCCAACAGTGGCACCTTCTGCAAGCCATGCTTCACCGTTAAAATCATCATCCGCACCAGCCATAATTTTCAACAATGTCGATTTACCAGCACCATTATTTCCTATAATGCCAATTTTGGCATCTGGAAAAAATGACAGCCATGTATCCTTCAAGATTTGCTTTCCTCCTGGATACACTTTTGATGCACCTTTCATTACATATATGTATTGATATGAAGCTTCACTCATTTAACTTACCCTAACCATTTTTGCAGACCTTAATTCTTTTATGTTTTTACATCCTGTGCAGAACATCGCAACACGTAATTCCATCGACAATGCCTCGAGGAAATTTTCGCAATCTGAACGACTTTCCGTAAGCTTTTTCAGTATAGCAGTAGCCATTCCGCAAACTCTTGCACCTGCAGCAATGCTCTTAGCAACATCAACACCGTTTCTTAAACCACCACTTGCGATAAGTGATAAATCAGGTAGTCTTGACGCTATATCGATTAAACTATCGATTGTAGAAATCCCCCAATCTTTGAACGTAGACGATGCCATTTGATAAACGATATCATTAGATCTAGCCCCCTCAACTTCAGCCCAAGAAATAGAGCCTAAACCGGCCACATCAATTATATCAATTCCAGCATTAAACAATCTCTTAGCGACAGAAAAAGATATACCATGTCCAACCTCTTTTATTATGAGAGGAACCGAAATCTTTTTCTTTATCTTTTCCAATTTAGGCAATAAGCCTTCGAAGTTCGTGTTTCCATTATTCTGAAAAGCTTCTTGCAAAGGATTTAAGTGCAATAACAGACCATCTGCGTCTATCATTTCAACAGCACGAACACACTCATCCTCAGTGTAACCATAATTGAGTTGTACTGCACCGAAATTAGCCAAAACCAAAATGTCTGGAGCATAGTTTCTCACTTTGAATGTACACTCTACAGATGGATTATCCAAAGCAATACGCTGACTACCAACGCACATGCCGATACCAAAATCTTGAGCTACCTCAGCAAGATAATAATTCAATTTTTTTGAACGCTCAGTACCTCCACTAATCGATGATATCACCAACGGTAATTTCAACATGCGTCCTAAAAATTTTGTACTAGTGTCGATTTTTTCAAAATCAATCCCAGGAAGAGCGTTATATTCCAATTTATAATCATCAAAACACGAATGCCACTCTTTGTTGTTGCTTAGCACAAAATCTAAATGATCATTTTTACGTTCTGAAATATCATTCATTTGCGATTTCCTAGTTCTTGATCAAACAACATTACACCGAGCTCAGATCCTTGCATTTTCTTTAATTTTTCAAGGACTTCCTGTACCTTATTTTCTTCTTCTACTTGCTCATCAATAAACCATTGCATGAAATTCATGCTGGCATAATCTTTGTCAGCCATAGCCGCCTCATATATAGCCATAATCAGCTGAGTTACTCGTTGTTCATGACGTAACATTTCTTCAAATATATGTAATGGAGAACGCCATTCTTGCTTTGACGCGGGAATTGGCATCAGTTTTACTTTTACACCACGAGTTAACATGTGTTCATATATTTTCATAGCGTGAGTTGTTTCCTCTTGCGCCTGTATTTTCATCCAATTTGCACAACCAGAAAGCCCCATATCAGATAAAACGCTTGACATCGCCAAATACAAATAAGCAGAAGCAAATTCTTCTGTAATTTGTTTGTTCATTATTTCGTAAGTTCTTTTTCCGATAGCAACACTCATAATACACTCCAAAACTACACTCTTGCAAATGATATCATAAAACAAAAATGAAATACAAATTATATTCCTATGTTAATACGCTTTTGCAAATCGATTGAAAATTATTTATACTCAATGTAGTTGTTAGTTGAGTATATTATGCCAATAAAATTATTGTCTCAAAATTTAGTAAATCAGATTGCCGCTGGAGAAGTTATTGAACGTCCGTCTTCTGTATTAAAAGAGCTTATGGAAAACGCTATTGATGCTGGAGCAAGCAAAGTCACAGTAAAAATAATGGATGCAGGAAAGAGCTTCATTTCTGTAAGCGACAACGGTAGCGGAATGGACGCAGACTCTTTGCGACTTTGCATTATGAGTCATGCAACATCAAAGCTAACTGACGAAAATTTATTCAATATACACACAATGGGATTTCGAGGCGAAGCATTGCCTTCTATCGCCTCAATTTCACGCATGACGATTATGTCATCAGAAGACGATAGTGAGGGTCATAAAATTCAATTAGATGGAGCTGTAGAAGTTGATTTTTCTCCACTAAACAAATCAAAAGGCACTACAGTTGAAGTCCGTGATTTGTTCTTTGCAACTCCAGCACGCTTGAAATTCTTGAAATCTGATTCTGTCGAAATGGATCATTGTTATACGATATTTAATCGCATAGCTCTTGCCAACAAAAATATTTCATTCGAATTAAGTGACGAGAAAAAGACAAAATTATCTTATAGAGCGACTGACAATTTGCAAGAAAGAGTTATTGATGTTTGTGGAGATCAAGTTGGAAAAAATATATTTTCTATCGATAAAAAATATGACAGCATGCACTTATATGGTTTTCTTGGCGTTCCAACATTTAATAAATCATCTAACAGCTATCAATATTTTTTCGTAAATAATCGCTTTGTAAAAGATAGATCGTTTTTTATCGCATTAAAGTCCGCATATTCAACACTTGTTCCTGCTGGACGTTTTCCTGTCGCAATTCTATATCTTGATGTCGCTCCTGAAGCCGTTGATGTAAACGTTCATCCGACAAAAACAGAAGTCAGATTTAGAAACGAAGACAAAGTCAGATCGTTCATAATTTCTGCTGTTCGAGATGTTCTATTGTCTTATGGTTCATCTAAGGTATCAACTCAACTCGTTGATAATTTTGTAGAAAAAATCACTAAACCAGTGGTTACAAAGCAATACACACCATTGCCGTTTAGTACATTTAGCAATAAATCTGATAATTTCGAAAAATTAGAGAATATTCTAATAGATTCCAGAAAATTATCAAACAAATCATCAGAGGCAAATTTTTACAATATAAACAAGTCGACAAAAACAGAAAACGAGCACGAAAACAATGCGTTATTCAAAAACACAAAAACCAATGAGCAAAAATCAATTAATCCAGATTTTTTTCTTGGTGATGCTGTATGTCAAATTCACGATACATATATAATCGCCAAAAACGACAATGGATTAATTATCATTGACCAACATGCAGCAGCAGAACGTATTACACTTGAAAAATTGCGTCAAAATTTAGTGATAGATTCGCAAAACCTACTTCTACCTGAAGTTTGCAATTTAAACTCATCGCAAGTCGAAGCGTTTGAAATTAATAAGAATTTTCTAAATTCATTTGGTGTATTTTACGAAAAAATGACAGACGATTTAATTTCAGTAACAGCACTACCAGCAATGTTAGAAACATCTAACGCCAAAGCTTTAATTAACGATATCGCTGACGAGCTAATCGAATTTGGTGACACATATTCACTTGAAGAAAAAGTGCACAAGATACTTTCGACAATGTCATGTCATGGAAGTTTGCGAGCAAACCATGCCTTAACTAAAGAAGCGATGAACTCACTTTTGCGACAAATGGAGCAAACTCCAAATATTGGACAGTGTTGCCATGGTAGGCCTTCTTATGTTAAACTGACTCTTAGCGATTTAAATAAATTTTTTGAAAGAACTTGATAATGAAAAATCTAATACTATATTTCTGTCAGGGACACGAAAGAATATAGCATATGAAATCAAAAATTAGACTGCAACCATTGTTCAATCTCGGAGATATGAGCAATTTTGGATATGAAGCATTGTGCCAAAAACCAAACGGAAGAGGCAGTTATCCTAGTGCTATTCGTATTTTGGGAACAATACTAGCCGAGTGCAATTCTAACGTTAGATTATTTGTAAACCTTACCTTGCAAGATTTGCGAAATAAAAAATTTTACGATAGATTCGTCAGTCTAACTAAGCATTACAATATCGATTGTGGGAATATTGTTTTCGAAGTAAGTGAGGACACTCCGCCTGATGTTTTTGATGATGCAATACCAATGTTAATTGCATTGCAAAATTGTGGAGCTAAGGTTGCGTTAGATGATTTTGGCCTTAGTTATTCGTTGGTAAATTTTTCAAAAGATTTCTATTTTGATTTTGTAAAAATCGATCAAGCATTTGTTCAACAATCATCAGATCATGTCGTTGGTGTGATGAAACATTTGATTGATGTTGCAAAAGAATCAGGTTGTACTGTTATTGCCGAAGGCATTGAAACATATAGTCAATTATCTTTTTCATTAACTAACGGAGCTACCATTGGTCAAGGTTTTATTTTGGCCGCTAAAAAAAACGAATCCTCTTTTATTCAACTAACAGAATTTGGAAATTATATAAAAGAATACATTGCGGCATAGATACATTTTGTCATGCAATTTTATTTATGTTTTCGATATATATAGTATGCGAATCCCAAAATTAAAATTAGCAGACTCGCAATCTCAACATATTGTATGTTTTCCTTTGCTAACTCAACAAAATTAGAACAAGCATATCCGACGCATGCTACGCTAATTGCCCAAACTAATGCGGCAGGAATATTTAATAAAATAAATTTAATGGGCGGAATTTTTGCAACGCCAATTATTATTGGGCTAAAGTTTCGTATTCCATATATAAAACGTGATCCAAAAATAAATGCAGAATCGTACTTTCTCAAAAACCCCAAAATACGCTCTGATTTTTCAGCGACCTTAGGGAATTTTTTCAACAAACTGTCCCCATAAAAATGACCGAAGAAAAACAGACCCTGCTCAGTAACAAGTGTTCCTAAAAACGCAGTAAGAATAACGTATGGAAGAGACATCATGCCCATTTGACACAGAAAACCTGCCGTCAATAATGCAACTTCACCTTCAACACACGCGAAGACAAAAACCGCATAATACCCATAATCTCTAATAAAATCTTGAATCAAAACAATCTCTTACAACTTGGTGCGCTCGATAGGAGTCGAACCCATAACCTTCAGATCCGTAGTCTGACGCTCTATCCAATTGAGCTACGAGCGCGCACATCACCTGGTGGGTGATAACAGGTTCGAACTGCTGACCCCCTCGGTGTAAACGAGATGCTCTACCGCTGAGCTAATCACCCGATGTAACGAATAATATATTAAATAAACGATTAATGCAATAGTTTAAACAATAAAATACGTTTTTTTAGCGATATTTGTGTTATCCACATAATAAAAACAGAAGTCGAACGGTATAAGGAGTAAAAAAGATCGAGTAACTCGGTATAATATTTATAGAAAATTTATATTAAAGGAGTTACTCGATGAGAAAATTATACACCAAAAACCAAAGAAATACAAGCAATTACAACCAGAAGAAAGAAGCCAGATTGAAGCATATTACAAAATGGGTATGTCGATATCTGGAATTGCACGAATGCTAAATCGTTCAAAATCAACGATTTCTTATGAAAATCGCAGAGGCAAGCATCGGAGAAAATATATCGCACGTATTGCTCAAAATAGGTCAGAAAAGCGACGTCGAGAATCTCATAAACACAACAAGTGGTCCGATTATAAGTTATTGAAATTTATCGAATATCATCTAAAAATTGAAAAAATGTCGCCAGAAATTATATCTAACATATTAGGAAAGCGGCT
>Ga0256405_10009043_pt1 | contig 13846 bp, 12 predicted proteins | sample RumenRJG_02DNA_FD_189096 | JGI IMG/M metagenome (GOLD analysis project Ga0256405, IMG submission 189096) | Bovine rumen microbial communities from Lethbridge, Alberta, Canada - RJG_02 | ecosystem: Host-associated > Mammals > Digestive system > Stomach > Rumen | place: Canada: Alberta...
CACCGCACCCACGGAAACCTCGATGTCCCGGCCGCCTATGTCGATCCGAACGGCGTGAAGCTGGGCGCCTGGCTCCGCCGGCTCTGCCGCATCCGTGCCGGCAAGAGCGAGAAAGGCCGCCTCACCGAGGACCAGATTGCCCGCCTCGACGCCCTCGGCATGATCTGGGGCAACCGCAACGACCTCGCCTGGGAACGTGGTTTCTCCCACGCCGAGGCCTACGTTGCCGAGCATCATACCCTCACCGTCTCTCCCTCGTATAAAACCCCGGACGGCTATAAGCTGGGCGGCTGGGTCGCGGACCAGCGGGAAAAGTACCGCGCCGGGAAAATGAAGCCCGAGCGGAAAGCGAAGCTGGACGCCCTCGGCATGCCATGGCAGCTTCCTTCAAAATCTTAACAGTTTTGTAACTGAATCCATGCTCCCAGCATGTTTTATTCCCAGAGATATGTGATATAATGCCGAAACCTGAAAAGATAATCTGCAGTCCTGATCAGATATAGTCGATTTATGAATTGACATTGATTGATCTTTTGACTATAATAAATTAGTTTCCGTCCTAATATCGTATATTGGTATATTGGAATTTATCATTCAACATTTAACATTTATAATTTTTTGAAGTTTACCATTTAACATTTGGAAGAAGGTGAGCCACTTGAAGAATCTGAAGCAGCTTGAGCATTGGAAATTAATCGCCTTCTTCGCCGTGCTCTACGACTTCGCGGTGGTTCACGTCTCCTACTTCCTGGCCCTCTGGCTCCGCTTCGACTGCAACTACTCGGCCATCACGCCCCGTTACCTCAAGGCCTATACCTCCTTCATCACCATCTACGCCGTCCTCGCGGTCGTGATCTTCCACCTGTTCCACATGCACCGCATCATGTGGCGCTATGCGAGCATCGAGGAACTCACCAAGACCATCCTCGGCTCTCTCACCGCCTCCGTTCTCCATATCGTCCTCATCACGGCTTTTTATTGCCGCATGCCCATGTCTTACTACGTCTGGGGGAGCATGCTTCAGCTGTTCTTCGTCGTGGGCCTGCGCTTCCTCTTCCGCTTCCTGCTTTTCCTGCGGGCCCGTCTGCGCCGTAAGGGCGAGACCGGCGGCCGCGTCATGATCATCGGCGCGGGGGAGGCCGGAAGAATGATCCTGCGCGACATGAAGACCTCGGACAAGGTGAACGACATCCCTGTCTGCGTCATCGACGACAACCCCAACAAGTGGAACCGCCCCATCGAGGGCGTCCCCATCGTCGGCGGAAGAGAGACGATCCTCGAGAATGTCGAGAAGTATAAGGTAACGAAGATCTTCTTCGCCGTGCCCAGCATGCCGCGGGAGGACCGGAAGGAAATCCTCGGCATCTGCAACGAGTCCGGCTGTGAGGTGAAGATGCTCCCCGGGTATTACCAGCTCGTCAACGGCCAGATCACCGTCTCGGAGCTCAGGGACGTCGCCATCGAGGACCTTCTGGGCCGCGAGTCCATCGCCCCCGATCTTCACGAGGTCTATGACTTCATCAACGGCAAGGTCGTCCTCGTCACGGGCGGCGGCGGGAGCATCGGTTCGGAGCTCTGCCGCCAGGTCGCGGGGCACAACCCGAAGCAGCTGATCATTTTCGATATCTACGAAAACAACGCCTACGCCATCCAGCTGGAGCTGAGAAAGAAGTATCCGGATCTCGACCTCGTGACCCTCATCGGCTCCGTCCGCGACAGCCGCCGCGTGTTCCAGGTTTTTGAGAAGTACCATCCCCAGATCGTCTATCACGCCGCGGCCCATAAGCACGTCCCCCTCATGGAGGACAGTCCCTGTGAAGCCATCAAGAACAACGCCATCGGCACCTATAAGACGGCCTACGCCGCCATGGTGCACGGCTGTGAGCGCTTTGTCCTCATCTCCACCGACAAGGCCGTGAACCCCACCAACATCATGGGGGCCAGCAAGCGCATCTGTGAGATGATCATCCAGACCTTTGACGCCAAGATCAAGGCCGGGAAAGCGGCTGACATCCCCCAGCTTTATACGCATATCGGGGAGACAAGCGCAGACAAAGACGGAAGTGGGGAGATCTTCCGTAGCGTGAAGACCGAGTTCGTCGCCGTCCGCTTCGGCAACGTCCTGGGCTCCAACGGCTCCGTGATCCCCATCTTCCGGCGGCAGATTGAAGAGGGCGGCCCCGTCACGGTGACCCACCCGGACATCATCCGCTATTTCATGACGGTCTCCGAGGCCGTGAGCCTCGTGATGCTGGCCGGCACTTACGCCCACGGGGGTGAGATCTTCGTCCTCGATATGGGTTCCCCGGTGAAGATCGACACCCTGGCCCGCAACATGATCCGCCTCTCCGGCCTGAAGCCGGATGTGGACATCAAGATCGAATACACCGGCCTCCGCCCCGGCGAGAAGCTCTATGAAGAAAAGCTTATGGCCGAGGAAGGCCTCACGAAGACGGATAATAAGCTCATCCACATCGGCCAGCCCATCGCCTTCGACAACGACGAGTTCCTGAAAAACCTGGAAGGCCTCATGGAAGACGCCTACGCCAACCGGGAAGAGACGATCCGCGACAGCGTGCGAACCATAGTGAGCACCTACCACCCCGACGGCGCCCAGACAGTAGTCAAAGACGGCAAGTATAAGGAACTGATGAAAGAGGATTATGAACAAATGAGCCTCTGGCAGACAGCTGGGAAATAATTCATATTAATTTATCATTCAACATTTAACATTTATCATTTGACCGAAAGGGAATGAAATGGACCGTATCAAAAGCGCCTTAAAGAGCGATATCGGCATCCTCCTCTTGGATATCATTGCGGTGAATCTTGCCTATTTCTTGGCCCTGATGATCCGCGTATCCATCAGCGACATCGGCGGGATCTTCAACACCCGCGGCGGTGTTTCGGTCTATTACGCCGCTTTCTATCGCTTTGCCCCCTGGTACACCCTGATCTGCATTGTCGTTTTCATGCTGTTCAGGCTCTATGGCGGTGTCTGGCGCCTTGCCGGTGTCAATGACCTGCATCGGATCCTGGGGGCGTCCCTGGTAACCTGCGTGCTCCAGGTGCTCGGCTCGGCCCTCTTCGTGCGGCGCATGCCCGTCACATACTATGTGATCGGCGCCTTTCTTCAGCTGCTCTTCATCACCGGAATTCGCTTCGGTCACCGCGTGATCGCGGCCGAGCGGCGGTATTTCGCGAAGAAATCCGGTGTCGCTCTGATCGTCGGCGCCGGGGACCTTGGCCGGCAGGCGGCACAGGTGATTAAGAATGACGAGGACTTCCGCGTGGACTGCTTTGTGGATACCGAGAACGAACACGTCGGCCGCCTTCTGGATGGCGTGCCGGTCTTCCACCCGGATGAACTGCGCAATATCCTGGAGAACCACCACATTACCTGCGTCTTTCTCGCGGAACCACATCTGAGCGTGGAGGACCGGCGAAACATTTCCAAAACCTGCAACGATCTGGGCATCGAACTGCGCGAGTCCCGCATCGATTCCGAGAAGGTTGTGTCCTCTCCGAACAAGAGCGGCGCCCAGATGCAATTTACCACCATCTCGTATTCCGACGACTACAGCCTGAGCCAGGAAGAAGCCTGGCTGCAGTCGGTTCTGAGCGGGACGCCCGAGAAAACAGAGAAAAAGTAAGGAAAACTGGATCACGGCATGCTCGAAGGGCATATAGATGTTTTGACTCATGTGAGGATGTTTTAGTGAAATGAGGGAAAAAACATGATTGAATGTGTGAACATTCAAAACTTCAGAGGAATTCCCCAGCTGGAAATTGAGGAGATGAAACGGATCAATTTGATTTCCGGAAAGAACAATATTGGGAAAAGTACTGTGCTGGAAGCTATATTCTTGAATATGGACCATACGACAAATGAATCATTTCGGAAATTAAGCTATTTCCGTGGGGCTTCGACGTCGGTCGACAGAAATCCATGGGAACCGTTGTTTTATCAGATGGACACGAAAAGTCCTATCAGGATCTACATGACGGAAGATGGAGAGAAGTCTTTGCTGGAATACCAAAGAGATGAAAATTATCTCCCGAACAGGATTCAGGATGTGCCGGATGAGGCGATGAAATCCTTCAGAGCAGCGGCAAGAAATACATATACGCTTCGGTTTCACTTCGAAAAAGGAAACTATTACGAAGATGGACATTTTATCAGCGCCGAAGCAGGTATGCTGCGAGACATTGAAACAAGTCTGCCTAAAAACGAACTCTGCGACCTGACGCCGACAAGGTTTGTGAACAATCTTCTTTCCCGTACATCAAATAACATTGCTGACAGTATCAGCAAAATGGAATTGGACGGGACAAAGTCTAAGATTATTGATATTCTAAAATTCCTGGATCCGAGCATCCAAGATATTGTCACACTTTCGGTTTTTGGAATGTCCCAGCTTTATATTCGAGCAGGTGGGAAACTCACACCTCTTACCTATGCGGGAGATGGTGTGGTGAATCTTCTCTCTATTTGCCTCTCTGTGATGGAACTGAAAAACGGATTGGTGTTGATAGATGAACTGGAAACGGGATTCCATTATTCGATGTACCCAAGACTTTGGGAAATTCTGGATTTCATCAGCAAGGAATCAAACTGCCAGATCATAGCAACCACACATAGCCATGAACTGATTGTAGCTTTGAGCAATTTGATGAAAACGGGAACTAGCGCGGCATACTATCGTCTTGGGAACAGCAAAGGACAGAGAAAGGCTTTTCTTTATAATGGAGAGTTGCTTGGGGAAGCGCTTTCTGAAGAGATGGAGGTCCGATAATAGATGGAGCGGATTAAAGCAGAAATAGGCTCCATTATTGAAAAGCCGTTTCTAATCCTTTGTGAAGGAAAGGATGCGGAACTGTTCCTGATTCATTATCTAAACAGCGAAGCGTTACAAGAGGAGCCGCGCTTTTCAAATGATATTCAGGTGTTTGGTTTTAACGGTAACGATACATTGCGGAAAAGCCTTGGCGTACTGCTGAATACAGAGGGGTTTGAGCAAGTAAGCCGTATTTTAGTTGTACGTGATGCCGAAAAAGACCCGGATGCAGCAAGCAAGAGTATTCAGATGGCCTTCAGAAGATGTGGCCTTTCTGCTCCAACAGACTGTAATGTATGGGCCGAGAGTACAGATAACAATATTAAAGCAGCGTATACACTATTCCCGACATGCGCCTCTGAACCGACCCCGGGGACATTGGAGGATCTCTGTTGGCAAATCCTGGCAGAGGACAATGCGGACACAGTGAAAGAAGCCATCAATGGGTTCCTTGAAGACTTAAAACTTGAGTATGACAGAAGTTTTCCGAGAGAGTTCAAAGCACGACTTCATACTTATTTTTCAATTACGGACAGTTATGTTTCTCTCAAAATCGGGGAAGCAGCAAAGGCCGGAGCGTTTGACTGGAGTGCTGACGCACTGTTACCGTTCCGGGAGTTGATACAGGAAGGTTTTTCAGGAGACTATCAATAAAGAAAGACGAAGGAAAGAAGCAGGCTATGGACTTTTTGCATGATCCCCGCTTCAGGGGAATTGAACCCTTTCAAAACAAAGTCTGGCTCGCCACCCCCACCATGCACGGGGAAGAAAAGAAGTGGGTGGATAGGGCCATCGACACCAACTGGGTGTCCACAGTTGGTGAAAACATCAATGAGGTAGAGAAGCAGCTGGCGGAGTACATCGGTGTGAAGTACGCGGTCGGCCTCTCTGCCGGTACTGCTTCGCTCCATCTCGCGACCCGCTTAGCCGGAGAGCGTCTCTACGGCCAGGCGAAACCCGATCACGGTACCCTCGAAGGACGTAAGGTCTTCTGCAGCGACATGACCTTCGATGCCACGATCAACCCGGTCGCGTATGAGGACGGCGAAGCAGTTTTTATTGATACCGAGTACGACACCTGGAACATGAGCCCCGAAGCCCTGGAAAAGGCCTTTGCGCTCTATCCGGATGTGAAGCTCGTCGTGATTGCCCACCTCTATGGCACCCCCGGCAAGGTCGATGAACTCCGTGAGATCTGCGACCGCCACGGCGCCTTGATCGTCGAAGACGCGGCCGAGTCCCTCGGCGCGACGTACAAGGGCAAAGAGACCGGCACCCTCGGGGATTATAACTGCATCTCCTTCAACGGCAACAAGATCATCACCGGCTCCGCCGGCGGCATGTTCCTGACCGACAGCCTCGAGGATGCCAACAAGGTGCGCAAGTGGTCCACCCAGAGCCGGGAAGACGCTCCCTGGTACCAGCATGAGGAGATCGGATATAACTACCGTATGTCCAACATTATCGCCGGTGTCATCCGCGGCCAGATTCCGTACCTGGACGAACACATCGCCCAGAAGAAGGCCATCTACGAGCGTTACAGAGAAGGCCTGAAGGATCTTCCGGTGAAGATGAATCCATATGACGAGAAAAACAGTGAACCCAACTTCTGGCTCAGCTGCATGATCATCAACGAGGAAGCCATGAGCCCCTTTGTCCGTGGCGAACAGGATCAGCTCTGGCGGCATGAAGCGGGCAAGTCCAGCCCCGGTGAAATTCTCGCCGCCCTCGCCGCCTTCAATGCCGAAGGCCGCCCCATCTGGAAGCCCATGCACATGCAGCCAATCTACCGCTCCAACGCTTTCGTCACGGTCGAGGGCAACGGCAGGGGAAAGAGCAACGCCTACATCGCCGGAACCGGCTTGGACGTCGGCGCGGACATCTTCCGCCGAGGCCTCTGCCTGCCGAGCGACAACAAGATGACCCCTGAGCAGCAGGATCGAGTCATCGAGATCGTTCACAGGTGCTTCAGATAACATGCACTACCTGAAAACGGTACTTGGGATCGATTTGTCTTACTACTTGATTGCTTTCCTGCTAGGGGCTGCTGCTTTTGGCATCTGTCGGGTTAAAAGTCAGCGCTTAAGTATGTGCCTTGCCGCAGCAATGTCAGTTGCCTATATGGTGGTTGTGCTGTCAATAACGGTCTTTTCCCGTGGACCGACAGATCATGATTTCAATTATTTCCCGCCATTATGGGCATATAAAGCGATATTGAGCGGGCACCCGGATTCCAAAGGATTGCTGATTCAGATCATTGTGAATATCTTCATGCTGGTGCCGATGGGATTTATGCTTCCATTTATATCCAGGAGATATCCCGTCTTGATTGGAATTATGTGCAGCCTGCTTGTAGAAAGCATGCAGTACATCACAAAACGAGGCTATTTTGAACTCGATGATATTGTGCATAACACCATCGGCATACTGATCGGCTATCTGGCCTATAAAGGATTCTCAAATATAAGAACGAGGACAAACACCAGTGAACCATAAGCCATACGGCCCCTATGAAAAATACATCAAAAGACCGCAGGATTTTGTGCTTTCTCTATTGGCACTGATTGTACTTTCTCCGATCTTGCTTGTCGTAGCAATTCTGGTGCGGGTCAAACTCGGTTCCCCAGTGCTCTTCACACAGGACAGACCTGGTAGATATGAGAAGATCTTTAAGTTATATAAGTTCCGTACGATGCTGCCGCCGAAAGACGGGATCATTGATCCATCACAGGATGCGGCGAGACTGACGCCATTTGGCAGAAAACTGCGCTCTACCTCTCTGGATGAGCTTCCTGAACTGTTCAACATGCTTAAAGGGGATATGTCCGTGGTCGGCCCCCGACCGCTTCTGACACAGTACCTTGATCGATATAACGATCATCAGGCCCGACGTCATGAAGTGAGACCAGGCTTTACCGGCTTGGCTCAGGTCCACGGACGCAATGCAATCTCCTGGGAGGAAAAATTTGACTGGGATGTGAAGTATGTGGATCACATCACATTCCTCGGGGACTGGAAAATTATATTTGAAACGGTGAAGACAGTACTGAAACGAGAAGGAATCAGTGCAGCAGGAGAAGCAACCATGGGAGAATTCATGGGGAGCGGGAAAGAGACATGAATATCTTGTTTACAGGTGTCGGCAGAAGAATAGAACTCCTTCAGGCGTTTCGCAATGCTGCGCTGGTATTGGATAAGAAACTTAAAATCTATGGCGCGGATATGGCTGGTACTGCGCCTGCTCTGGCGTTCTGTGATTATACCAGAAGAATTGTCTCCATGAAGGACCCTGAATATATCGATAATCTGCTGGAAATCTGCTCCAAAGATGCGATCGACCTACTGATCCCTACCATTGATACGGATCTTGTGAAACTCTCCCAGAATAAAGAGCGATTCGAACAGCTTGGCACAAGAGCCTTAATAAGTGCTCTGGATAAGATTCAGATCTGTCGCGACAAAAACAATACATCTCAATTCTTTGTTGAGTGTGGTTTGAATGCGCCTATACCAGTCAATGACTGGAGAAAATACAGCGGAGACTATCCCGCATTTATCAAGCCAAAAGATGGCAGCAGTTCTATCAACGCATATAAGGTCAATACTGCTGAAGAGCTGGAGGAGTTTGCGGCAAGAGTCCCGGATTATATTGTCCAGCCATTCATTACAGGCAAAGAATATACCATCGACATTTTCTGTGATTTCAATGGGAACCCGCTTTCCATCGTCCCGAGAGAACGTCTACAGGTTCGGGCAGGCGAGGTCAATAAAACCAGAATCATTATGGATCAAATAATGATAGAGGAAAGCAGGCTGCTTTGTAGCAGTTTCAAGCCGTGCGGTCCTCTCACAGTCCAGCTCATCCGAGACCTTAGCGGGAATGACTTGTTCATCGAAATCAATCCACGTTTTGGTGGAGGTGCCCCACTCTCTATGAAAGCCGGAGCCAGAAGTGCGGAGATGATTCTGAAACTGATGGATGGTGAAGAGGTTGAATACTGCACGGATATTGCAGATGGGGCGGTTTACAGCCGATTTGATCAATCAGTCTGCATTCAAGAGGGCAAGAATGAAATAAAGGGAGTTATTTTCGACCTTGATGACACGCTCTACAGCGAAAAAGAGTATGTGAAATCCGGCTATAAAGCTGTGAGTGACTATCTAGGCGGCGGGTATGAAGAACAGCTCTGGGAGCATTTTGAAGAAGGAAAACCAGCAATCGGTCTGCTGTTAGACTCAATAGGGCGAAAGAACGAGAAAGAAAAAGCGCTGGCAATATACCGAGGCCACAAGCCTGACATTCATCTGTATGATGGTGTGGCAGAGATGATCAATAGTCTGAAGAAAAAAGGAATCAAGGTTGGAATTATCACAGATGGTAGACCAGAGGGACAGCGGAACAAAATTGAAGCGTTGGGCTTGCAGGTTGATGACATCATCATCACGGATGAACTGGGAGGAATCCAGTTCAGAAAACCCTGTGATATTGCTTTTAGAATTATGATGACGCGCTGGAGACTGAATCCAGCGGATATAGTTTATATCGGGGATAATCCAGCTAAGGATTTCCAAGCTCCGCAGCAGTTGGGAATGAGAAGTGTATGGTTTAAGAATCTGGATGGGTTGTATTCTTCGGATATTGATCGGAAATACGTGAGCAGTTTTGATGAAATAGCAAATATGATTCTGTGAAAAGCTGAGAGGCTGAATATGGACGAAAAGATAGACCTAAAGGTGACACAGACTGAACTCCTAAGCATGATGAAGGACATTCACCAAATATTGATTGCGAATGGTATTCATTACAGCTTGACGGGAGGTTCTTTACTTGGTGCTGTTCGAGAGTCCGGTTTTATTCCATGGGACGATGACATTGACATAATGGTTGATAGGAAAAACTATCAACGCTTGAGAACGGCAATCGAAAAAAGTCAACTTTATCAGATGGGGCGTGGCCCGTGGCTGCAGCATATAAGACCTGTTGCGTTTACCTCTGAAATAGAACCTTACATCGATGTGTTTATACTTGATAATATACCGGATAAAAAGTGGAAAGCAAGTTTTAAATTACTGAGGCTAAGGATTCTGCAGGGAATGTTGAAGGAACAGGTGGAATATACCGGTTTTTCACTAACATACAAGATGTGTGTTTTTGTCACCCATATTCTGGGAAAACTTTTCACGAGAAAATTTAAACTCATGCGCTATGATCGGGTTTCGCAGATCGGCAATGATTCCGCAACGGAATATGTATCTATTACAAATGATTCTTTTGGATTGCTGACAAAAAAGCATCTGTCCAGCCTTATGGATTCGTTTGAAGAGCATTCTTTTGAGGATACAGAACTAATGATTACAAAAAAGTTCCATGAGTATTTAACTGTGAGATATGGGAGTGATTATATGAATCCTCCCCCGCTTGAAGAAAGAGTAGCAGGGCAACACAAGAATCGTCCTCGTGTCAAAAATGAAAGGTTAGGTATCTAATGAAAAACATTGCTTTAATCATCGCCGGTGGTGTTGGAGCAAGAATGGGGCAAGACATACCCAAGCAATTTATAAATGTTTATGACAAACCGGTTATTGTATATACAATGGAAGCATTTCAAAAGCATCCCCAGATTGATGTAATTGAAATAGTCTGTCTTGATGAATGGCAGGGGGCTTTAAAGGCTTATGCGAAGCAATTCGGAATTGCAAAGCTCGAGAATGTAGTCAGCGGTGGAAAGAATGGTCAGGATTCTATTCGTAACGGTCTTTATGATATATACAGCAGACATAACGATAAGGATGATATTGTGCTGATTCATGATGCCATAAGACCAATGGTAAGCGCAGATATTATTTCAGATAATATTCGGGTATGTCGCGAATACGGAAATGCTATTACGGTAGTACCTTGTACTGCAGCTATGCTTAAGACCTATGATTCCTTATCGACAACGGAGCAGGTACCAAGAGATAACCTGAAGATTACACAAACACCACAGGCTTTCTTTGTTAAGGATATCGTAGAAACGCATAAGGAAGCTTTGAGCAAAGGGATAACAAATTCGGTTGCCTCGTGCACATTGTACATTGAGCTTGGAAAAAGGCTTTATATGTCAGTTGGCTCAGAGAAAAATCTTAAACTGACAACTACAGAGGATATTGAAATATTTAAAGCACTGCTGAATGCTAAAAAAGATGAGTGGATGCACTGATGATTAACACTAATACTATATATTCAAATTCTGTAAGGTGCATTGCCAGCGAGATCGAGGCTGATGGCGGCAGTGTTCTTGTTACAGGGGCAACGGGCCTTATCGGGTCCTGTATAGTTGATACTTTTCTTGCGGCAAATCACACTTTTGGAAAGCATTTTACGGTATATGCGATAGGGCGCAATAAGGAGAAGCTCTTCAAAAGATTTGGTAGCAATGGAGATGTGCGCTGTGTTGCTCAGAATGTTACATCCCCGATTGAGATCAGCGGACTCAACTATATCATCCATGCTGCTAGCAATGCCGATCCTCGGAGCTATGCATTATACCCGGTTGAAACGATCTTTACAAATATTATGGGCGCTAAGAGCGTGCTTGAAAACGGCAAAACGAATAATGCAAGGGTATTGCTGACTTCTACTTTCGAGATTTACGGCAAACTTGAGCAGGACGAGTATGGTGAGAAGGACTACGGAGTGGTCGATTTGGATCTGATTCGTTCGTGTTACCCGGAAAGCAAAAGAACAGCAGAATCACTTTTTAAGGCATACCATGATGAGTATAATGTTGATTGCATCACGGTACGGTTATCTAGTATTTATGGGCCTACTATGCAAGTCAACGACAGTAAAGCACATGCTCAGTTCTTAATGAATGCCCTTCAGGAAAAAAATATCGTGCTAAAAAGTGAAGGAACGCAAAAAAGGACATACTGCTATGTCATGGATGCGGTTAGCGGCATTTTAGCGGTCTTGTTTCGGGGAAAATCTGGAGAAACTTACAACGTTGCCAATGACAAGTCGATTGCAACAATTGCGGAATTAGCAGAGATCATAGCCGATATTTCTGGTACAAAGGTCGTTTTTGATTTGCCGGATGATATCGAAAGCAAAGGATTTTCCAGACCACAGAATTGTGTGCTTAATACAGAAAAGATTAAAGCATTGGGTTGGCATGGTAAGTATGGATTGAAGCAAGGCCTAATGGAGACACTGGAGATATTAAAAGCAATTCAGCAGTAAGAGACTGCGGATGGAATAAAGGCAGCATTACATGTGGAAATGCAGACTAGATACTATATATGGGCAGACCACATGAGAATAAGAAGTGCATTGGAGATGAAGGAATGAAAAAAATAGTATTAGTTGGTCTGTTATATGAAAGCAATTTGGGAGATCCATTATCTTTTGATTGCACAAAATATCTTATTCATCAAATCGATCCACAAATTGAAGTTGAATATTTGGACTTTTATGGAAGGTCATCGATAGAGACTTCTACGACTAATAGTGCCACAGAAAAAGCAATAAAAAAAATATATTCCTTCCTAAAGGGAATCTTAGGCACACGCATACAGGAATTAGCTTTTCAGAGACGGCGTCAGCATTGTGAAGAATACTATGATGAGCATTTTAGGGACGCATCACTTGTCGTAATTGTAGCTGCCGGAACAATTACCTATGATGTTCGCTTGGATTGTGGCCCATATTATTCGTTAGTTGCAAAGTATGCGAAAAAGTACAATATTCCTGTAGTTGTGAACTCGGGAGGTGTGGAAAATCCGTATGTAGCATCAGACAGAAGATGCAGAAGGCTATCAGATGCTCTGAGTAGCGATTCCTATAAAATAGTTACTACAAGAGATAATTTAAGTGAACTTATAAAATATGTCAGAAATCCGAAAACTATTGTGGATAAGGTTGCGGATGTAGGAGTATGGTCATCTGAAGCATTTGATATAAAGAAGGATGCTGAAGCAAATCTAATTGGAATCGGCATAATCACATATAAGAGATTTGCAGAGTTCAAAAAAGGTGTTTCACATGAGCAATACAATCAAACAGTGATAAATATCATAAAACAGCTTGAAGCAAAAGGACAGCGCTGGATAATGTTTACGAATGGTTTGGAAGTGGACTATGCGAATGCTGTTGAGATTTGTGATATTTTAAATAGAAAGCCGGAAGAATGTGTTGTTGTACCGCATAACCCTTATGAGTTAGTGAAGATTGTTAGCACATTTAAAGGAATCATTACATCGAGGCTTCATTCTTGTATTGTTGCATACTCATTAGGCATTCCATATATTGCATTGTCCTGGAACAACAAATTGAACTATTTTTCAGATGCGATTGGATATCCGGAACGTACGGTATCTCATGAAGATTTTAGTGCTGACCAGATACTGGCGAGATACACAAAAGCCGAAAACGTTGGATATGATGAAAGCAAAAGAATATCTTATAAAGACACGGCCAGAGAATATATCAAGAAATATCTAAGCCTAATACAATGAAGAGAATACCAGAGTTTCTTTATCTTTGTTTATAGTCACTGACAATGAGGTTCAAATGGAGAAAAACACCAGAAATCGTTGCATTAATGATTTAAATGAGGTTGGTACAGTATTCGTGATGGCTCAAACAAGATAGTATTAGTTGAGAGAGTTGGATATTCCGCAACGAATTAATTTGCTTTGGAGAGTATTCCGTGGTTATTCTTGTCTTCTTCAATTGTTCATATCAACCATGAATACCTATCTTGCGGAAGTCCTCTCTCGCACTGTTTTCTATAAGATTGGCTGTTAACTTTTCAATTATATTGTGACCTTATTGTTGGTTCGGTTGTCGAAAGCAGCTTTTTCCATTTCTCCAAAATGTAGGCGTTTTTGAGAACTATGAACTCACAAAACAGCTCAATTAATGTGAAATCCGATGAATGTCCGATTCTGCCATTTTTCTGAATCAGCTTATTTCGTAAAAGATGGACTCCTGACACCGCAACTATTGAAGTGCAGAATTGCTA
>Ga0256405_10009044_pt1 | contig 13842 bp, 12 predicted proteins | sample RumenRJG_02DNA_FD_189096 | JGI IMG/M metagenome (GOLD analysis project Ga0256405, IMG submission 189096) | Bovine rumen microbial communities from Lethbridge, Alberta, Canada - RJG_02 | ecosystem: Host-associated > Mammals > Digestive system > Stomach > Rumen | place: Canada: Alberta...
ACACACCGCGAAGCATCCAACGACTATTACAACCACGTGCCTGAAGTGGTTGAGGAGTATCTCCAGGAAATCAGCAAGATTACAGGACGGGAATACCATCTGTTCTCTTACTATGGAGCTGAAGATGCCGACCGGATGATTATCCTCATGGGCTCTGCAACAGAGGCAGCCCGCGAGGCAATCGACCATCTGAATGCCAACGGCGAGAAGGTCGGAATGATTTCCGTGCACCTCTATCGCCCGTTCTCCGTAAAACATCTGCAGGCAAGCGTTCCGAAGACAGTGAAACGCATCGCCGTGCTCGACCGCACGAAAGAACCCGGTGCCGAAGGCGAACCGCTTTATCTGGACGTGAAATCAGCCTTCTATGACGTAGAAAATCGCCCCATCATCGTGGGCGGACGCTACGGACTGGGCTCTCACGACACCACTCCGGCACAGATTATCTCTGTGTTCAACAACCTGGCACTGCCGGAACCAAAGAACCATTTCACCGTCGGAATCGTTGACGACGTGACCTTCACGTCACTCCCAGCCGTTCCGGAGATGGCACTCGGAGGCGAAGGCATGTTCGAAGCGAAGTTCTATGGATTGGGAGCCGACGGAACGGTCGGTGCCAACAAGAACAGCGTGAAAATCATCGGTAACAACACCGACAAATATTGTCAGGCTTATTTCTCCTACGATTCGAAGAAGTCGGGAGGATTTACCTGCTCTCACCTGCGATTCGGCGATACGCCCATCCATTCAACCTATCTGGTCAACACACCGAATTTCGTGGCGTGCCACGTTCAGGCATACCTTCACATGTACGACGTGACGCGTGGATTGCAGAAAAACGGTACATTCCTTCTGAACACCATCTTCGACAATGAGGAGTTAATCAAGTTCATGCCGAACAAGGTGAAGCGCTATTTCGCAGAAAACAACATTACCGTATATACCATTAACGCCACGAAAATAGCACAGGAAATCGGGCTGGGCAACCGCACCAACACCATTCTGCAAAGTGCATTTTTCCGCATTACCAATGTCATTCCCATCGAACTGGCTATACAGAAGATGCAGGAAGCCATTGTCAAGTCATACGGCAAAAAAGGTCAGGACGTGATTGACAAGAACTTTGCTGCCGTAGAGCGTGGTGGCGAATACAAACAAATGACCGTTGACCCGTCATGGGCAAACCTCCCCGACGACAAGAAGCAAGAAGACGATGTACCAGCATTCGTCAAAGAACTTGTCCGCCCCATCAACGCACAAGCCGGCGACCTGCTGAAAGTAAGCGACTTCGTGAAGCATGACACAGTGGAAGGGTCATGGAAAAACGGAACGTCAGCTTACGAAAAACGTGGAGTCGAAGCATTCACGCCGCAATGGAACGCCGACAACTGCATCCAGTGCAACAAGTGTGCCTTTGTATGTCCACACGCTGCTATCCGTCCGTTTGTATTGACCGACGAAGAACTCAAAGGATTCGACGGAACGACTATTGAGATGAAAGCACCGGCAGCGATGAAAGGCATGCACTTCGTCATCCAACCATCAGTGCTCGACTGTCTCGGATGCGGCAACTGTGCCGATGTCTGCCCCGGAAACCCGAAACTCGGAAAGGCACTCACAATGGTTGCATACAACCCCGACGAAGAAGCGATGGTCAAGGAAACAAAACGCTGGGAATACGTCACGAAGAACGTCAAGAGCAAACAAGACCTCATTGATGTCACATCGAACGTGAAAAATTCGCAGTTCGCACAACCGCTGTTCGAGTTCTCCGGAGCATGTGCGGGATGCGGTGAGACACCATACGTGAAACTCATCAGCCAGCTATATGGTGACCGCGAGATGATTGCCAACGCTACTGGCTGCTCGTCTATCTATTCCGCTTCAATCCCGTCAACGCCATACACCAAGAACGAGAAGGGACAAGGACCGGCATTCAACAACTCCTTGTTTGAAGACTTCTGTGAATTCGGCATGGGTATGGTGCTCGGCAACAAGAAGATGAAAGAGCGTGTTGCCCTGCTCCTGCAGGAAGCAACAAGTCACGATGACTGTCCTGCCGAGTTCAAGACCCTTGCCGCAGAATGGATTGAGAAGTGCGAAGATGCCGAAGAAACCAAGCGACTGGCTGAACAACTCAAACCGTTCATCGACGGCGGAGCAGAGATTGGCTGTGAAAAATGCAAAGAACTGCAGACACTCTCCCACTATCTCGTCAAGCGCAGCCAATGGATTATCGGCGGTGACGGCGCTTCCTACGACATCGGTTACGGCGGACTCGACCACGTCATCGCTTCCGGCGAAGATGTCAACATCCTTGTGCTCGACACTGAGGTGTACTCAAATACCGGCGGTCAGGCATCCAAGGCAACGCCACTCGGAGCCATCGCACAATTCGCTGCACAAGGTAAGCGCATTCGCAAAAAAGACCTCGGAATGATTGCCACCACTTATGGTTATGTATATGTGGCGCAGGTGGCGATGGGTGCCGACAATGCACAATGCCTGAAGGCAATCCGAGAGGCAGAAGCATATCCCGGCCCATCACTCGTCATTGCATACGCAGCCTGCATCAACCACGGACTTAAAGCCAAAGGCGGCATGGGAAAGAGCCAGGCAGAAGAGGCAAAGGCTGTCGAATGCGGATACTGGCACTTGTGGCGCTACAACCCACAGCTGGCGGAAGAAGGAAAGACCCCGTTCATCCTCGACTCCAAAGAGCCGCAATGGGAGAAATTCCATGACTTCCTGCTCGGCGAGGTGCGCTACCAATCGGTACAAAAAGCTTACCCCAACGAGGCAGAGGAACTCTTTGCCGAAGCTGAACGCATGGCAAAACTCCGCTACAAGAGCTATGTCAGAAAGGCGCAAGAGAATTGGGAAGAATAAGTTGATATTCAAACAAACTTGTATAATAAAGAAATCGGCTCAGGCTTATAGTTGCCTGAGCCGATTTTTATATAATTGCATCGCGGCTATTTCACTACATCCAGCCAACGACACGGAACAGTCTGCACAGAATATTCCTTTCCGTCTTTTACAATCTCCATTATAACGCTCTCTTCATCTATGCTTTTACAGAATGAAATAGAGTTTCCTCTCCCATCAGAGAACAAATAATTTTGCTCATACGCTGAGCCAGCCCCAACTTCTCCCATCAAGAGCAGTTGGGGTTTGTCGCCTGCTTTCACACCTTTCGGAAAAACGGTTAACCGATAATTATTACTCTTTCCTTTCGACTTTTGATCCAAACGGAAGAGCGTTCCATCCTCTCCCAGATAGCACGACATGAATTTCCAACCTTCTCCGCGCAAGGACGCGTGAAGTGTTGCTTCTTCTTTCTTGCTTCCTTCATTTATCATCTGCTGCTCTTTCTTCGAAACATAATTGACGGCAATGAGTGAATCATGAATCCACAGGCTACCATTGTCGAACAGATACCCTTTAGCACCAACAGCCTCCCAATCATCGACAGTTGCTTTTCGAAGTTTCTCCCGAATCGGAGCATCGAACATCGTATTGAAATATGCCACCATCTGTGCCGAGTCTTCAATATCTTCCAACGGATAAGGACGCATAATGGGATAGGCTGTCAGCGATGCCAACTTCTTTGCATCGCCGTTTGCTATGCTCCGCATGATGGCTTCTATATTCTTCGTACTGCCAGACAGTTCCTCCTCATCCGTTTCAGTTTCCCCTGCTGTGGAGACGCTGTCAGTCAACGCATCAGGCTCCACACTGACAGATTTCCCCTTCGAACATCCACACACAAAGATGCTTATCAGCATCACACTTGCAAATTTTATCACCTTTTTCATCGTCTATTACTTTTTTTCATCATCATTCGATTCCCATTCCACCAGTTTTCGGGAGAGCGATATCATCTTAGGATGTCCGCGATAACCGAAGATATAATATTCTCTTGCTATGCTCTCGCTAAACTCGGAAATGAAATAGCCACGTATGCGTGCACATTTCTCATTGATAGAGTTCAACGTCGGATTGGTCACATTCTCAATGCTTTTGAGTGCCTTTTCATTCAAACCGTTGGGGCGTATCTGCCGATATATTTCCGTCAATTCTTCCCGATAGTCCGGCAAACACTTGAAGACGATGCCTTCAGGGTGGCGCAGGAAGAGCAGATAGACCGCCTTGTTCAGCGGCTCCATCTTGATTTCCATATCATGATAGTCGGGAAGAATGATGCGGAAGTCTTTCGTCACGACCAATCGGCTCAACTTCGGTTCCTCTTTCAGGAGACTCAACAAAAACCTTTCATCCAAGCCCCGTTTCTTCAAAGCCTCTATCCGTTCCCGAATTTCATCTACTATCACAGCCACTTTATTGTCATCAACAATCCAATGATTCCATTCGTCCGCATAATTCTCATCAACCCCTTCTTCTAATTTAGGTTTTTCTGCAATACTATAGACGACACCGTTGACTATCTTGTCAAATCTGCTTGTAATATTTTTCAACTGTTCTATCAGTTGCTCATCAGTCCCTTCCTCAAGAGGATAGAAGCTGCCTTTGATTTCTTCAAAACCATATTTGGAATAACCATATTCAAACAACATCAAGCCATGCCGGATATTCTCAGCATCTTCAGGATACGAGAGGAATCGCAATGGATAAGAAGAGTCAAGAGCAAGATGTAAACGCTCGTTGACACCGTAATGGGGATAATGATAATACAGGAAATCCACATCATCCGCAAGATTCCTTCCAAAACCTGGCAGATGGACAAACTTACATCTCTTTGAGAACTGAATGTCTGGATGCTTTTTAAAGAAAGCATTCAACACATCATTATATTTATTTTCCACATAGAAAAGAACTTTGGGATACTCTAAAGGATATACGAAAAGCCCCAATTCATTATCAAATTCAAACGTCCTGATACCATCCGTCTCCCTTGGCAGTTCCCGTCTCGTGAGTTCACCTTTCTTGAACGCCTCCTTAAGACGTTCCGTCTCTTTCTCCTCTTCCTTCCACTGTGCCCTTTTCCGCGCCTCTTCCTTTCTCCATTCCATATACCCTTTCCACCCACCATGCTTTTTAACATTATCGAAAAAACCTTTTATGTTTTCGTAACCCGCCACCAGCAGGTCATACACGGCAAGAACGGGCCAGATGACAAGAAGACACAGTGTCCATAAAAGAGAACCGCCTTCTTTTATGTATGTGATGATATACATCAAATCTACAAGTACATAAATGACAATCAAAAGAATCAACCACACAGACATAGGCACAGAATCAATAGGTATCAACAGGTTTGGGAGACACCATCATTCCCCTGTTCGAACAACTGACAACAGACAGAACAGAAACAATCAACATCACCACTTTAAGTAGTCTTCTCATTTTACATTTAGCCATAGTTTCATTTTTCATATAATTGGTTTTCCATCTTTTGACAAAGATACACATTTTCTCTCACATCTGCAAGAAACGACAATTGGAACTCTTGGAGATATTAATCATCACGCTTTCTTTCCCTCAACCACAACACGATAAGAAGAACGGCGACCGCAACATCCACCACGTTCCACATTGTCTTGCCAAGAGCTATCTTGAAGAAGGGTTGGAAGAGAATCGCCAACGCCCCAAACGTGATCGCCAACCCGTTCTCCTTTTTCTCATAATAGCCATACGCCATTACGGCAAACACAACCATCGCAACAAACCGAACCAACTGGTAATAGCCATAAGGCATCGGAGCGAGACACAACAGCATGAAAGCTGCTAAAATGAGATTTAAATGTTTCATTATCATTTCGTTTTTTGTCACAAAATTACACCCATTTTCTCAAGTAAACAAATATTTTTCGTCCACAAGCCTTGTGATTCGTTTTTCTTTGCTACCCCGAAAAAGAAAGGGTATTTTTGCATCTGAAAAACAAAACATGACAAATATTATTTAATTAAACAGAAATGCGTATGAAGAAAAAAGTGAAAATGATGGCTATTGCCTGTATTGCGGCATTGAGTTGCCAAGCACAAAACACGATTTTTCCCACACGGGACTTGTATGACACGGGCTCTATGATGATGTATCTTGATGCTGTCAGACATAGGGCTGCAAACAGAGAGGCGAGCTATGAGGCGTATGCCCGGGAGATGGAGAGGCGTCTTGAATATGAAAAGGCGTATGCCCAGGCGATGGAGCGGCAACGTATTGAATATGAAAGAAGGGAAAGTACATATAAGAACAATGTTGACTTGGCTGTAAAGAACCTGGAAAACAGGAAGTGGAAGGATGTAATAGGCAATGTCAACGCTGCTTTAAGAACTGGATTTTGGTATCCCGAACTGTACTATTTCCGAGGATTGGCGTATGAAAATTTAGGGTATTATGCGTATGCTATTGATGACTACAAAACGGGAAAGAAGAAGGGTAGCACAAATGCGGCAAATGCCTTGAAGGAGCTAAAGAAAACATTAAAACGAATTAGAAAAGAAACTAAAGGAATGGAATGATATGAAAAAGTTGTTTTTAATAGTTGCAGCAATCGTCATGACGATATCTGCAAACGCGCAAAGCTACAACGTGGGCACATCAACGACATCCACCGACTACATGGGTAATCAGACAACTACGCACCGCAATCAGTACGGACAGAAGACCGGCACGTCAACGACATCCACCGATTATATGGGCAATACGACCACCGTCCACCGAGACCTGTACGGAAACAAAATCGGCACGTCAACGACATCCACCGATTATATGGGCAATACGACCACCGTCCATCGCGACCAATATGGGAACAAGACGGGATCTGCCACGTCTTCGACCGACTACATGGGCAACACGACGACCCGCTACTCGGATGCTTACGGGCGCTCCACCGGCTCGTCATCGACCTCTACTGACTATATGGGCAACACCACCACGACCTACCGCAATCAGTATGGACAGAAAGAGGGTTCTTCCACCTCGTCAAGAGACTACATGGGCAACAAGACGACACAGCAGCGGAGCAACAACTCGAACACGTCCATCTGGTCGTGGTAGCTCCTCAACTTCCCACCTACACTTCCCCACTCCCGCCACTCTTCTGCCGAGTGTGACGGAAGTGGGGAAAACGGTTTTGTTTCGGCAGGAAAACGGCGGCAACATCCGTTAACACTTTTAAGTTAAAAAGTTGGGGCTTTAAGGCAGAATGTTTTACAAAAGGAAAACCGATTCCAGAAAAACGACGAGCGAAAGTTCTGCATATACAAACAAAAGACATGCAGAAAGATGAGTAAAGTTGCATATTTCCGTAGAGAGTATGCAACTTTCCTTTCCAAAAGTGTCACTTTTGGCACGCAAAACTTAAACTTTTGGCTTCTGAAAGTTGAACTTTGGGGAGGTCAAAGTTCAACTTTCGCAAAACGAGAAAATAGCCAAGAATCTCAAAATCCTCATTTTCAGCAACTTAAAAATTCGTCAAAAATCGGCATTTTTTCCCACTACAGGGAGCTCATCTCCAAAAAACGGGCAAAATAACGGGGAAAAGTGAAAAAACAAAAGGGCGAGATAGTTACGTATATGCAACTATCTTGAGTCCCGAAAACGGGAAAACGAGCTCCGAAAATAAAAAATATGGACACTGAGGACCTGAAAAACGGTGTCATCGGAAACAAAAAAGGCAATCTGGAAAAACGACAATATAAGTTGTCGGAGAGCACAAAACGGAAGCAAAACGGGAGGGCGTTTCGCAAAAAAAAGACGTTTTCGTGATGAATATCGAATAAAATCATTATCTTTGTTCACTATTTCATAGCAAAAAAAGGAATGAAGGCTGGAAAGAGAATCGTGCTCGCCCTTTTGCTGATAGCCCTTGCGGGGAATGTCGCGGCGCAATCGCGCAAGAAAAAGACGACGAAGAAGCAGAAGGCAAAGCCTGTCGTGGTGGAGAAGACTCCTCAGGAACGTTTGTTCGAGGAGATGCTGCCCGCAACGGCACAAATCCTGATTATAGACAGCGTGGTTGCCGACAAGCACGACTTTCTCAAAGCCATACCGCTCAGCAGCGATGCGGGGCGCTTCACCACCTTCGAGGAATGCTTCGGACAGAAGGCGGAGACCAATCCGCACGTGCATGTGAACAGTTTCGGAAACCGGTGCTACTTCGCCTCGCCCGACACCATGCGAAAGGAACTTTGTTCTGCCTTCCGCGTGGGAAAGGGATGGAGCCAGCCGCAACCGCTCAACGGAATAGGCGACGCATTCGAGGAGCCTGACTATCCGTTCATGATGAGCGACGGCATCACGCTCTATTTCGGTGCGAAAAATGCCGACGGGCTCGGTGGCTACGACATCTTCAACACGCTACTCGACACGGAGAGCAACCGCTTCTACAAGCCGCAGAACATCGGACTGCCCTTCAACTCGACAGCCAACGACTACCTCTATGCCGTCAGCGAAACGGACACGCTCGGATGGTTCGTCACCGACCGCAACCAACCCGAAGACAAAGTGTGCATCTACACCTTCGTCCCCACCCCGTCGCGACGAAACTACGACGCCAGCGAGATGGCAGCCGAACAGCTCGAGCGACTGGCTGTCGTGGCGAGCATCGCCGACACCTGGACCGACGAACGGGAGCGCACGAGGGCCATGCAACGGCTCGAACGACTCAGAAAAAGCATCGGCAGGAAAGAGCGCCAAACGGCATTCACGTTTATCGTCAACGACGAGACCGCCTATCGGAAAATCGAAGATTTCAAGTCGCCCACCAACCGTCAGGAGATTGTCGAACTCCTTCAGAAAAAAAAACGGCTGGAAAACGAAGAGAAACGGCTCGAGGAACTGCGCCTGAAATACCACTATGCCAATGCGAGCCAGCGGCGACAGCTCCACGGCGAAATCACCGACATGGAGAGGCGTTGCAGAAACCTGGAACGGGAAATACACGAACAGGAAAAAGCTATCAGGAATACAGAAAACATATTGTTGAACAAGTCATAACATTATCAGAACTATGGAAAAGAAATATTTCGCATCATCCGAACTGATTATCAACGAAGACGGAAGTTGCTTCCACCTTCACCTGCGTCCAGAACAATTGGCAGACCGCGTCATTCTTGTAGGCGACCCTGCCCGTGTAGATGCGATTGCAGAATTTTTCGACACGAAAGAGTGTGAAGTGTCAAACCGCGAGTTCCACACCGTCACCGGAACGTATAAGGGCAAGCGCATCACCGCACAGTCGCACGGCATCGGTTGCGACAATATCGATATCGTGATGAACGAGCTCGACACGCTCGCCAACATCGATTACGAGACACGCACCGAGAAACCGGAACACCGCACGCTCACCTGCGTGCGCATCGGCACCTGCGGCGGACTGCAGCCCTATACACCAATGGGGTGCTTCGTCGCCAGCGTGAAGAGCATCGGCACCGACGGACTTCTCAACTTCTACGCAGGAAGAGACCAGGTCTGCGATTTGGAATTGGAAAAAGCATTCATGAAACACATGAACTGGGACCCGCGAAGAGGCTCACCTTACGTTGCCATTGCCGACCAAGATCTCCTCAATCAGATAGCCGGCGACGACATGGTACGCGGTTACACCGTCGCATGTGGCGGCTTCTATGGTCCACAAGGACGACAGCTGCGCGCCGAGATTTCCGACCCGCAGCAGAACGAGAAGCTTGAGAGCTTTGAATACGGCGACCTGCACATCTGCAACTTCGAGATGGAGTCGTCGGCTGTTGCCGGTCTCGCCTCCCTGCTCGGACACCGCGCGATGACCTGCTGCATGGTCATCGCCAACCGCTATGCGAAGGAGATGAACACCGAATACAAAAACTCCATCGAGACACTCATCGAAACTGTGCTCGAACGAATCTAAGGAGGTCATGGCTGGCATATACACCCTACTGCTGCTCGTACTGAGCAACATCTTCATGACGCTTGCATGGTACGGACACCTGAAACTGCAACAGACCGGCACTTCCAGTAACTGGCCGCTGATTGGCGTCATCGCCTTCTCATGGCTCATCGCCTTCTTCGAATACTGCTGTCAGGTGCCTGCCAACCGCATCGGCTTTGAAGGCAACGGAGGACCCTTCTCGCTCGTACAGCTGAAGGTCATACAGGAGTGCGTCTCGCTCCTCGTCTTCGCCATCATCGCCAACATGATGTTCCAGAACCAAAGCCTCCACTGGAACCACGCAGCCGCCTTCCTCTGCATCATCGCCGCCGTCTATTTCGTGTTTATGGAGTAAGTTTGAGGTTTAAGGTTTGAGATTTGAGGTTTGAGATTTGAGGTTTGAGGTTTAGAGTGATGAAAACTATTGAAAACAATGTATATGAAATAACGAGTGAGTTTGCAATTCGTATTGTCAAGCTATATAAATATTTAACTGAAGAGAAACATGAATATATCATGTCAAAACAGTTATTTCGCTCAGGAACAAGTATTGGAGCAAATTCTTTTGAAGGTAAAAACGCACAAAGTAGGGCTGATTTCAACAGCAAAATGAATATTGCGCTTAAAGAGGCAACTGAATCAGGGTTTTGGATAGACCTGCTACACAAAACCGAATATTTGGATGAGACACAATACAAATCTCTCTACAACGATTGGAATAAAATCATGGGTGTACTAACAAAAATAGTAAAGGCTACAAAAAAATGAACGACCTCAAACCTCAAATCTCAAATCTCAAACCTCAAACCTCAAATCTCAAACCTCAAACCTCAAACCTTGAGGATACCATCTGCGCGTTAGCCACACCTCCTGGCGGAGCTCTCGGCATCATCCGTGTGTCGGGCAGCCAAAGTCTTGCCATTGTCTCACGCATATTCAGCAAAGACCTCACACAGGAAAAGGGCTACACACTGCACTATGGGAACATACTCGCTGATGACGGCACCACAATCGACGAAGTGATGGTCAGCATCTTCCGCGCACCCCGCAGCTATACGGGCGAAGACTGTGTCGAAATCTCCTGTCACGGCTCGAGCTATATTATAAATAATGTGTTGGAACTGCTCATCCTGCACGGCTGCCGGACAGCTAACCCGGGCGAGTTCACACAACGGGCTTTCCTCAACGGCAAGATGGATCTCTCGCAAGCCGAAGCCGTTGCCGACCTCATCGCCTCCACCAACCGGGCAACACACCAGACAGCCATGTCGCAACTGCGAGGAAACTTCTCCAGCGAACTGGCGAAACTGCGCGACCAACTCCTGAAACTCACCTCCCTGCTCGAACTCGAACTCGACTTCTCCGACCACGAAGACCTCGAGTTTGCCGACAGAACCGAACTGAAAGATTTAGCTGAAAAAATTGACCGTCGCATCACTCATCTTGCCCATAGCTTTGAAAAAGGACAAGCCATCAAGCAAGGCATCCCCGTAGCCATCGTCGGCAAGACAAACGTAGGCAAATCAACACTCCTGAACCGACTGTTGAAAGACGACCGCGCCATCGTTTCCGATATTCACGGCACCACCCGCGACACCATCGAAGACACCATCGACCTGCAAGGCGTCACCTTCCGATTCATCGACACCGCCGGCATTCGCCAGACCGCCGACACCATCGAGCAGATTGGCATCAACCGCACCTACGCAGCCATCAGCAAAGCCCGTATCGTCATCTGGATAATCGACCAGGAACCAACGAAAGAAGATATTAAAGAAATACAAGAACTCTGCAACGATAAGTCTTTGATTATCATCCACAACAAGATAGACAAACAAACTTCCATTAAACCTCTTTCCTCCACCCTTTTCCAAGTCCGCCACTACGCATTCCTGCGGATTTCCGCCAAGCACAATCTCCACATCGACGAACTGGAAAAAGCCATTTACGAAGCAGCCGACCTCCCCACCCTTTCCGATACGGACGTCATCGTCACCTCTGCCCGTCATTACGACGCTCTCCTCCGTGCCCACGAAAGCACCCAACGCGTCCTCACCGGCATGCAGATGCAACTAAGCGGAGACCTCATAGCCGAAGACCTCCGCCAAACCCTCGACATCCTCGCCGAAATCACCGGCGGACAAATCACACCGCAAGAAACCCTCAACAACATCTTCAAACACTTCTGCGTGGGCAAGTGACCCCTTATAAACAACTCTGAACAACTTGGAACAATTTGAACTAAGTCCCTCTAAATGAGGGACTTTTTGTATTTTAACACTTCAAGTTGCATATTTGTTAGTTACAGTTTTTCCAGTTATTTTTGCACCATATTTCTACCGCGAGTGTAAAATAGAAAGTCGATTTCACACCAAGATGACATCATAGGTACAAGCGTGAGACGCTGTGAGAAAATGCCAAAATGCAATCGAAGGTACAACGTGAGACACCATGAGACGTGGTGAGACACTATGAGACACTTTAGCAGGAGAAAATTCACTAACGAGTGCAACAATTATGGAGATTCAGAAACGCTGCAAGTATTGTGGAAGATCCTTTATTGCGCATAAGATGACCACTATCTATTGCTCACCTTCGTGCAATAATAAGGATTACAAGAGAGCAATCCGAGAAAAGCAGATTGCCGAATTCATGGAGGAAGAAAAGAAGAAGACACCCAAGGTAGATATTCTTGGGGGTAAGGAATTCCTCACCCCTACTGAAGGTGCATCACTGCTTGGACTGAGTCGTGCTACTTTCTATCGCTATATGAGCAATGGAACCATCAAGGCTGTCCAGCTTCGTGGTAAGACTATCATCAGGCGAAAGGATATAGAGCGATTGTTCGACAATCCCCCTACCTACCAGTCCCATTCCGAGAAGAAGCAGGAGAAGCGTGAATACTATACCTTCAGGCAAATCATGGAGAAATTCAAATGCTCCAAGAAGGCGGTCATGACCAGAGTTGAGAAATACAATATACCCAAAGTATATCAAGGCCGCAACTGTTTCTTTGATCGTGCTCTTGTTGATGTTCATTTTGCTCAACTTATTGCGGAGATAGACCTTCGTGACTATTATACAATTCCGCAGTTGGAGGAGAAGTACAAGATGAGCCACGCAGCAGTATTATCATTTGTGACCAGAAACAAGATTCCACGTATCACCCAAGGAAGAACTGTCTATTATTCCAGGGCGCATATCGATACGATAAAAGGTGAACGTGAATCCATCGACCCGAACTACTATACCTACTCGGAGATTATGGAGAAGTATCACTTCACAAAAGACCAAGTTGCCTACTATATCCATAACTACGAGATAGACAATCATAAGCAGGGACGATTTACGGTCATCAACAGAAAGGAGTTTGATCGTATCATCAAGGAGCGCATGGAAACAAATGCCCTGGAAAAAGAGAAAGAGCGGAGAGCAAAACTGCCGAAAGTCAATGAAATTCCTGATGGCTATATTTCCGTTGCACAGATAGCAGAGAAATATGGAGTCACAACCAAACATGTCCAGGCTAAGACTCGTGAGGCAAAAACACCAAAACTTATTATCAAGCATTTGAACTACTATAACGAGGCTGCCATTGAACAGCTGTTCAACAGAGACCCGGAGAAGTTTGAGGTTCCCGAAGACTATATCACAGCACAGGAGATTGCCAAACGTTTCAAGGTCACAGTCCATCATGTGCATGGACGAACCAGAGAGGCCAACATTCCAAAGATAACGGTGAAGCATGTCAACTTCTATGAACTGAAAGCCGTTGAAACTCTGTTTGCCAAGAATGAGGCAAGCGAAGAACTACAAAAGAACGAAAGTGCAGAATGGCTATCCGGCACAGATGTAGAAGAAATGCTTGGTATTACAACTTGTGCAAGAAGGTCATTCGTATCAAGGCATAAGATTCCATCCAAGAAAGAACATGGTATAGCCTATTATCTCAGGTCTGCCATTGAAGACG
>Ga0256405_10009045_pt1 | contig 13839 bp, 20 predicted proteins | sample RumenRJG_02DNA_FD_189096 | JGI IMG/M metagenome (GOLD analysis project Ga0256405, IMG submission 189096) | Bovine rumen microbial communities from Lethbridge, Alberta, Canada - RJG_02 | ecosystem: Host-associated > Mammals > Digestive system > Stomach > Rumen | place: Canada: Alberta...
CATTTTTCAGGACTGCGACGGAATTACGCCGTTTTTCAGGCATAAAAAATTGAGGTATTATGCAGTTACCTTTGCAAAACTGATAATACCTCGAAATTAAGCATTTACCTTTTCAAGTGACGTGAATGTATGTTCATCTGCTCATTCAAACCTAAATTGAAATAGTTAACGAGACTTTCAGCATTCGTTATACCACAAAAGGTCTCGTTAACCTCTTCAATTGCCGTAATATAGGTCTATTCATAATAACATAATAGCACTTTGAATCAACCGCACACTCAATGAATTTATTGTCATCGGGATCCCTACAAACATCAATTCTAGTTGAAACATTTATAACGCGGCATTTTGCTTCAATATCAATGAGAGGAACTTTTGGCTTCTTTCCCGGAAACTTTTCTTTAAGATATTCTACAGTCTCAGTGTATTCTTCAAAAATTTCAGCTGATGCATACGCATCTATCTGATTTTTCATAACGCTGTCTATTACTTCCTTTGGTTTACCGCCAAAGAATATTGCTGACGCTACGACATTTGTATCTATAACAACACGCATCAGGCCTTTCTCCTTTTCCTGACTGCTTTAATAGCATCATCTATATCATCTTCAGTCATACCTACACTCTTCGCCCACTTCTGAGATTCTTTCATAAGAGCATCAAATTCGCTGATATCAGGTGTCACGATGGGCTTTAGTAATATATTGTCTCCATCAGTCACAACTATGAGCTTACTACCGGTATCCAAAGAAAGTGCGTCCCTGATTGTTTTGGGTAAAACAACCTGTCCTTTAGAGGAAACTGATGTTACTTCAGTTATCATACTCGTCATCACTGCTCATATGAATTCCTTTGGTACGTGCTTAGACAGCCATACACCATTTTCTGACATAAAAAACTCATATCCCTCTTCTGCCATTCTTCCGGCATATACTTTGAATACTACAGGTTTACCATGTCGGCTTCCTACTTTGACCGCCGTATCATAGTCTTTTGACAGATGGACATATAATCTTGATTTAGGGATAAGCCCATCTTGAAGGATGGATGCAACATTCTTTTCACCCGCACCGTGCCAAAGGGTCTCAGGAGGAATGGTCTTTTTTAGTTCCACATCCACGTTAATAGAATACCCCTGATTAGCCCTGATAAGTGTCTTATCCTCGTTAAACGAATATCTTTGCTTATCATCTTCCGCTACTATCTTTTCAAGCATATCCATGCTGAACCTATGTGTTTTTCCTATCCCGTCAATTAGTTCCTGTACATCTGCACAACCGTGCTCATCAAGTTTTATACCAATGGTCTCCGGTTTATGCCTAAGTATAAGGCTCAAAAACTTGCTTAATTCTTTTTCTTTCTTGTCCATTGTGATCACCTTTGCAGTGGTAATTATTTCAGGCTCTTGTACATGGAAATCGCTTCCTGTCTTCCTAAAGCCGGGCCTGCAAGTCTTATCCCTCAAGATTTACAATACGAAAGGTTTTCCCTATTTCTGTAAATCTTATCCGCAAGTACACGCTTGGGATAATGACCATTGCGCTTGAAGAATTTTTCAATGGCGGATATCAAAACCTCGCACTCATTGTATGCGTCGAATGATATTTTTTCTAACCTGCCTAGACCATTTTCGATACTAAGATCAATATAGCGGTATGTTACTTAAGTGTCATTCCATCCTTGAATGCATTTCCGACCTTCTTGCCAACGCCATAATATGCATTTCCAAAAGGATCAAAGCTTATAGGCTTTACCTTTGTGATATCGACATCTCCATCAGTTACAACCCTCTCATCGGCAGAGATATTAACAATCTCTCCGATAAGAATGCCATTTTCAAAACTCTTAACCTTACACTCCATGGCAAGAGGAAGTTCATCAATAAGAGGTGCATCTACAAACTCACTCTTTGTTGCATGGAAGCCGGCCTTGGCAAACTTATCAGGTACCTTTCTTCCGGATTCTACACCTACATAATCGCAAGGAACTACCTGCTCCTCCGTAGCCATGCTCACTGTAAATGCCTTCTTTACCTTCAGATTGTCGGTGGTTTTATGGTCCGAAAGGCTGATAGTAATCTCCTTAAAGTCAGTTGTAATTCCCCATGCAGCATTCATGGCATTAGGAACGCCATTCTCATCATAAGTTCCTATAATAAGTACCGGCTGCGGATACATAAGTGGCTTTGCTCCAAAAATAACTCTGCTCATTTTTGCTTTCCTCCAATCATCTTATAAAATGTGTCGGCTGCCATTCTTCTTTTTCAGGTAAACCGTATTTTTCCTTGCCGAGTGCGATACTCTTCATAAGGAAGGCCATATTTTTTGCAAGTGTGCGCATGGTCTGAAGACCTTCCAAATCCTCACTTGCCTGTCCTTTTTCTCTTCCGTGAATGCTGTTCCAGTACTGACTGGATGCTATAGGCATACCGCAGATGGTGAAATACTTATTAAGTTCATCAAAAGTAGCAGATAATCCACCTCTTCTTGCACAGACAACACTTGCTCCAACCTTCATTGTCTTATCAAAGCCTGTGCTGTAGAATAATCTGTCAAGACAGGCAATAAGCGTTGCATTAGCCGAAGCATAATAAACCGGAGAAGCTACAACAAGTCCGTCAGACTCTTCAAACTTCGGAGCAAGTTCATTTACAACATCATTAAATACACACTTGCCATTCTTTTTACAGGAACCACAGGCAATACATCCACGGATTTCCTTGTTTCCGACCTGAACAACCTCAGCATCTACGCCTTCCGCTTCAAAAACCTTTACCATCTCATCAAGTGCAATACTTGTGTTACCACCCACTCGAGGACTACCATTAATAATTAAAACCTTTGACATCATTATATCCTTCCGTAACGTTATTCCGTGGCAGATTCTTCAGGTGCATCTCTTCCTGCTGTCCTAACTATTATCTCTGCCTTATGCCCCCTCTGCTACTTAAAGTGATGCTCTGAATATATCTGCAATGTCCTTCAGCATAAGAGGAGCCCATGCATTCTCTAGTCCTTCGTTGTCAGCTACGTGTTTAGCCATCTCATCGATGCGGCTCTCATCTATCCCAACATCCTGTAGATGCATTGGAATATTGATAGACTCGAAGAACTTATATGTAGCATCAATTGCCTGATTGGCAATATCAAATTTATCCTGATTTGAATCACAAGTTCCCTGGCAAGGCCCATTTTTCTGTACTCAGGAAGTACATCGAGACCAAGAATCATTACTGTTTCACCATCCGGATCATGAAGGCTTTCATCTGTAAAAAATTCATCCCTTAAATTACGCTCATTTGTAGCGATACCATTGATGAATCCAACAATCTTTCCATGGTTTTCTTTGTCTCTCGCAACGTAAAAGAGGTCTGATGCCACTTTAATCCTCTCTTTTATACGTTCAGGAGTATCGGCTTCATTCGGAGGAAAACAGATCTGTTCGATCTTTACCGCTTCATCTGAAAGTTCAGGATCTATTTCACAAAAGGTAAACCTTTCATAAAGCCCCGGTTCTTTTACATCAAGTTCTGACAGCATACGTCTTGCTCTCTCACGACCTTTATCCGTAAGATATGCATACTTGATGCTCTTTGGATTAATGATAAGGTCTTCCTTATCAAGCCTTTCAATAGCATCAAAATCATAGTTCTTCCACGCAAGTTCATTGAAGGGCCTGCCCTCTCCATCGTTAAAACGTGTAAGATACATAAGTGCCAGTATCATGTCATCAATGGCTTCTTCCCGTGTTCTCATTTTCCTTTATCCTTTCAAGCTGGACTTCTATTACAGACAAAATATGTCCTGTGCCAGTCTTTTTCCGCTTTCTGTTTTCATTATTTTACTCATGAAGTGGAGGCAGCCCGTGGATGTCATAATTCTCATAATAGATATCAAAGGCCGTTTCCACGTCCCCGAACAGCTCTATGAGCGCTCCTGCCTGAAACATGGTAGAAAGCGACCCGGAAGGTGCCTTCCATGCGGCGTTGGAGATTACTTCAATTTTTTCGTTACCGGGAGCATTAGCCCTGAGGATTGATTCAGCCTTAAAAAGCAGTTCTCCTGTTGCGATATGGTAATCACTCGACACGATTGCAAGTTTCTTTACAGACGGATATAGAGATGTCAGAATGTCATAGGTAAATATGGCATTCTGAGCAGTGGTAATGGAATTATCTTCCACAATAATACGCCTATTCTCAATTCCCTGTTCAATAAGCCACTTCGCCATTTCACCCGCTTCTGAAGCGGATTCATTCTCGGAAGCTGTTCCTCCTCCCGTGCAGACAATATACGCATTCGGATACTTCTTGGCACTGCTCAGGGCAACGGTAAGGCGTTCAACAAGTTCCTCTTTCATTGTTCCGTCAGGATTCAGCTGGAAACCGAGAACAACGATGCAGAGTTCGTCCGTATCGGGCAGACCGTCCGGCAGGACATCATAATGGAGCGGCTGACCGAGTTCATCGGAACTCCATATATTAATGATTTCCTTCCACTTTGTTCCTGTTACTTTGTCTGCATCGGTCAGGTCTTTTAACAGTTTATCAATCCTGTCATTTGCTTCCGCACCGTAGCTTCCATAATCCACCGCTATCTCTTCGACGATATTTTCCAAAAGTTTGGGATCTTCTGAGGGGGTAATGTTCCGGCTTACACACCCTGAAAGAGAAAACACCATGCAGAGCATAAATATAAATTTTATTATGTGTTTTATGTTGTTTTTAGACATTTTTACACTGTCTGACCTCTTTAAACTTTGAATTTGTTAATCTGGCTGCTGTCCGTCATGAGCTTCCCACGCACACTCAGTGATCTTCATATTTGTAAATACCGCTTTAAAACTGGAATCCTCCGGGCTACATGCATAGATGCCAAAACATATCTTGTCAGCACCTTCCCACATATGACAGATTCGCATTTGGGTAAAAGTCTCACCGTCCTGTGAGCACTCTATACAATAATCATCTTCTCTACGGCTGAAGCGATACCACATGGTTTTTATTTTTGCAGAAATGGCAGTAGTAGCCCAGTCAGAATATCCATGGTTAGTTACCACAGAGCCGAGATGTTGAAACGTATCATTTTCATATTCCACAGAACCTTTCAGCCAGTTATCAGAATCCAGATACATCACGATACCGCATTGGTCAAAACGATGATGACTGTCGGTAAAATCCGTTTTTACAATGAAAGAGAAGAATTTCTCATCCGTCTCCATCTGCAGCACCGGCGCATTGTCATTGCGGAAATGATAGTAAGTCCGCTGCCAAAGATCGGTATGTGGCTCGGTGGTTATTTCAATACGATCCTGCGCGATGCTATAATCTTTTGGTTCCCTTATCCATTTAATATTTTTTATCATTATGGCATTTCCTTATTCTGTAATCTCTATCTGATTTCCTTCGATAGCTACAATGCAGCTCTCATAATATCCATCGCCTGTAGTTCTTGGTCCGCTCACGACTTCATATCCTGCTAACCGTAATCTTTCCGTCAGTTCATTCACTTTTTCTTTGCTGCCAACACTGAAAGCAATGTGAGCGTATCCCGTCCGGTTAAGAGCCTCATTAGCGTCATCCATATCAGGCTTGGTCATGAGTTCAAGCCTCGCTCCATCCTCAAAACTTATAAAGAATGATTTAAAATCTGTTGTTTTATTATGGTAACCATCGTTAGATTTCCCGTCCAAATAAATTGTGAAGAAATCTCTTGCCGCTTCCAAGTCATTTACGTAAAGAGCTACATGCTCTATCCTCATATTCTCCTCAAATCAATCATTCCAACAGCTGATTAATCACCTTCTCATAATCATCTGAAATTAACGCTACTTCTTCACCGGCACGTTGAAATCCTTTTATGATGATCTTGTTATCATCTTGCAGGCTTTCAGAAGCACAGTCCTCATCTGACATCCTGGATTCGATCTCCGAGGCGTGACCTATGATATCGCTGAAATGAGACTTTATATACTCACCTGTCATTGCTAGACAGATAAATCTTATGTGTTTAAGGTAACTTCCGTCAAAATCCTTTCTCCAGTTAAATGGAACATAGCATCCCTCGACTATAAGATACTGATGATTTTCCACGGCTGTTTTAATGATCTCACGGACAATTGGCCACAAATATCCTGTCAACTTATCATCATCTTCCGGAGTGAGATCCGTATTACCACTACGAATCAGACCCATTTTCAGGTGATCAATTGACAAGTACGGATATTTGTATTTCTCAAGCATCCTCTGTGCAAGGAGGGTTTTTCCCGTATGAGATGCACCGGTAATGATGATAATCATATTCTTTTCTTCAGTTCCTCTCTGACTTTATCCAAATCACTACACGTTAGGATAGGAATCAAACTGTCTATTTCTTCACTGCTCTTATCCCACCATTTGAATTGTAACATTAAGCTTATCAGTTCATCGTCGAAACGTTTACGGAGCAGCTTGGCCGGATTTCCGACCACAATAGAATACGGCTCAACGTCGCTCCCAACAGCACTGTTGGCTCCGATTATGGCTCCGTCACCGATATGAACTCCTGGTAGGATTACTGCATTCTGACCAATCCAAACATCATTACCGATAACAGTATCTCCCTTTAACGGAAGGTCTGACACAGCGGGAGGATTCATATTCCAGCCTTCCAGAGTATAGAACGGAAAAGTTGAAACAGCATTCATCTGATGATTCGCCCCGTTCATCACAAACTCTACACCTGCCGCAATTTGACAGAACTTCCCAATGATCAGCTTATCACCGTTCCATTCATAATGGTGTGTAACATGGCTCTCAAAATCAGAATCTGCAATATAAGTAAAGTCTCCGACAATGATGTTAGGTTTTTTTATCGTAGGTTTTACATATATTTCTTTATTGTACCCAGGTATCGGATGTATTGTATTGGGATTAGGGATTTTTCCGTCTTTCATATGTATTGTCCTCACAAAATTGCGATTCTACTTCACCATCTCCCCATAAATCTGCGCCACTACGCTACCAATATTGATTGAACCTATAGTTCGGATAGTCCTCAACATAACCATGCTGTCTCATGCACATACCGATAAAATCAGATGTTTCCAGGTATTTTTTGATCTTTTTTCTGTGTGGGATATTCTTTTTTGCAAGCTCATTCAGCCACTCATTTACCTTGTCAGAACAATCATTGAAGAGCTCATCATCGAAATATTCAAAATCCGTATCTTCATCTTCTTCTGCTAAGAACTCCTCTTGGCCGTTATTAAGGAGCTTATAGATAAAGGAACTGTTTTCGTGTAGCTCAATACCCAGGAATTGGCACATTGAAACTATACGACCTGCCGTAGCATACAAATTCCCGGAAATATCATCTTCTGAAAGTGAAAGGATCTCATCTGAATTGATGGTTTGGAACCGTTTGAGCCTGTTATACTCTCTTTTATGGTATACCTTATAGAGATTCTTTATCAGTTCCAGGCAGTATTCATCGCCAAGCTTTGCACCATTATAGATAAGCCTTAAGACGCAGTTCTGCAATGCATCATTGGGTTTGTTTGTCCTAAATGACTTATCCCCGTACCAGCCTGCCTGACGGAATTCATCAAGCTTACTTCGGCAGTTTTTGAGGAAATCCTGCTCGATCAGGGCAAAATCACAGGACATTTCAGGAGTGATAAAATTCATCAAAAAATAGAAACCGACACCTGTGGTATCCGGTGCAACCACATTGCCGCTTTGACGATTCATAAGATCTTGTAGCATAATGCCCGCAATTTCTTTTTTTCGTTCAATGTCTATAGGATCTATGCTTTCAATAAAGTCATCATTGAATTGATCCTGGAAAAATTGGTTGTTGAAAGGTGCTCTCATAAGCGTATGCTTCATTTATGATTTAGCTTCTTATTCATCTGTCAAACTCTGTCTTTGCCTCATCCCAGTTTCCTGGACTATAAACACAGAGCTTAACATCAATATCATAATCTGGATAGTCTTCCGTAAACTTCTTGTATGCTCTCTTGCACTGTTTTGTAGATTCCGCAACCGGATGCTCTAAATCCCCTGCAAAAATACTGGAACTGATCAACGGAAAAGATATGCTGTGGTAGCCATTGTCCTTTAAAACCTTTAAAGAATTGTAGTAAGCATCAAACAGTTCCGTGAATGCATCCTTCCTTACCCTGAAATCAGGAGCCACGGCATGAATTATTGCCTTGCAATTCTTCATTCTGCATGACGAAGTAATGACCGCAGAACCGTCTTTAAGCGGAGTCTTGTACTTGCTGCACTCTTTCGCAAGTTCGGAACTTCCTGCACTGCTGAAAATTGCTCCGCATACGCCCCCACCCTGTAAAAGATGCGGGTTTGCGGCATTTACTATTGCGTCTACATTCTGGTTAACACTTGACTCCTGGATAAGGACTATATTGCTCATACTCTGTTCCACCTTCATTTCTATATATTCTGAAGCAGCTTTTATACGCCTATCTCTGATTATATTTTTTACGATTATCTATCTGCGCGCTCACTTGCATTGAATCACCCGGAATAGAACTCCGTCGTAGTCTCATTTGCCTGGATAAGCACAGAACTCTGATTATAAACATCTACAAGCTCATCACAAAGGGAATGAACAGCTTCCATGTTTGTATCGCTCAGATAAATAACAAGCGTGTACTCCTTATATTCTGTTCCATCTTCACCGATCCATCCGCCGTTAGCATCCGTAATGGTATATCAGCCAAACCTCTGAATCAGGATTTTCTTAAGCTGCTCTTTTGCTTCTTCCGGTGGGAGCACAGGCTCATTTGTATCCTTATCATTCGTGCCTAGATACAGAACATATTGTATATCCTTCTTTCCCGAGTCCGCAATCTGCGTCATCTTTGGCATACAGAATATAGAGAGGCCCAGCGCCAAAACGGAAAGAACTGTTACTACATAATTCAATATTTTATTCATTTTTAGGACTCCTTGATTTCACGTTTTACATATACCTACAGCTCATTTTCCAATTAGTATTTCTCCGGTTCCTCCAACAAAGCTATTTTCTTGCCGCATCCAGGAATGCCGAACTGACAACTGCATAAAGAATATAAGTTATCATGGTTCCAAAGCACACATCCGAAAGGAAATGATTTGTCATATGAATCCTGTTATAACCGTAAACAATCACAAAGCATACTGCAATCACAAAACATACCATATTCCTTTTGTCCGAGCGTTGTTTCATCACATCTGAAAGCATCGGTAGAGAAAACATCATACTTGCTATCGTCATATTACCACTTGGCCAGCTCTTGAAATTGTCATTTGAGCCGGCAAGATTAGGAATCATTTGCCACCAGTTCCTGAACTCGGACATTGGGTCATCAAGTGTGATCAAATACTTATATCTTGGTCTTGATGCAACCTGCTTTAGCCATAGATTCAGATTATCAGCAGTAATTCCTGCTATCAGAATTGCCGCTCCTGTCATTATCAGCTTATCAGCATCACTGTCATCAAATAATCTGTAGCACACAAAAGGTACCCACGCATATAGGACACCCCAAAACAGCCAGCTTGCAACAGATAAAATCGTCGAAGATTCACCGGCCGTATAGCCAAACAATGCCCTTACCTTAGAACCATTATAACCGTTGCTGTAATAAACAGCCATAAAGTACGAGATTACCATAATCACTCGGGCCAGCATCTGATAACGGCTTCCCTTCTTCATGAGACCTTTATATATGCACATCCCGGCTGCAGGATAAAGGCAGTAAGAAAAGTACGACCCGTATGTTGCAAAAAAGGCTCCTATTTCTGTCTTATTTGCAAGTGCTACGTTGATGCTGTAATCAAAAAATGATCCTATAATTATGCCAATGATACAGACAACGGTTACAGCCCAAAAGCAAAATATAGGTACTCCCATTATTTTCTTTCTATTCATCATCTAACAACCCTTCCCACAGCATTCTGTTATAATTTGCGTTAGCTTCTTCATACGCCTTTTTTTCTTTCCATCTTTCGATTTCAGTACATATGGAAAGCATCTCGTCAGCTATAAGCTCAGCACTATTCGGTTTTACATTGTTTAAGTACTTGCACATTCTCTGCATGGCTTTGGGACTTCCTAGCTGCTTTGCTATCTGGTCCCCAAATTCGCCCGGGAATCCGAGGCTTACTATGGCACTGACTAATTCATCCCGGCACAAGGCCCATTCTTTACGATTATCCATGAAAACAGCATTCTTTTGATATAGATCAAGAAATACTAAGTTAACCTTCAGATATTTTTATGCCACAAGCAGGAGCACCTAGATTCTTTACTTTTTCGGTTTCTGCTTCAGGATCTGTTAAAACATCTGCATACTCAGGATGCTTCTGGAACCATTTTATAGCGTAGGAGCATGAAAGCTCAGCCTTACGGCCATCTTCTCTAAGAAGATTCGCTACATGTTCAGTTATTTTTCCGGCTATTCCCTGTCCGCTCATAGACGGGTCAACTTCTGTATGAGTAAGGTTTACTACGCCCGGCTTAACTTCCGGGTATTCAAGGATAGCAATACGTTTTCCCTTTTCGTCTTCCAGCCAGGTGCATGAATTGTTTGATTTGAAATCCATAGGGTGCTCCTTATTCTTCCACATAATCCCAGGCATTAAATGTCTCATCAGTACGCTGCTCTCCATCGGTAATGCCTTTTACAAATTCAGTTACATATGTATCACCGGAAACAGTATTAATATAATAACGTATCTCGGCACCTGTATATGAACGGTACATCACTACGATCTGGTTATCGATAAATGATTCAATTTCCCAATAAATAGTGTATTTACCGGATTTTTCCATATCCAAAAGATCCGGATTACTTTCATAACAATAATTCTTAACTGCCTTTAATGCCTGTTCATCCGTAAGTTCTTTTTCTGACGCCCCTTCACTATCAAAGTAGGCAATATAGCTTACCGGCTCATCCACAACAATTTCTACCCGATCATCAGTAGAAAAATCTGATCCGTCTTTCGTCCACTTCTTAAACTCCCAGCCTTTTTCTGCTTTAGCCGAAATGATGAAGTGTGAACCGGGCTCAGCATTCACATACCCCGACTGGGCAGGATATTCCTCATCGAAATAAGGAGTCTCTCCATCTTCTGCATAAGCAACATAGCCCAATCCTTCTGTCTCAATCTTTAGCAGTACGGTTTTGGAAATATCTATAACTTCTTCAGAAGAACTCTCTGAGTGGTTTTCAGTAGTATTCGTTTCAGCTGGTTTCGTATTTGATTTCCCACATGATGTGAGTAATGCTATTAAGGTCAGGCATAATACCTTCGTGATAATTCTTTTCATAAACCATCCCTTTCTTTCTCACCTGTAATCTTTCCATAAAACCCATCCATGTACTCCCTGATCCTTTTACCCTCTTCTTCATTTGCAATCCGGTTTGCTTCTTCTGTACCGAGTAGCATGAGCGGTGGTTTAATGCCTATATCGGAGAAAATATCACATGTATACTTGTATCCATACTCGGCATTTTGCCCTACCATAGATTTCAGATAGCCAATCCCTTTAATAAATCCATCTTTCCAGAAAAAATCGTAATCATCATCCCAGAAGATCAGATTATCATCCTCACTGTTTTTAAGAAGCATTGCAGAGGCATAGTACATCTTTCTGGAGAAGTCATTGGCATCCCTGGCATTAAGCTTAAACTTTTCTCTGAGCTCTGCTCTGGCAGCCTCGACCTTATCTTTAAAAAGTTCTCTTTTCTTTCTGCCTGCCGCAGTTCTGGCTCTGGCAGCTTCGATATCACACATGGAGTAAAGTAGCATCTCTTCGAAGACATCAAAGGTATAGAACTCATTTTGGTCAAGCATCTTCTCTCTCATCCGCCTCATTTTTGAAAAAGTGAACTCATAGCCTGCCTGTGCATCATCATCACCTTCATCTAAGCATAATGCTTTCGGTAATACATATCGGCTTAAGCTCTCAAAAAAGCTGTCCGAAAAAGTATAGCTATTTCCACCTTTAAAATACCAATAATCAGCAAGAATAGCTATAAGGACTAAAATCAAAACAACTATAATAGCAATTATATGTTCTTTTATGAACTATTGATGTTCCTCTGGAAAAAGACAAGTTTTTGTATATATTTGTGTAAATGTACTTGCTACCAATACTATATACCAAATTATTATCCAAAATATATCCTTGTCAGGATCACTTTGTATGTATCTCATGATGTCTTCAAAGCTTCTCTTACTCGAAACATATGCTTTAAACAGCTCATCACTCTGAATAGATTTCCTCATATCCAGCAGCCTCTTCATCTCAGCTGTCATCTTTTAGTATTGCTGCCGGTTTTTGCTGATCGCTTTTTCAAGTTTAGTGATCTTATCGTTCAATGCATCCTTGTTGACCGTACGTGCCATCTTATGCTCCCTTCAACGCATTATTTATATATGCGACTTTATACTTTACGTGACTTGCCTCTATGTTGAATGCGCTCAGGATCTCTGCCTGTGTTTTTGTCACTGCACGATCCAGTCTGTATTCTCCGTCAAGCTGTCTTGTCATCTCGATCTTTTCCAATTCCTTTATTGCTGCAGGAACAGTGAGATAATTCGGTTTCCTGGTCATTTCCTTCGCCTTGTCCTTAAGAGCAGTATATAAACGGCATCTAATGATAAGAGTTATAAATGCAACAAAGATCTTGTTTGCAGCCGCCTCAGAGGATGCCACGCGAAGTGTATTGTTGCCAAGGTATGACTTGTCCGCACGGAATACCTTTTCCGAAGCATCACGACTCTTGTACAAATCGATAGCTTTCTTAAAGTCCATTTTTTCAGATGAGATGATCGCAAAGTATCCGCACATCTCCAGTTCCTCACGTATCACATCAAGCTTAGGCTCTGCATAAACAAATGTGTTTTCGTTGTAGTGGATGTAGAAATAGTGGTGGAATGTGCTGCTGAATTCACGTTCCTGGTCCCTCTGTTTATCAAGCCAGGCCTGCATACCCTGGATTGTCACCTCAAAACGACTCCGTTCACCGGCTGCCTTACCTGAATTGTAAAACAGATGGAAGTATCGTTTCTTACTGTCTGATGAATAGACAAAGCTCTGTACCGTTTTTCCATATACTCCGAATTCAGGCACATAGCTTCCCCAGTCACTTTCGAAAGTACCCTTATGTTTTTTGATGATGTCATGGACCACATCCTTGATGCCTTTGACCATGATGATAAAGTCATAGCCGTTTTCATCAAGGCACTTCAGGTTATCATGGCTGAAATAGCCCCTGTCGAGAATAAACCCAATGTTCCTGTAGCCGTAGCTCTTAACCTTGGTGACCATGTACTTTAGCTGAGATACATCATTGATGCTTCCCGGATACTGCTCATATACCAGTGGCTCACGGTTATTCACATCGTAACCCACAGCATAGTTAAATATCGGTTCCCCTGTATCAACCTTCGCTTTTCCATACTCGACCATGTCAATGTCTCCGGCTTCACCGTTCTTGTTTGTGGAGTCATAGGAGATGTATATCTTTTCCCGCTTGTATCGTTCTTCATTCCATAATTCAAGGAAACGGGCTCTCTGATCTTCGCTAAGATCCCTGAAGAAATCTGAAATAGTCGAATCACTGTACTGCCTCATGTTATCCGTAAAAAGAGGATGATTATACGCGTAGTCCGGGTAATACTGTGCAGCATTGCCTTCTGTCACGATTGAATACGCAGCGAAATCAAGGATAAGTCCACGCTGTTTTGGATCAAAAACTTCATCCAGTTTCTTGTCCAACCCATACTCCTTAACAACTTCACGAATAGCCATGAATGTACCGGAACGGAGGCAGCTGCTCC
>Ga0256405_10009046_pt1 | contig 13838 bp, 5 predicted proteins | sample RumenRJG_02DNA_FD_189096 | JGI IMG/M metagenome (GOLD analysis project Ga0256405, IMG submission 189096) | Bovine rumen microbial communities from Lethbridge, Alberta, Canada - RJG_02 | ecosystem: Host-associated > Mammals > Digestive system > Stomach > Rumen | place: Canada: Alberta | collected...
GGAGGCGATGGCCGTCGCCTACCGGGCATTCTTTTCACATAGAACCTTACCTATGCTATCCCAATACCCATTGAGCAGGAACGGAAGACAGTGTATCAAATCACAGTTAGATAGGGGGATATGCGCCCGTTTCACCGTCTGCCCGGAAACAGCCGCCTCGCGAGAGGCTTCTACCCGCTTCCGAGGTCATTCAAAGGGTTGAAATCGCGGAAAGCCATGTAAAACGCGCATTCCGTGGGGTGTGTCCCTCGTCAATTTCATCGCATTCAAAAAAAAGGCCGCCGGCAAGATTCACTCATTCCTGCACTATCCTGAGCGTCTCGCCGTCGTCTTCGACGGGAAAGAACTTTGGACGCTCGCTGCGAACGGCATTGGGCTGGTGTAGCGCGAACGCCAGCGATCCGTCAAGCTTCCGAAAGAGCATCCCGTGCCCACCGTCCTTCCCGAATATCACCTTGTGGCGACCCCAAGGTCCGGAAAGGCGTCCACTGGCGGACTCGGATAGGACTACGACATACTGGCGCTTCGCATCGACATTTGACCACGTCATGAAAAGCCTGCCGCTCTTGGGGGAGCGGTAGAGGAACGGTCCGTCGGTGACGTGATCCAGGCAGCGCGCCTTCGACGGAGAGGCCGTGTAGTCCGTCGCCTTGAATAGCGTGCGTGGTTCGCCGACGGGCGCGGACAGGTCGTCGTTCATCTGCACGTAGCACATCTCGCCGTCGCCTATCTGCACCCATTCGTGGCAGAAGACCATGTAGGGCTTGTCGTCCTCGACCCAGAGCGTTCCGTCGAGGGCGAGCCATTCAGGCGGCGTGATGGGACGCCGCCCAGTCGGACGGTACGGCCCGCGCAGGTTTTCAGAGACGAATGTCCAGGTCCCGCGCCGGTTGTCGGCGCCGTTGACTGTGCCGAGGATGTACCACTTGCCGCGGAACTGGTGGAGCTCAGGCGCCCAGAGAGCCCTGCATCCGACCCAGTCGGGGATCGTCAGCACCTGCCGCGCCTCGCTCCAGTTGACGAGGTCCTTCGACTCGTAGATCTTCGCGCCCGTGCCGAGGAACGCAAAGAAGTCGTTGCCACGCTCGCCAGGTGGCGCGAAACACGAACTGAGAAGGCAGTAGCAGCCCTTCTCCCTGTCGACAACCACGAACGGGTCGCGGATATGGATCTTGTCCGTCGTGTCGGCGCCAGCAACCAGCGCCGCGCCTGCCAATATCGCCGTCGCCAGCACGGCGGCCTCCCTTATCGCTTTCCTCACCACTGTCTTTCCTTACCTTTCCAAGAGATAGAGGTATTATCGCATAACGGCTGGGAAAAGGCAAGGGGGGCATCTTTGAAAATTGCGATAAATGGCGCAACCGCAAGAAGTGTCGTGCAGATTTCAAAAATATTTTTTAGAATTGTATCAAATTTCGCAAGAGATTGTCGTTGAACAAAAAGTCGTATGAAGGTATAATGTCACCGAAGTATGAAAAGAGAAGGTGGAAAGCCATGACAGCAAGAAAAACATCCTGCAAAACAACCACGTGTTCCAAGGCATATTGCATCGCACTGGCGGCAACAGTCGCGCTGGGCGCCGCACAGAGCGTCAGGGCCAGTCTCGACAACTCGGCACGCCTCTCCTCCGCCGCGCCAGAGACATGGTTCCACATAATAGACGGCAACGTAACGAGGGAGGGACTGTCGGCGGACATCGCGGCAATTGCAGACGCTGGAATATCCGGCATACAGTTCTTTCATGGCGGTTGGCCTCAGGATGAACTTTGGCCCGGCGTGACGAACAGAATCACCAGTATGAGCGAGAACTGGATGGAACTCGTTAAGTTCGCCGAAAGCGAGTGCCACAAACACGGGCTCATGTTCAAGATGCAGAACTGCCCTGGCTGGTCAATGTCTGGCGGACCATGGATTTCCCCCGAGCGCGCGATGCGCAAGCTAGTCTGCTTTGAGCCGGGGAAGAAGCCGAAATTCGACGCAAGCGACGATTTTCGCGAAATCGGGAGCGTCACGTTTCCGCTCGAGGCTTCGGCAGACGTTTCCGTAACCTTTCCAAATCCGCACAACATCTGCCACAAAAGGTCATACGAACCCGACGCCGAACTCGTCTTGCGCGACGGGGAAAAAGAGGTGTTCCGCACTGTGTGCCCGCGAGGTGCATGGCAAGACGTCGAGGGCATGACGTTTCGTGTGCCGGGCATCTCTTCGGCGGGGGCCAAGGTCTCATTTTTCGCCGAGAGTCCGCATTATCCGACAAAGCCGCTCGGAGGTTCGCGGATTGGAGAACCGAGGCTGGACATGTGGGAAGCAAAGGCCGGATGGGCGTACCGCAGCTTCAAGATGTCCAGCGACGCCCAGCCCATAAGGACGGAAGGCGAAAGAACGCTTGTATTCGGACACGTCAACATGAAGCGGCGCAACGGCCCCGCTCCGAAAGAAGCCACGGGATGGGAATGCGACAAAATGGATCCGCGGGGCTTCGAGGCGAATTTCGAAGGCTATCTGCTCCCGCTTCTGAAAGCGGGCGTGAAGATAGACGGACTCCTTGTCGACAGCTGGGAGTGCGGTTGCCAGACATGGACGTGGCGAATGGAGGAGGAGTTCCAGAGCCGTACGGGCTACGCGCTTCGTCCATGGCTTCCCGCGCTTTTCGGGTACGTCATCGGCAGCGTGGCCGAGACCGAGAAGTTTCTTCTTGACTGGCGCAATGTCTGTTCGCGCCTTGTCGAGGAGAACTACTATGCCGTGATAGCCCGCATTGCCCGCGAACACGGAATGAGCGTCCAGTACGAGACGGCGTTCGGCGACGTCATCCCGGGCGATCTCCTACGTTACTGGAAATACGCCGACGAGCCCATGTGCGAGTTCTGGAGCCCCCATGACAACGTCGACTACGTCGGGAGCTTCGACTTCAAGCCGGTTCTTCCATGCGTGTCTGCGGCTCACGTATACGGCAAGCGCCGCGTAAGCGCCGAGGCGCTTACAAGTTTTGAGCTCACGTTCAACGAGAACTTTCGAGACTGGAAGGAAATCATCGACAAGCATCTCGCCCGAGGCGTAACGCATATAGTGTTCCACACCTACACGCACAATCCCGTCGTTGGCGGCAAGCCCCCGTCCACGAGCTTTGGCAGCGGGATTGGATCTCCGTTCCTCAGAGAACAGACGTGGTGGCCGTATCTTAGGCATTTCACAAAGTACATAGAGCGCTGCGGGTCCGAACTGGAACGTGGCCTTCCGGCCGTTGACATCCTCATGTACCTAGGCGACGATTTGGGGTACCGTCCCAGCGAACGCGAGCTTCTTTTCGAAAACCGCTGGAAATACGACTACCTGAACAACGATGCACTGATGACGCGCCTCGACGTAGACGACGGACGACTTGTGTTCCCTGACGGAATGAGCTACCGGGTGCTGTGGGTTCCAAAGGGGACGTTTCTCAAGCCCGAGACCGAGGCAAAGCTTGCGGATCTGGAGAGGAACGGCGCCCGCATAGTGCGCGGCGACTTCAAGCCGGACTGGCCCTCGCCGACAGCGGAGGCGCTTGGGATCGACGCAGCCGACCTGCGCGGCTGGTATCAGCGCCGCGACGGAGAGACGAACGTGTTCTTTGTCGTGGAAAAGGACGGCTCTTCGAGATTCTACAGGGTCGCCGCAGGCCGGGAGGCCATGGTCTTCGATCCTGTCAGCGGGCGTGAATGCGTGCGTTCGGCATTGTCTGCCAAAAAGCGGGGCGATGCAGCAGCTGACGTTCCTGTCGTCATAAGGCCGGTTAAAGACTATCCGGTCTGGGCGACAAGCCGAGTTTACGAGGGAACTGCGAACGTCCCGGAGGATGCCGCCGAATGCATTCTCGACCTTGGGGATGTCCGCGACTGGGCTACCGTGTACGTCAACGGACGCAAAGTCGCGGACATGTGGTGCCGTCCATACGCCTGCGACATAGCGCAACACGTCAAAGGAGGCGGCAACGTGGATATCCGCGTGGAGGTCGTCTCCACGTGGTACAATAAGCTGGTGCATGATGCAGGACTTCCAAAGGAAGATCGCACAACCTGGACGCTGAAAGGCCCGTCGGCAAAGATGCCATATTGTGAATCGGGTCTGCTAGGCCCAGTTCGCCTGTCGGCAGCAAAGTAACACGGAAAACACGGCTAAAAGCGGATGCGAATGATGCGCACCGGACCGATGAGACCGGAGTCGCGCAGGGGGCTGTCCTTCTGCGGCCCCGCAATCGTCCATGTGCGGCGATCCGCTTCGGACTGTCCTGCGTCAAACACAAGGCGGTTGTACCACGTATCGGTCACGGACACCTTCAGCGTGTTCCTGCCGGCCTTAACCGCGCCCGTCAGCGGGATGCGGTAAGGCTGGCTCCACACGTCGCCCAAGTCCTTGCCGTTAACCTCCACATTCGCAAGGGACTCCACGCGCCCGAGATCAAGCAGCACTATGGTATTTGCGTCAACCTTGTCAACCGTAAAGTCGATCAAGTAGTCGGCCGTCCCGGAAAACGCCTTCGCCTCAGTCGTTGTGCCGAGTTCCTTCCACGGCTTCAGCGCTTCGATCATCATCTCGCTCGGCATTCCCCATCCCTCAGGAAACAGCACTTTCCAGGGACCGGCAAGCGCCGTCACGTCATTCGCGGCACTCACGACGGTGCGCGGCGTTTCCGTTTCGAGCTTCCCGCCACGCCTGAACACCACGAAGCGCGACTCATGCGGGGCGAGCGCGAGCGGAACCCACGTGCGGCCATCCTTCACGGACGCAGAATGCACCTTCTCGGAAAGGCCCGTCTCCGGATGCCAGATCTCGACCTCACCCGCACAACGGAAGCCGACGTCGCCGACGAATCCCTCGTTCTGCCGTGCGGGCGAGACGAAGTACCAGTCCGCGTCGTCTGAGCGGCGGTGGTTCCAGACCATGTCCTCCGCGACGAGATCCTTTGCGATCTTCTCGGCAGCAAGCACAAATTCGAGCGGACGCCCGACGTAGATGTTCTTGGACGCCTGCATCGCCGCGAGCGCCTTGCCGAAACGCGCCTGCATCGCCGAGCCGCCACGCATCGTCGAGATACTTTCTGGCAACGCGGCAAACGCCGCCTTGGCGCCCTTCCGCACGCCGTCGAGGATCTTCTCCATCGTCTCGGGCATCATGCGCTTCGACTCGGGGACCCAGAGGACGCGGTACGAGATGCCGTCGGGCGTAGCCCATTCACCCTTGTTGTTCACGGAGATGCGCGTCAAAAGCGCGTCGGGGTTGCAGTAGTCGAACTTGTATCCGTCAGGGAACGTGGCGTTTTCGTTTGGCTTGTGGTCCCACTCGTCGCCGAGGTACCAGAGGACGTCGTTCGCCGGCCTGCCGGCCTCGAGCATCGTCTGGCAGCGCGCGAGGTAGGCGGTGAAGTCTGGCATGAACTTCCACCACGTCTGCCCACGCAAGAACGGCGTTCCGATGTGCGCGCCGAAGGAAGTGCCAGGCTGCAGCCAGTCCGTGCGCGGGTTGTGCGTGTAGGTGTGGAACACCATGTGGGAGACGCCGCGCGCCATGTGGAGATTCGCGACGTACTTGAGATCGCGGAGCTTTTCGTCCCACGTGAGCTGGAACGAAGTAAACGCCTCGGCAGCCACGCGCTTCTTGCCGTAAAGGTGCGCGGCAGAGGCGCAGGGATAGACCGGCTTGAAGTTATGGTCCCCCACATAGCCGCGCTCGCGCGGCTGCCAGTATTCGCACATGGGCGTGTCGGCGTACTTGTAGAAGCGCATGATGTCGCCGGGGAGGACGTCGCCGAATGATGTCTCGAAGGAGATCGTCATGCCGTTCTCGTGGCAGCGCTTCGCCATCTGCGCGTAGAAGTTTTCGGTGATGAGGTCGCCGACGAGCCCACGCCAGTCGTTGAGGAAGCGAGCTGACACATCGGGGCTGTCGACCACGTACCCGAAGATCGCGGGCATCCACGAGAGGAGGTCGTATCCAAGGCGCTCGCTGAATATCTTGTCGAGGCCGGGCGTCCAGGTCTGGCGCTTGCACTCCCAGCTGTCCAAGTGTACATTCGCAAGCTTCCCGTGCACCGCACCGCCCGCGCGCGAGAGGCGACCGATGAAGTTGTCGAACTGCACGTTCGCGGCGACAGGCGAAAGTTTGTCGCACTCGAATCCAGTGCCCTCCTTTGGCGCTGGGCCGTTCCGGTACATGGTGTTGACGTGCCCCACACGCACAACAGCCCATTTTCCTGCGGGCGCGTCCCACGCGAACATGCCGTTCGGCTTCATGAACGCCGTGACGTTCCTCACTTGCGAGGACTTCACCCACGCCTCCTCGCTCTGCTTCGCGGGCGGGTTGCGCATCAGGCCGCGGAGCGTCCATCCGGCCTGCGCCTCCCAGTCGTCGTTGCGGGCGGAACTGAAGATGCTGATACGGCCAAGCATAATCGCGTGGCGGGGCTTGAGCATGACTGTCACCTGCCGCGTCGTCGTCTCGTCGCAGGCGTAGGTGAGAGGCCTGTCGTCCTGCCAATTGGCCTGCGGAATCTCGCGTGTGAAGAGCGTCTTGCCGTTCGCCTCGCAGACGACGGTCGTCTCTGGATCGTAGCAGAAGGCATGTCCGAGGCTGTTGACGCTCGGCAGCTCAACCGTGCGGATTGTGACTGGCTCGGCGAAGTCAAATGTTATCGTGACCGTCGCGCCGCCACGGATCTGGACGGGAGAGCCCTTCGTAAGCCATGCGTCCCAGTCCGCCTCGACGTTGCCCGAGACCTTCGCGGGCGTGAGCGCGGCGTCCCACTCCCCCGCCGGCGCGGGGAATGCGAGCACGGCGACGTCGCGGTAGTCTTTCTCGTCAGGGGCTGACGGCGCGAGCGAGGGGAGCTTCACCTCGATGCGCTTCCCGCCTTCGACGTCGGTGCGCTTCCAGACGAGATGGCGCATGGCGTTCTCCGGCTTGATCCAGGGACCGCCGCTCATCGCCCAGCCAGGACAGTTATGCATCGAGAGCGAAAGACCAAGTCTCTGGCATTCGTCGGCGACGAAACGCACGAGTCCATCCCACGACTCGCTCAGACACTTGATCTGCGGCGAAACGCCAGGCCAAGGTTTGCCATACTGTCCGTGGAAGAGAAGTATGCCCGCGATCCCGGCGTCCTTGATCGCCTCGAAATCTGCGGTGATGCCAGGTTTCGCGACGTTACCGCCGATAAGAAAGACATACGTCTCCGGTCTGTTCGCCACGGACGGATTGCGAAACTCGCCTTCGGGAGCGCCACGCGGCGCGGGGCCGCACATAAACGCACTCTCCGGTGAAAGCGGGCCGAGCGCAAATGCCGTCGACACGGCGAATGTCAGGACACAGGCAACCAGCGCGGCCGTGTTTTCAGTTTTCATACATTGAGGCAGTTGGCCCTAGTCGCCGAGCATGAACGAGAAGTCCTCGGTCAGGTCCTTGCCGACTATCCGCGACAGCCTCTCGCACCACTGGCGACGCTTCGCCAGGTCGGTCTTCGGCCGCTCGGAGTTGGGCAGCGCGCGGTATTCGGCGAACAGCTTCTCGAACGCCTCCCAGCCGTACTTCTGCTGGAGCTCGACGAAGAAGTTAAGCGCAATCCACGGATCGGACTTCCACACGTCGAACGGACGCCCCGCCGCCTTCCAGCGGGCCACACTGCGCCTGACCGCCGGATCGCGCATCTTGTCGGTCTCCATCGGCTTCTTGCCGCATATCCTCTCCATGTTGTAGAGCGTGAAGAAGTTGACGGTGACCTCCCCCGTGCCGTCGAACGTCCAGTCCGAGTTCTGGTGGTTGTGGCCCATCTCGTGGAAGAACCCCCATACGTCGTCCTGATCCCCTTTGCGAAGCGTGTCCGCGTTCAGAAGATGCACGATCGTGTGCTTCGGAAGCATTATCGGGTATCCGCTGTGCATGTATCCGGCGCACAGCTGAACGTCGAAGCACATGCGCTCCTTGCACCGGCGCACCTCCGGGATGCCGGTCATGTGCGCGTCGTCGGCAAGCACCCTGCGCCACACGTCCAGCACCTCCTGCGGGTCAGACCCGTTCATCGCCGTCTCCCGCGGGACTGTGAGCGCGATGACGTCGCTTTCGATCTCCGCCACCGGAGACGGACTCGACTCCAGCGCGGCCTTCCAAAACTCGAGCGAAGTCTTCCCCTCCACATACCAGGCGGCCGGGCACGCCGGCCCGATCGTCACGGGCACGATTCCGTCCCTGTGCGCACCCGAAGGCACCACAACGTACACCATCCCGCCGAACGGCGACGCGAAGGTGGTCTCGCGCCGGTCAAGCGGCAGCTCGACCGAGACCTGCGGCGCGCGCAGCCACTGCGCGTGCCGCGTGTTGTTGCAAGAGGACGTGCCGACGCGCACTCTGAGCCCGGCCTTCTCCATGCCATCGGGCAGCGCGACCGTGAGCGGCTCGCCGGCGGCGGCGAACAGCCCCGTGCCGTGCCACTGCGGAACCGAAAGGCTTACGTCCACCGTACGCGTCACGCGCGGAGCGCCGGCCGAAGGAAGCCCGGGGTACACGGCCGCGGCGGGATGCGCCGGCCAGCAGCGTCCGGGATTCTCCTGCCATTCCTGCATGTGCAGCATCATGCCAAGACGGCTTCTGGCGTTGGAGATCGTAAGCGGCCTCTCCGGCGATGGCAGGCAGTCTACGTCGGCCGCAATGGCCTTGATGCGCGGAAGCAGCGACTCGTCGCCGTCGGGAAGCACTTTCGCGAGCTCGCCCAGAACCATGGCGCAGCGAGCCGCGACTTCCTTCGACAGCGAGCCCGACCCGGGAGCCACGAGCCTCAGCGCATCCTCTCCGACGGCGCCGGGCAGATCGCCCTTCGCGACCATGTACGTCCTGCCGTCGCCCGCAGCCGACACAAGCTCCGTGGAGTAGAGGCCGCATCCGCCCAGTGCGATGTTGAACGGGTTCTCCGTCTTCATCGACTTCCCGCCGGACATCTGGTGCCACCCCCATCCGACGGATATGCAAAGTGCGCCGCATCCGCGCCTAACGAAGGCGGAGAGCATCGCGGCCTCTTCCAGCGAATGGCTGTTCGGCTCTGCCACAAGCACGGCGCCGTCGGGGAGCGAACCGAGTTCACGGTAGCTGCCTACCGTCACGACATCGACCTTCCCCAGTGCGAGAGCCACCGAGTCGCGCATCCCCATCCTGACCGAATCGACGTACACCGTGGATGGTGCCTTGCCGCCAGCGAGCCAAACAAGGCACTCGCGCAGGAACTCCCTGTTCGCCGTTGCCGCCTCTCCGGTGAAGAACGCCTGGTGGCCCGACGCCAGCACGCGCCCGCGTCCGTATGAACTGGCAGCCATGGCAGGGATCTCCAGTTCGCCCTTGCCGTCGAAGTATCGGCCGGACTTCCCGAACACGACGGGGACTGCATCGCCGCCGGAGGCAAGAATGGCCCCCGGCAGGGCGCCCTTGGAAAGCAGGACGCGGTCAAACGCCGAAGACAGACGGTCCCTCAGCTCCGCCGCCGGGCTTTTCGCTTCCGGCTCCACCGCACTGCGGTCCGTGACTTTCCTCTGAGAGTCAACGAGCGTGTCAAGCGCGGCGCACTCGGCCGGGCGCTGCCCGACCTTTGTCTTCGCGACAGTGCGCAACTTGAGGTTCTTGTTCTCGGTGTCACCCCCGGTCGCGAGGGCAAAGCCGCACTCCACCACCTCGGCGTCGATCGTCATGATCGAAGGGTTTCGGTCGGCCGTGAACCGGCCGTCTTCCATGGCCGTCCACTCTCCGCCGACGGGCTTCGCGAAGAAGTTCGTGAACCGCGCGCGGCGAACCTGCCCGCGCGACTCCTCGTTGCGGCGAAAGTCCTCGACAAAGCTGCACACGTCCTTTATGACGTGGGCGCCTTTCGTCTGGAGCGTGCTGAAAGTCGCTATCCTGAACCAGGCGCCGTCTCGGAAGAGGTAGCACGTAAACGCCGTCCTGCGGTCGCCGTCGGGGCGTGCGCACACGGCGAAGCGGCATGTCTCGCCGATTTTCCAGTCAAACGGCATCAAGGACCTTCCGCCGGTGCCTTCGCCACCGAAACGGCTGATCGACACGCCCTCGCCCGCATACAGGTTCTTTGTACGGACCTTCTCGTCGACGCCATCGGCTTTCGCCTTGAAGTCGAACGGATCGCCCGGATCCCACACGGAGAAGATCGCAATCTTCCTGCCGTCATAGGACTCCTGGATGCCACAGTAGCCGCAGCTGAAGCAGATGACCGAGAAGTAGCTCCCCGGAGCGGATTTCTCGACCGTCACCTCGCCGTAGACCCATTCGGCGCCGGGCGCCGGATGCCACATGTGCACCGAGCGCGCGGATATCGGGCCTGGAGCCGCACCGGCGGAAACCGCAATGCCAAATGCCACAGCCCACGCACATACACATACACGCATTGCCGCAATCTCCTGGTTGTTTGAATCGAGCGCCTTGCCGAAGTTACCTGAAGATGACGGTAAGACCGGCGGGCTTGGCTTCGAGGACGATTTCGCCGTCCTCGACCAACACGCTCTTCACCCACCTGGGCGCGCCCGCCTCGAGCGTCACCGTCGCGTCGGCGAACTTGCCGCCCGTCGTCAGCACGTTCCGGCCGCTGTGCGCACGCACCCCTTCCGTGGCGGTGATCCGCACCGTCACGTTGGTCGTCGGGCCTTCGGCGAACGTCACAGTCTTGCCCTTGAGCGCCAGCACCGGATTGCCCATGTTCGTGTAGTTGAAGCCGAGGACAGCACCGTCCTTGAGTGACAGGTTGCCGCCGAGCGCAACCGTACCCGACTGCGCGACCTTCAGCGCCGCGCCGGAGTTGACCGTTGTCGAGCCCGTCGTCGGATACTTCCCGGGGTTGATCGCGAACGTCGCCGGTTCCTTCACCGTGATCTCGCCGCTGTAGGCTTCTTTGCCGTTGAGCGCGACAGGCGAATAGTTGCAGAAGAACGTGCCCTTGCCCTCGACCGTCAGCGTGCCATGTATCGTAAACACGGCGTTGCCCGTTATCGTACGCCCGATGGAACCGTCCGCGTAGTCCGTCGTATTCAACGTGAGGGTGGGATTGGCCCAGTTGTGCCTCAAGCCGATTGGAGAGTCTATGTTGAAATCGGCTGCGGCCTGAATGGAGGCCTTGTCCCAAAGGTAGATGAAGAAACCTCCCTCGCCGGAAAGGCCGTCTGACCCGATCACCCATTTGCTGAGAGCGCCGGTTTGGTTGTCGCGCGCAAGGCGGAACGACCAGTACTCCTTTCCGGAAACAGACCCCTTGTCGGAGACAAGCCCCTTCGCGGCAACGGCCCCGTCGCACTTCGCAACCGTAGGCCAGATGTCGTGGTCGTTGGTGTCTGCGTTTCCGTTGCCGGATATCGTGCCCGTCACCCTAAACAAGCCGCCTGCGGCGACGCTGTAGGCGACGTACCTGCGGGCGGTCAGCGTGTCGAGGACCAGATTGCCGTCGAGCGTGACGGTCGCGTTCGCGCCGACCGCGACCTTCGCGGTGTCGCTGAACGACTTCGCCGCGAGCGAACCCGTGAACGTCACGACGCCCTCTCCCATCTTCACCGCGTCGAATGTCGCGTCGATGTCGGCGTTGATCGACGCATTGCCGCTGAGGGACGAGAAGTCTATGTCGTCGCCGGCCTTGGGCGCAACGTTGTTGAGCCAGTTTCCGGCGGACGACATCTTGCCGTCGCCCGCGAAGCCCGTCCAAAAGATGCCGGAGGGATTGCCGACGAAGAGGACGAGCGTATTGCCGTCCACGGCCCAGGAGTATTCGAGCGCATTGTCCGTCAGCGCGGGCACTAGCTTGCCACGCACGTCCGAAACGGCGATGCCCGTCTTTTCAAGTATGCGGTACACGCCCGTTGCGAAGCCGCCGTTCTTCGTGAGCGACACGGCGCCGCTCTCGGGGAGCGTCAGGCTCGTGACCGCAATCGGCGTCACGCCTGTAATCTCGTTGATGTACATCTCCGCGCCGTCATCAAACGCGATGTCGGCGAGCGTCACCTGCGTTGTTCCAGGCACCGTAAGCTTCGCACCGCCCTTCACCGTCACGGGACGGGCAACCGAGAGCCCGCCGTTGACGACCGCCGTGCCCGCCTCGCACACGAGCGGCGCGGAGGCCGTCTGGCTGCGCGCGATCGTCAGCGTTCCTTCGCCGGCGGACGTCACCGCGCCGGTGCCGCCGAAGTTGGCGTTCAGCGTGACGTTCTTGCCGTTCTTGTCGATGACGAACCCGCCCTCGCCGACGGTGAACCACTTCGCGTCGTCCGTCGGCGCGACAATGTCGCCTGCGTCGCGGAACACGTACCGCGTGCCGCCGCCGAAGCGCGCGGCATTGAGCGGACGGTTCTTCTGATAGACCGTGATCGTCTTCGAGGTGATCGTGCAGTTCTCGAAGTCAGCCGTGTAGGAACCTTCCGTGTTGCTGCCGGTGGAAGCGGCGTCACCGATGTTGATCGCGTTCAGGACGTCGATGACCGAGTTCGTCGCGGCAAATACGCCAGTCGGCTTGACAGGGTTGAGGTTGTTGTTGTCGGGGTCCTTGCCGAAGTTCAGCACCCCGCCGCCGTTTATGCGGAACGTTGAATCGACGACCTTCACATAGATCGAAGGAGACTGGTAGTCCGTCGAACCGTTCACCGAGTCGCGGCAGGTAAGCATGTGCGCGCTGTCGGCGAACTGGAGGAGTCCTCCTTCCGTCACGTTGATGTTCAGCCGTCCGTTGAGCGATGCCTGCATGATCCAGTTGGCCATACCCCAACGGCTTATCATTGAACCGCCTGCAACGTTGACCGTGCGTTCCGTGGCGGAATTAATATTGAAGCGAGCGGATGTCGATAGTGTGGCACCTTTGGCGACGGTAAGAGTCTTAGGCGCATTATCGTCATTGAGGACAAAATGCCCGTTGCCATTATATGTAAAATTGAACGTTCCATTCGCGAGCGTCACGTCCGAGCCGGGCGTCATATAACTCGCGAGACTGGAGCCGCCGCTGAGCGTCTGTCCGCCGTAGTCGAGGGTGACGGGTTTCGCGGCGTCCGCGCCGAGCGTGAACTTCGAGGCGTCCAGCGTCGCGCCGTTCGCCATCTTGAGCGTACCCTCCGCCACGGTCGTCTGCTCAGAGCGCGACGCGCCGAGCGTGAGCACACCCGCGCCGGTCTTCGTGAGCGCGCCGGCCGTCGGCGCGGAAATGGTTGCCGAGGCACCTAGTGCGACCGAGACATCCGGGACGGTGAGCGTTGCCGTGCCGCCGACTGTCGCGTTGGCGCGGAAATCCACCTTGGCCGCCGACACGTTGGCGTTCAGCGTCGCGGCGTCGCCCGCGTTCTCGAACACGGCCGCGTTGCCGTCCCCCCATGCGGACGCCGCACCGCCGACCATCCACAGAGAACCGTCCGTCCATCCACTGCCAGCAGAGCCGCCATTCCACACGTAGTCGCCCTGCGCGCCGAGCGCACACACGAAGGATGCCAGAAGCGCGAAACACTTCCCAATCGTTGTGTTCCAATTGCCGGTGTATGGTTTTCCTTCAAGTATTTTTGCCGTTTTCATGGATTTTCTCCTTTTTATGAAACTGGAAATATTATACATTCATCCAACATTTTATTCAACGGCAATCTCTTTCGAAATCTGATACAATTCTAAAAATATTTTTAGAAATATGCATGGCACTTGCGTTGCACCATGCGTGTCTGGTAAAATATCAGAACTGGTTATGCAGTTGACGCAACCTGACACAAGATGTAGAATATGCCTTCATGAAAGGCAAGGAGTATCCAGATACGTTCGCTGAACTAGAAAAGATGTTCAAGTCGGATTCCGACTGCTACAAC
>Ga0256405_10009047_pt1 | contig 13838 bp, 15 predicted proteins | sample RumenRJG_02DNA_FD_189096 | JGI IMG/M metagenome (GOLD analysis project Ga0256405, IMG submission 189096) | Bovine rumen microbial communities from Lethbridge, Alberta, Canada - RJG_02 | ecosystem: Host-associated > Mammals > Digestive system > Stomach > Rumen | place: Canada: Alberta...
AGTGGATTTGATGAGTACCGAACCAACGATCGGGCCCGTGCAGGAAAATGAGACGAGGACAAGTGTCAGCGCCATGAAGAATATGCCTGCAATGCCTGAGCTGTCGGACTTGGAATCGCTTTTGTTAACAAGTGACGAGGGGAGGGTGATCTCGAAAGCCCCGAAGAACGAGGCAGCGAAGACCATGAAAACTATGAAGAAGATTATGTTCGGCAGCCAGTGGGTCGCCAGCCAGTTGAATATGTCGGCAGTGACAGTCTCTCCTCCCAGGAGCCATGTAAGACCGATGATGACGCATATCGGGACAGTGTAGAGGAGGACGATGAACAGGCCGTACAAGGCGGCGTTGAACTTTCCTCTGGCCTTGTTCCCGTTTTTCAGGAAGTAGGATATGGTCATCGGGACCATGGGGAAGACGCATGGCGTGAGAAGCATTGCGAATCCCCACAGGATGGCTTCCAGGATGAGGGCCCAGAGGCTTGTCCTCCCTGACTTTCCGCTTTCAGGGTCGGTGATGGCGGTCTGGTTGGGATCACCAGCACTTCCCTGGGCGATCTCCTCTGCCGGGGCCTGCATGATCTCGTCCGAGAGTGTGAGGGAGAAATCGAAATCTTCAGGGGAGTGGCAGGCATCTTTCTCGCAGGCGTACCATGTAAGGGTCCCGGAAAAAACTGCAGGAGTGCTGGTTACAGACACGGTCTGGACAAGCCTTGCTTTGTTGAAATAGGCTTTGGAACCTTTGTAATCAGCAGGTGAGTCCATGGAACGGAGACCCCCGCTGAGGGTACATGACTGATTGTCTTCCGTGGTCAGGTAGGGAGCCGAGAACTCGTCCGAAGGATCATAGATATGGAATCCCTCCTGGATTGTACCCTCGAAAACTACATCGAAGGTGTTTTCGGCTGTTTTCGTGGCTGAGGCTTTCCAGCGGACGGTGGGCTGCTCGTCAAATGGCAGGGCATACGCCGCCAAGCACCCGGCCAGGGCTGCGAGGAGGACAGTCAGTGTGTGTCTGATTGACATTGGAGCCTGGAGTTCTGGAACTGTTTACTTTGCATATGCCACGGACCTGGTCTCGCGGATGACCGTGATCTTGACCTGTCCGGGATATGTCATTTCGTTCTGTATCTTCTGTGCGATGTCGTTGGAGAGGGTGGCCGCCTGGTCATCGGTAACCTGCTCTGCACCGACGATTACGCGGAGTTCGCGTCCGGCCTGGATCGCATATGACTTGGTGACGCCGGGATATGCCGCTGCCAGGTCTTCCATTCCCTTGAGTCTCTTGATGTAGGACTCAATGACCTCTCGGCGGGCTCCAGGACGGGCACCTGAGATGGCGTCTCCGACCATGATGATCGGGGCGATGACCGATGTCATCTCTATCTCTTCGTGGTGCGCTCCGATGGCATTGCAGATCTCGGGCTTCTCCTTGTACTGCTCGGCGAGTTTCATTCCCAGCAGGGCGTGCGGGAGCTCAGGATCATCCTCAGAGACTTTGCCGATGTCATGGAGCAGTCCTGCGCGTTTGGCCATCTTGACGTTGAGCCCGAGCTCGGAAGCCATTATGGCACATATGTTTGCAACTTCACGGGAGTGCTGGAGCAGGTTCTGTCCGTAGGATGAACGGTATTTCATCCTTCCTATGAGTTTGACCAGCTCTATGTTCATGCCATGGATCCCCAGGTCGATGCATGTGCGCTTTCCGGTTTCGAGGATTTCTTCCTCGAGCTGTTTCTGTACTTTTGCGACCACCTCCTCAATGCGGGCGGGGTGTATCCTTCCGTCGGCCACCAGCTGGTGAAGGGCAAGCCTTGCAACCTCCCTGCGGACCGGGTCGAATGCGGAGATGAGTATCGCATCCGGGGTGTCGTCAACTACGAGCTCGACTCCGGTGGCGGCTTCAAGGGCCCTGATGTTGCGGCCTTCGCGTCCGATGACGCGTCCCTTGATCTCGTCACTGTCAATAGGGAAGGTGGTGACCGCATTCTCGATGGCGGTCTCGGTGGCTGTCCTCTGTATGGAGGTTATGACAATCCTCTTGGCTTCCTTTGCGGCATTGAGGCGGGCCTCGTCGAGGCAGTCATTGATGTAGGCTGCAGCTTCGGTGCGGGCCTCGGCCTTCATGTTTTCCATGAGGACATTCTTGGCCTCCTGTGCACTCATCCCGGCAATGGTCTCAAGCTGTTTGTTAGCCTGCTGCCTGAGGGATTCGCTCTCCGCTGTCTTCTTGGCAAGGGCCTCTTTCTGGGCTTCCAGGCTGGATTTGATGTTCTCGTTTTCCTTTATCCTCCTGGCGAGTTCGGCATTCTGCTGGTTGAGGGTATTTTCTTTCTGCTTGACCCGGTTCTCGGCCTCACGGATCTGTCCGTTCTTCTCGGCGGCCCATTTGTCGTGCTCACCTTTGAGGGCGAGGAACTTCTCCTTGGCCTGCAGAATCTTGTCATTCTTGATCTTCTCCGCCTCCATTTCAGCTTTCTCGATGATCTCATCCCTTCTGCCTTTGAGGATGGACCTCCGGATAGATGCCGAGAGGACCAAGGCCAGAACAGCTCCAACGATGGCCGAAACCAATCCAATTAAAATCTGTGGCATATATTAAGTTTTTTTACACGTTAATAGATATAATATCTTATCATTCCATATTCAAAGCAAAAGGCCACCGGTACTGCTTGGTGGCAGACCAGTGGCCAATCAAAAAAAGCCGTCAGTCGGTTGACAGAGAATCTTAATGAATAAGATTTGAGCTCCGCAAATGGTTCGGGAATCCTTCGTCCGGCATTACTGCCGAATCCCCCGCAAGGGGTAACCCAGGCCAGCCGTCCTCACGCGAGAAAGCTCGGTACGTTGTGTACTGTTGATTTCAGCAAGTAGGACTAACGGCTAAACTTCTTCATTATTCTCAAGATAGCGCTCCGTTTCTTCATGCAGCTTGCGGGTTTCCTCCAGCGCAGCGTTCAGTTTGCTCTGGCATGAAAGTCTCCCTATCGCCTCATTCAGGGCCGCGAATGCAAGTTTGTCAACCATTGACCTGTCGGAGAATTTGCTGTCGTACACCTCAACCTTCCTGGACACGCTTTCAGCAGCAAGTCGCATAAGCCGCTCGATTTCGGGCGACCCGGCCTTGAGCGAATACTCCTGGCCCGCGATTCTGATCTTGATGCTCTGGTCCATTTTCCGGCTAATCCTCCATCAAGCGGATGCATCTGTCAATCTCCCTGATGAGCTTGTCAATCTTCTCTTTCGCCCCTATGTCGCTCCCCGCCTGTCCCATGAAAGCCGCACTCAGTCTCAGATTGTCTATCTGTTGTTCCAACTCTGTTATCTGCCTTTTGCAGGTCTCATTGGCGGCACGGCTTTCGGACAGGGCCTTTCGCAAGGAGATGTTCTCCTCCTTTTCGGCCTCATACATCGCAATTAGTTTGACGATGTCTTTTTTGATGTCCTCAAGCATGATGCTGCCTATTTAACCTGTTCTGCAAATTTAAAACATTATTTCTTCAAAAACAAGGTCGAAGAAACATCCGAGGGCATCCTCCAGTCGCCTCTGGGCGAGAGGCTGACGGTCCCGACTTTCGGGCCGTCCGGCATGCAGGAACGCTTGAACTGCTGGCTGAAGAAACGCCTGATGAAAACGTCCAGCCACCTGGATATTTCAGCTGTGGTGAATTCTCCCTCGAAAGCCTTCCGGGCAAGGAAAAGGATCTTGCTTGGGGAATATCCGAAGCGGAAGAAATTGAAGAGGAAGAAATCATGGAGTTCATATGGGCCGACGATGTCTTCGGTCTTCTGTGCGATGTTGCCGTCCTCGTCTGCCGGTGTGAGCTCCGGACTGATTGGAGTGTCAGCTATGTCGAGGAGGATATCCTTGATTGATTTGCCCGAGGAATCAGTTGAGCTGAAATGGTTTACGGCAGCCCACTTGACCAAATGCTTCACAAGTGTCTTGGGGATGGAAGCATTCACTCCGTACATCGACATATGGTCTCCGTTGTAGGTCGCCCATCCCAGTGCGAGCTCGGAGAGGTCTCCGGTCCCGACCACGATCCCGTTCTCCATGTTTGCTATGTCCATGAGGATCTGGGTGCGCTCCCTGGCCTGGCTGTTTTCATATGTCACGTCGTGCTTTTCCGGATCCTGTCCGATGTCCTGGAAATGCCTTGAGACGGACGGACCGATAGGAATCTCCCTGGAGGTGATTCCAAGGGCCTCCATGAGGCCGCAGGCATTGCCGTGGGTGCGGCCGGTAGTCCCGAAACCTGGCATGGTAATGCCTATGACACCATCCCTCGGCAGTCCAAGCTTGTCGAAGGCCAGGACGGTCACCAGAAGGGCGAGGGTGCTGTCCAGGCCGCCTGAGATGCCTAGGATGGCCTTCTTGCAGCCGATGTGCGACAGCCTCGTCGCAAGTGCAAGCACCTGCATGGAAATGATTTCGCGGGCACGCCTGTCCAGCTCGGCGGAGTCACCTGAGGGGACGAACGGATGGGGCTCCACATGGCGCATGAGTTCTTTTTCGAAATCCGTATCCGGAGCCGGTCCGAGGTCTGTCAGCGAATAGCACTGCGCGTAGTTCCCGGATGGGGTCCCGTCCGGGGCAATGGCGTGGAACGTGTTGTCTTTCTGCCTGAGTGCCTGCAGTCTCTCGATATCGATGTCAGCATATATTATCGAGGGCGAGGTGGAGAACCTCCCGTTTTCAGCTAAGAAAGTCCCGTTCTCGCATATGAGGGATGAGCCTCCGAAGACGAGATCCTGGGTAGATTCCCCGTAACCGCATGAAGAATAAACATATGCCGAGATAGTCCTCGACGACTGGCCGCTGACCAGGTTCCTGCGGTACAGGTGCTTCATTATGACTTCATTGCTGGCGGAAAGGTTGACTATGACCTCGGCACCTTGCACGGCATGCCAGCTGGAAGGCGGGATGGGGGACCAGAGGTCCTCGCATATCTCTACGGCAAACGTGGCCTTGCCTGCCTTGAAGAGCAGGTTGGGGGAGACATTCTCCGGTGCAATGCTTCCACGGGTTCCGTCCTTGTGAAGGAAATCGGTGCCTGAAGAGAACCAGCGGTTTTCATAGAATTCCGCGTAACCCGGGATGAAGGTCTTGGGAACCAGTCCTTTGATTTCGCCGCACCTGATCACTGCCGCGCAGTTGTACAGCCTTCCGCCGATGCGTGCAGGCGTCCCGACCACCACGGTGGTCTTCAATCCGCGTGTGTAGGCGGCGATCCTGGCCACAGCCTTGTCGGCGGAGTCCAGAAGCAGCTGCTGACCGAACAGGTCGCCGCATGTGTAGCCTGTGATGCATAGCTCCGGGAAGACCACGAGGGCAGCCTTGGATGCTTCCGCCTGGTCAATGAGTTCGATGATCCGTGAGGCGTTTGCGTCAGGATCCGCTACTTTCACTACCGGAGTGGCAGCCGCGACCCGAAAGAATCCGTAATCAGACATATGCTAAAGTTGCTCGTCGGAGTAATTGAAGGGGCTGTATTTGGTCATGTCCCCGTATTTGAGGCCGAGGGCGAGCCAGCGTTCACGCTGCTCCGATGTGCCGTGGGTGAATGTGTCGGGCATGCTGCGGCCATATGATTTCTCCTGGAGATAGTCGTCTCCGATGACTTCCGAGCACCTGATGGCCTCTTTTATGTCGCCTTCCTCGATGGAAGAGAACAGACGGTTGTCGTTGTTGGCCCAGACCCCGGCGTAGTAGTCGGCCAGCAGCTCAAGGCGTACGCTCAGGCGGTTCGCTTCTGTCTTGCTGACTCCCTGCATGGCCCTGTTCACCTTCTGGAGAGTTCCCAGGAGGTACTCAACGTGATGTCCTACTTCATGGGCTATGACATATGCATATGCGAAGTCTCCGTCGGCCCCGAGTTCCTTTTTCATCGAGGAGAAGAAGCTGAGGTCAATGTAAAGGGTCTGGTCTCCGGAGCAGTAGAACGGTCCGACGGCGGAAGTGGCGCCACCGCAGGCAGTCTGTACGCTGTTGGTGTAGAGCACCATCCTCGGGGGCGTGTATGTGAGTCCGTGCTGCTTGAAAAGAGTGGACCAGACGTCCTCGGTACCTGCGAGGATCTTGCTTGAGAATGTAGCCAGTTCCTGCTCCTGGGCGGAAAACTCAGTCCCGCCCGTGGTGGTCTGTTCGGTGACCAGGCCTCCATTGGAGTTCACTACATTTATGATGTCTCCGAGGTCGCCTCCGGAGAGCATGGTTATAAGTGCGATCAACGCTATTCCTCCTATTCCGAGGCCGGCCTTTGCGCCTCCGCTCATCCTTCGTCTGTCCTCAACGTTTGAGGACTCCCTTCTTCCTTCTAGTTTCATGGTTGTTAGATTTTTGGTTGTCAGTCGTTTGCGGGATCATCTGAGTGGTAATTCCGCCTTGCCCTGCGGGCTCTGGTAATCTGGGTCCCGCGCCATGTGAAATACAGTCCAAGCCCCACTATGATCCAACTGATCAACGGTTTGTCTATTCCGTTGACGATGCCTGCGATTCCATATGCAAGGGCCATCAGCGCCACCAGATAGTAAAGGATATCGAGATATTTCATCTGACTTTGATTGATTTGATCAGTTCTTCAAACACCCGGCACATCCTGCCGGCCGCAGCCTGTGCGGTCTCCACAACGTCTTCCCCGTCGTTCTTGTAGTCTTTGTCGAACTCTTTCTGGGCGGCGTTGGTGATGACTGACATGCCAAAGACTTTCATGTCGGCATGCCTGGCCACGATAACTTCCGGAACGGTGCTCATGCCTATTGAATCGGCTCCCACCATGCGGAAGAAGTTCCATTCCGCAGGAGTCTCATAGCTCGGGCCCGTGACAGCGATATATACCCCTTCCCTGAGCTTGATGCCAAGCTTTGACGCGATCTCCATTGCCTTTGCCCTGAGTCCGGGGTCATAAGGATGGGTCATGTCGGGGAAACGCGGCCCGAACTTGTCCAGGTTGGGACCGAGGAGCGGGTTGGGGATCATGTTGATGTGGTCCTTGATGACCACAAGGTCTCCTATGCGGTAGTCGAAATTGATTCCCCCCGCTGCGTTGGAGACCAGCAGGTACTTGACCCCGAGGGACTTGAATACGCGGACCGGCATTGTCACCTCAGACATGGAAAGGCCTTCGTAGAAGTGGACCCTTCCCTGCATGGCGATGATGTCTTTTCCTCCTAGCCTTCCGAGGATGAGGTTACCCTGGTGGCCTATGGTGGTGCTCACGGGGAAGCCTGGGATGTCAGTGTAGGGAATCTTGACAGCGTCGGCTATGCTGTCGGCGAGGCTGCCCAGGCCACTGCCCAGGACAATTGCAATGCGTGGTTTGAATGAATTCTCTTTCAGGACTTGCCTGATGCACTTGGTAGAATCGGTTATTCGTTTCAGTATAGGATCCATATCTTTCAAGAATTCAGCCGGTCTGAAGCAGACCGGCTGGGTTAATTGTTCGGCCCGGCGTCTTTCTAGAAGAATTCTTCGTCTTTAGGAGATCCTTCTCCGCTGTCGTGGGCTGGGGTACCTGTATCTTCTGATGCGGCGTCCGGGAAAGCATCTTCTGCAGGGGGAGCATATGACGGTGCCGGATTGGGAAGTTCGGCGATCTTTCCCTTGATGTACTCGATAACCTGGTTCAGCCCTTCCTCAAACTTGTCGAAATCCTCTTTGTAAAGGAAGATCTTGTGTTTGTCATATGAAAAACTGCCGTCCCTTTCCTGCCTGCGTTTGCTCTCCGTTATAGTGAGATAATAGTCGTTGTTGCCCTTCGTGGCCTTGACATCAAAAAAATAAGTGCGTTTTCCAGCTCTTACCGGGATGGAGTAGACATCCTCGGAATCGCGCTGTGAAGCATAGCTCCTGCCATAATCTTCTCTGTACATGGTAGTGACTTTTAGTTGTAATTCTTACAAATTTAGGAAAAAATCTTAATTTATCGCTTATCTTTGTAAAAAATTGTCAGAAAACAGTAAAAATGTTGAATCGTAGAATTCTGAGGATCAAGGTCTTCAAAGTCATTTATGCCTATGCGGAGGATCAGTCCATGACCCTGAAAGAGGCTCAGAAGACGTTCCGGGATTCGTGTGAGGCCACACGGGATCTGTATTTGTTCATGCTGTTGTTGATCCCGGCCCTTTCCCGTCAGGCCAGGGAGGAGGCGGAAGCGGCGATGGGAAAATTCAATCCGACAGAGGAAGACCTCCATCCGAACATGAAATTCGCAGAAAGTCCCCTTGCTGCACTTCTGTCTTCGGATGTGGATTTCGCCAAGATAATCGAAAAGAAGAACTTCTCCTGGGACCAGTATGACGTGCTGCTCCGCAAGCTGTATGCGCGTTTGCGTGAAGAGCCTTTCTATAAGGACTATATGCTGAAGGACTCCTCCTCGGTCAGTGAGGATGCCGCGCTCTGGACGAAGTTCTTCGAGGATGATGAGGCTTTCTCTCTCAATCCGGAGCTTGAAGCTATCCTCCAGGACATCTCCCTCATGTGGACAGATGACCTTCCATATGCCCTTACATGGTGCTGCAAAACGCTGAAATCCCTTTCTTCAGGGAATGTATGGAGGCTCCCGCCGTTGTGGCAGAGCGACATCCTCAGTGAAAAGAACCCTGACGTGGACAGCGACGAGAAATTCGCCCTGAAGCTACTGGACCGTTCATATGCAGGATGGCAGCGTTACGTCCAGATGGTCGCCGATTCCGTGCCCAAGTGGGACGAATCAAGGCTTTACACAACCGACCTCGTACTGATTGCCATGGGGCTGGCTGAAGCTGTCAGTTTCCCCGAGATCCCCGTCAAGGTGACTATCAACGAGTACGTGGAGATATCCAAGTATTATTCGACTCCGAAGAGCCGCGCTTTCGTCAACGGCCTGCTTGACAGGCTCATCCAGAAACTCAGGGATGAGGGGGCCGTCGTCAAGGAGGGCAGGGGACTTCTGTAAAGCCGTTTTTTTTCTTAACTTTGTAGGTAAGACATCAATCATTTATTCGATATGAACATACTGGTTCTTTTGCAGGCGGCCGGTGCACAGGCCGCACCTCAGGCAGGAATGGGAAGTTTCTGGGTAATGATCATCCTCCTTTTCGTGGTCATGTACCTTTTCATGATCCGTCCGCAGCGCAAGCAGCAGAAGGAACTTGAGAAATTCCGCAATGAACTCAAGAAAGGGGACAAGGTCGTCACTGCCGGCGGAATCTACGGTGTAGTCGATGAAATCAAGGACAGGAGCGTCCTGATCAAGGTAGACGGCGAAGTGAAGCTCCGCGTGGACAAGAACTCCATAGTCCGGGACTACACTGACGCCCAGCAGCAATAGCAGGGCCGTTCCCGGAGGGCTGCACCGATGCTCAGGGAGTTGTACCGCAGGTTGCTCGACAGCCTGCATATCAAAGGCAGGGACGTGACAGTCTTCCTGCTTTCCCTGCTGCTTGCATCCAGCGTGTGGCTCCTTCACAACCTCTCCCTCAATTACTCCGACCTTGTTAGCATTCCCGTTACGGCCCAGAGCAACATCGAGGGCCATTCGGCCTATTCATCGAATTCGTGCCTCATCGTAGCCAGATGCCGCACTACGGGTTTCAACCTGATAAGGAATCATTATTCATATAAGGTCAAGACCGTCTTTTTCAACCAGGCGGACCTTACGTGTAAAGGAGGGGAGGAATTTACCATATCTTCCAACAACCTTAACACTTATTTCAAGGAAATATTCGGAGATGATGTCTCACTCGAGTCTTTCGTGACCCAGGACATCCTTTTCAGGTTCCCATATGAGAATCATAAGAAAGTCCCCGTCCAGCCTGTCGTGATGATCGGTTACAAGCCCCAGTACATGGCATCTGGCACAATCGCTACCGTACCTGATTCGGTTACGGTTTACGGGGAGCCTTTCCGCCTGGATAAGATAGACCGTGTGCTGACCAGGACCATTGAGCATGAGAATGTCAAATCCAGCCTTCATGGTGCAGTGATGCTGGAGAAGGCGGCAGGCGTAAGGTATTCAGTGGACCAGGTCAACTATTCGCTCCCGGTTACACGTTTCGTGGAAGTCAGGTCAGAAGTCAAAGTGGTTGCCAGGGGAGTCCCCGCAGGAAGGGATTTTTCCATTTACCCCTCATCTGCCCAGGTGGTCTACCGCTGCGCCTTCCCCATGACGGAGGACCCGACATTCGAGACTGGTTTCCATGTGGATTACAAGGAGTTCCAGAATTCCATCAACGGGCGGTGCGTCGCCAGGATCAATCATGTTCCCGACGGTGTCATAGATTACCAGATCTATCCGGAAGTATTTGAATGCGTGGAGAGTGTGAGGAAATGAAAACGGTGGTAGTTACGGGTGGGATCGGAAGCGGCAAGACTGAATTCTGCAAGCTTCTCTCAGCAAGGGGGATCCCTGTATATGATTCGGATTCAAGGACCAAGGCTTTGTACGACGGGCAGAGCGACCTCCTGGATGACATGGAAGATGTACTTGGGTGCGACCTGAGGAACGAAGACGGAGGCCTTGACAGGAAGAAGCTCGCTTCAATCATCTTTTCCGACCGTTCGAAACTCCTCGCGGTCGAGGAAATCGTCCATCCCGCCGTGCTGGAGGATTTCAGGCGCTGGAAGGCATTCGCTCCCGATGAGGTGCCTTTCGTGGTGTTCGAATCTGCCATAGTGCTTGAAAAACCCCTTTTCAGGCCGATAATGGATTATGTAGTGCTGGTCGATGCTCCTCCCGAGGTCCGTCTAAAGCGGGCCTGCATGCGGGATGGAACGTCTCCGGAAAAGGTCCTGGAAAGGATGTCCAGGCAGCATTTCGACCTCTCGCTGGTGGACAGGATCGTCAGGAATGACTCCGGTCTTGAGTCCCTGGAGGCTGAGGCGGAAGAATTATTCGTATATTTAACAGACAAATTACCAAGTAATAAGTTATCATGAAAACAGATCTTTCAAAAATCATGTCCGTAGGCGGGCAGAGCGGTCTTTACAGGTTCGTAGGGCAGTCACGCAACGGAGCAATCGCAGAGCATCTCTCGGACAAGCACAGGACCATGTTCGGTTTCAGGAGCAAGATCAGTTCCTTGTCCGATATCAGCATATACACATCACAGGGTGAGATGAAGCTGCAGGATGTGTTCCTCAAGATAAAGGAAGTACTCGGAGATAAGGATGCTCCGACATCAAAGGCTCCCGTTGACGAGATCAAGGCCCTTTTCCAGAAAGCCGTGCCGGATTACGACGACAGCAGGTTCTATGTTTCGCATATGAAGAAAGTCGTTGACTGGTACAATGACCTCAAGGCCAACGCTTCCCTCGACTTCGGCGAAGAAGGCGAGGCTCAGGGAGAGGAATCTTCAGAGGACAAGACGAACGAATAGGCTTTGCAGACCCTTCAGGTCATAACCCTGGGCTGTTCCAAGAACACCGTGGACACCCAGCACCTGCTGGCGCAGGTCCGGGATGATTTCGAGATCGTCCCGGAAGGGGAGGATGTCCCCGTAGATTACCTGCTGGTGAATACATGCGGCTTTATCGGGGATGCCAAGGAAGAGTCCGTAAACACCATCCTGGAATGTGCCGGCAGGAAAAAGGCAGGAATGGTCGGGAAACTGATCGTTTTCGGCTGCCTTTCCCAGCGCTATGCCGACAGCCTGCCGGGGCTTATTCCCGAGGTGGACCAGTGGTTCGGGGCCAGGGACCTCAATCCCATAGTAAAGGCACTCGGTGTCCGGCCGTCGCCCGGCCGTGAGACTGAGAGGTTCTTCCTGCCTCCGGATATGCCATATGCTTCCCTCAAGATATCCGAGGGTTGTGACAGGAGATGCTCTTACTGCGCGATCCCGCTTATCCGCGGGGCGCACAGGTCAGTCCCCATCGAAACCCTGGTCAAGGAAGCCGAAGGGCTTGTGCGTACCGGGGTCAAAGAACTGATCCTCATAGCCCAGGACACGACGTACTACGGACTGGATCTTTACGGCCGCAGGGCGCTGGGAGAGTTGATCACTTGCCTTTCCGGGATAGAAGGACTTCACTGGATAAGGATCCATTACTCTTATCCTCAGGACTTTCCGGATGATGTACTGGACATTATGGCCTCGAATCCAAAGGTGTGCCGCTACATAGACATCCCTCTCCAGCATATCTCGGACAAGGTCCTGGGCATGATGCACCGCCATGTGGACGGGGCGACTACGCGCGCCCTGGTGCGGAAAATGCGTGAGAGGGTCCCGGGCGTCGCGTTGAGGACTACCATGATAGTAGGCCATCCGGGGGAAGGAGAGGAGGAATTCAACGAACTGCTCGATTTCGTCAGGGAGGCAGGCTTCGAGAGGCTGGGCGCATTTGCCTATTCAGAGGAAGAAGGAACATATGACGCGGCCAATTTCCCGGACTCGGTCCCCGAAGAAGTGAAAAAGGAGAGGCTGGGAATCCTCATGGAAGAACAAAGAGGCATATCTCTTGCATACAATCTTACCCGTGTGGGGAATACGGCCGAAGTGCTTGTGGACGATTATTCCGGCGGGACATATGTCTGCCGCTCTGAATTCGAAAGCCCTGAGGTCGACGGGGAGATACATCTGGAATACGATCCTTTGACCATGGGGGCGGATCCGGAGGCGCTGAGGGGCAAGTTGGTCAAGGTCAGGATAACAGGTGCAGATGAATATGATTTGACTGCTAAACTCATATGAAAATGAGAAACTTGATATATCTGACTGTTCCGGCTCTCATGCTGGCTTTGTCATCGTGTTCAATCCAGACCCATACGATGGGCCTGGAGGCCCGGCAACCATCTTCGTCCGGGGTCAACCTTGTAGGAAAAACCGTAGCCGTGGCGTATCTCGCCAGCCCTTCGGGCGTCGATACCGTTTTCAACAGCAATATCAGCGACGGATTCGCGCAGGCACTTGAGGAAGACGGGATACCGGATATCCCCCAGTACCGTCTCATCAAGGTCCCGGGAGGGGAATACGCCTCCAGGGACACCTTGGTCAACCTTCTGATGGACACCGGATGCGACGTGGTGTTCCTGTTTGACACACCGTCATTCGGCACTCCTTCTATTTCCGATCCCCAGCCAAACTCCGCCGGCAAGAAAGAAGACGAGAAGTACGTCTACAATGTCACTATCCCATATGAGGTGAAACTCTATGCATATGACTCCATGAACAAGGCCGACACTGTCAGGTCTTTCCATGGCAAGGACAACTTCTCCGCCCATATCCTCGGACGCGGGGATGAATCCCGCGGGCAGATCCTCGGCAAGCTGATGGAAGACATCTCCGGCGCCGCTTCGATGAGCGGGAAATCGGTTGCAGGCTCTTTCGTAAGCGGCTGGAAACCTGAAAGTTTTACTTTCACTTATATGGACAACCTCGAGAATGCATGGATTGACGGCCTGGAGCACGCCGCTGCATTCGAGTGGGACAAGGCCATAACGTCCTGGGAGTCCCTTCTGGGCACCAAGTCTTTGCGCAAGCGCTCGGCGGCTGAATACAACATTGCCTTGGCCTGCTTCCTGTCCGGGGAATATGAACTGGCATCAAAGTGGCTCGCCCTGTCTGACAAGGATGCGAAGCTACCCCTGTCCGCCTCCCTGCACAAACGCCTTCAGGAGAAGACCAGATGAAGGATGGATATGATGTCATAATCATCGGCGGAGGCATTACCGGTGCCGGGACTGCAAGGGACTGCGCCATGCGCGGTCTCAAAGTCTTGCTGATAGAGCGTAATGACATCGCGACTGGTGCGACTGGCCGTAATCACGGACTGCTTCACAGCGGGGCCCGCTATGCGGTCACAGACCGTGAATCTGCGGCTGAGTGCATCCGTGAAAACTTGATCCTCAAGCGTATAG
>Ga0256405_10009048_pt1 | contig 13837 bp, 1 predicted proteins | sample RumenRJG_02DNA_FD_189096 | JGI IMG/M metagenome (GOLD analysis project Ga0256405, IMG submission 189096) | Bovine rumen microbial communities from Lethbridge, Alberta, Canada - RJG_02 | ecosystem: Host-associated > Mammals > Digestive system > Stomach > Rumen | place: Canada: Alberta | collected...
GGGGGATTGGGCCCAATCCCCAATCCCCAATCCCCAATCCCCAATCCCCAATCCCCAATCCCCATTTAAATCATTGATTTAAATAATTTATTTAAATTAATTTAAACATTTAAAAACTTCAAAAAATTTAAATAATTAAAAAAATGGAAACTGAGATATTCAATGAAGAGATGTATCGCAAAAAAAAAATATTTTTCGAAAACCGGAAAAAAGAAGAAGAAAAATATTTAACACGTAAAGAGGACAAATCTCAATTTTTAAAGCATTTAAATTTAGAAGTATATCCAGAAAAATACAAATTCAAAGAATTAGTCTCAACCGCAATAAAAGACAAATATTATCTTCTAGAGCAAGAATACAAACAAAAAGGTATTCCATATTCCCCTTATTTAATTCACCCTCCGGGGTCAGAGGACCAATCTAAATCCTCCGAAAAAAAAGATGGTGAAGATTTCGATTATTATAAAAGGCACATTTTATTAGAAAGTTACGACGAAGAACCAGAAGAACCAGGCGTGATATTACAAAGAATGGAAGAACTGAAAAAAAATAATGGTAAAATAGGGGCTAAAACTCGATGGTTTGATAATGTGGGAAATCAAGGATGGAAAGAATGCGAGGTGTTGAATTATGACGAGAAAAAAAATATGTTTAATATCAAAATATATAATAATGGAAATATGATATTAAAATCCGTCACAAGATTTAATTGTTTATTAGACAATGAAAAAGAAGAAAATATCCAAAAAAGAATGAACCTTGCAAATAATTGGAAATTCTACGCTCAAAAATATATCGCCTTAGATCACTTCATTCTCGAAAGTTCAGTGCCAAATCCATATAATTTCATTACCAAAAATTATATGAGGAAATTATTATGGTTAACTTACTATTACACTGGGAAAAATAAACATCAATGTAATCCGATCGAGTTCGAGAATATGGATAATAATCAGCGTTTTGGGATATGGCGTCGATTTTCATTTCCGAGAGAAATTGATATAAATAAAAACAAACTCGATTTCATTATACAAAATCTTCCACCGAAAATCATCGAAGATTTCATGAACGAATTAAAAACTTTAAATGAAAGAAGTTATCATATTGAAACCTTCTATAAAAATCTTCCAATGAATTTCCACTACTATAAATTATTAAAAGATATAGTCCCAGTCAGGAAATTTTTGACACCTTCGGAACAATTTTTAATAAAGGAAAGAGATAAAGGTCTTATTAAAATAAAAAGGAAATTTAATTTCTTGGATGTCTTTACGAAAATGGAATTTAAATTGCATCAAAACGAGGAAGACTTTTCTCAGATTTTATTGGGGTTAAAAGCCTACGAAGAAAAAACGAGTAATCATTTATTTTTTTACCAGAATTTTTTTAATAAACCAGTAAAACTTAAATTCTTCTTCGAGAAAAACAAAGCGACAGAAGCAGAACTTATCAAGGAAATAACCAATATCATAGGGCAATCAAATTATTTACTAAGTCAAGCATTGAATAAAAGAAAAGAAACTAATGAAATAGTAGATATAAATGCTGGTATTCCCGAACATATAAAACATAAGTCGAAAAAATTCGAAAATTTAATGAATAAAATGACAAGTCATATTATTCGTAATACTTTTCATAAAAGTATGAAATATATTATAGGGGTTTTTACTGATATTAATAAAAAAATAAAATCGGAATATAATTTAGATTTTGAGAAATTCGCTGAAGAATATTTCGAATATCATAAAGTTGATATGGAAATAAAAGCAAAGAAGGATAAAATTTATAAACGATTACTTGAGAAAGAAAAACAAGAAGAAGAAAAAAGAAATAAAGAAATGCAAGAAAAAGAAAAGAAAGGAGAAAAAGTTAAAAAACATGAGAATATTAAAGACAAAATAAAAAAAGAAGGAATACTCGATTTAACCGAGGAAGAAAAAAAAATATTAAATGATTTACAAAGCAAAATACCTGAATTTAAAATTGATGAAATTTTTCAAATAAGAGATAATTATCCTCTGGAATATATATTTCAAACTGATTTTAATTTAATGCAATTTGAATTTGAATTAAAATCAAATAATAAACATTTTTATCTCGAACCAAATTTCGATTCATTTTGGTCAACATTGGAAGACCATATAAGGCAATCTCTAAATCATTTATCATCATTTAATACCATAGTTGTATTAGATCGTTTATCGCACGAAGAGCAACAAAATCAATATTTAAGCGAGTCAAAAAAATATTTACAAATTTTTTTCGAAGATGATAATTCTGTCGAAGAAGAATTAGACCAATTAAAAAACGCTGTTAAATTATATTTCACCCCCGTCGAAATATTTTTACGAATATTAAACACCGACGTCATGAATCATTTAAATGAATTAATGAAATTCGCGAATATGAAAAAGCAAGACGAGGAAAAATTAAATATAACAAATTTCAGATATTTCATAAATGAAAATAACAAGTACATCGAATTTTTCGAAAACGAATTTAAATATGATTATTTTTTTCTCGGTGGATTTAGTCTAAGTTGTAAATCAATGAAAGAATCCTGGTTAAAAACATTAAATGTCACAAGGGAAAAATTATTTAATTTAGTCAAAAAAAATAATGAATATATTACGACCAAAATCGAAAATGAGAGAAAAGAGGTCGAAAAAAAATTAGATGAAGATCCCAAAAATGTCGACGAATATAACGAGAATGTGAAATACAATGCGGCATTCCCAGAGAAAATCAAGGTCATATGGGAAAATATAAATCAACAACAAGCCAATGCGAATTTGCTCGAGGATAATTTGCATCATATCGAAGACAAAGATTTTTTCCGTGTTTGGAGTTGTTATGGAGTTCCTAGGATTTTACAAATAAAAAAAGAAGAAAAAGACGCAAAATTAGAAGCAGATAGAAAAAAATTCAAGAAACAAGTAAAGCAAAGATATCGCGATGCTCTTATTGCCATATCAAATATCAAAGCTGAGTTTGAAAATTATATCGATGAAAGAACAATTGATTCATATGAAAAAATTTTTAACGCCTTTTGTAATCAGAAATTCGTAATAGAAGAAATGATCGCCACTTGTCGTATATTAAATGAACATGAATCGATTTTAAGAATGAAAACATCGGATTTGACAGAAATTAGAGAAATAAAGGCTGGATTTGACCCATATTTTGAATTGTGGGATAGTGTTTCTAAATTTTTGACGGGAAGGAAAAATTGGATGGAGAAAAATTTGAACCAAATTGATCGAAAAAAATTAAAAGAAACTTACGAAAAATGCATTTATACCTTGGATAATTTAGAACGAACAATTTTCCGTAAAGATAAGCCCAATCCACATAATGTAATAATTTTAATCAAAAAAGAAATTGAAAAATTCCAACCAATTTTACCAGTTTTATATGATTTAATAAATCCAGATTTTAAAGCGAACCATATTGGTGATTTAGGACATGCTATCGGTATTCCAATTCCTGAAAATTTAGAAATAAATTTATTAACATTGATTGAAATGGGTATTTTAGACAAGAGAGAAGAAATAGCCGAGAGATCTATATATGCCACTGGGCAAAAAAAATTAAATGCAACATTGGATAAACTTAAGGAAAAATATAAACAAATGAAATTTGACTTGATTTCTTTCAACGAAAGCGAGGTGTTCATTTTAAAAGATATTGAACCTTTATGTGAAGAGATAGATAATATCCTTACGAAAATAGTATCCTTAAGCAGTTCGAAATTTGCTAAATTTTTACAAAAAGATATTCATTATATTTGGTCAAATATTGCCAAAGCTCAAGATATCATTGATGCTTGGTTAAAAACACAAAAATTATTAACTCAATTACAACAGATATTCGCATTTGGGGATTTGAAAAAACAATTAAGTGAAGAATATCCTAAATATTTAGGTGTGGAAAATCAGTGGAAAAATTTAATGGAACAAATAAAGGGCTCGCCTCAATTAAGTGAAGTTGTACAAATGATAAAAATAAAAGAGAATTTTATAAATTGGGGAAGAATATTGGAAGAAGTAAATCAGAGTCTTAATGCATTTTTAAATACTAAAAGAGATGCTTTCCCCAGATTTTATTTTGTCTCAAATGAAGAATTAACTTTAATGTTAGCACAATGTAGTGAACCTGCTATAATTGCGACTAAATATATTCAACAAGTTTTCGAAGGGATGAAATATTTAACTTATTCCACTAAAGATTTTTATTTCAATGTGCCCAATTATGAAACTAATGAAGTCTTCAAAAAAGAATATCATTTACGTACTATTGAATCATTTGTGTCTGAACAAGGGGAAAAAGTTCTATTTAATACTCCTATTAATCCCCATCAGGAAATTAAACAAAGAGAAGAAACTATTTATGTAACTGAAGCTCTTGAAAAATGGTTGGGAGATGTAGAATTCCAGATGAAATTGACTTTGAAAAAAATATTTAAAGAATGCTATTTTAGCCTAAATCCTCATTTGATGAAATGTTTTAACGAACTCGAAGAAAAAGATAAAAAAAAAATTGACATTCCTAAAATAAAAAATAAAAATAAAATAAAAAGAGTTGACTGGGCCATGAGTCACATCGAGCAAGCAGTTTTAACCATAAGCCAATTAGACTGGACTCAACGAACCGAAGAAGCTATAAATAAAGTCAAAGAAAATCCCGATTCCTTAAAACAATTACACGAAAAAGACAAAAATACTTTACTCGAATTAATCGTGGCTATTCGTTCCTCATCGAATAATTTCACAAAAACATTCAAGAAAACATTAGTATCTTTAATTATACAAGATGTCCATGCCAATGATGTAATAGATTACCTTTATAAAAACGGAGTAAATTCTTCATCTGATTTTGACTGGATAAGTCAATTGAGATATATTTTCGTGAATCAAAAAGGAAGAGAAATTGAACATATTAAAGATATTTCCAGCATCAATGTAAAAATGCTCAACACTGAAAGAGCTTATGATTTCGAATATTTAGGAAATCAAAAAAGATTAGTTATTACTCCTTTAACTGATAGATGTTATCGAACCATGATGGAAGCATTGTCAAATAATTTGGGAGGGGCTCCGGAAGGCCCCGCTGGAACAGGGAAGACTGAGACAATTAAAGATTTGAGTAAAAATTTAGGAAAAAAATGTTTTACATATAATTGCTCGGAAGATTCTGATTTTATTCTTATGACGAAATTCTTTAAGGGTATTTCTATGAGTGGATGCTGGGTTTGCTTTGATGAGTTTAATAGAATTACTTTAGATGTATTATCAGTTATCGCACATCAAATTTCTATTTTATTAAATTGCCTAAAGGCTAGAGCTACTTTTTGTAATTTTGATGGACATCAATTTAATTTTAATTACAATATGGGAATTTTTATCACAATGAATCCTAATTATGCTGGAAGAAGTGAATTACCTGATAATTTAAAAGGACTCTTCCGTCCTTTAGCTATGATGATACCAAATTATGAAATGATTACTGAAATAATGCTTTATTCATATGGTTTCAAAAAAGCTAGAGATTTAAGTAAAAAAATCGTATCTTCTTTAAGATTAGCCAGTGAGCAATTAAGTTCCCAATATCATTATGACTATGGTATGAGAGCTTTGAATGGTATAATTAATTATATAGGAGTTATAACAAGTGAACATATGATAGAAAATGAAGAGCAAGAATCTGATTTAGTACAGAAAGCAATTTTAGATTCAAATATGCCGAAATTTATCGCAGATGATTACAAAATATATACGGGGATTTTATCCGATTTATTCCCGAATAGTAATTTCGTGAATAAAATTGACGAGAAATTATTAACTTCTTTGGAAAATAAAAGCAAGGAATTAAATCTCCGTCCGAATAAATTTTTAATAGATAAAGTAGTTGATTTTATAAATATTTTATCTGTGCGTCATGCAGTAATGATAGTCGGTGCCCCTATGTCAAATAAATCATCCATAATGAAAGTATATTTAAACGGTCTTCCTGACTTTTTCAAATCGACCGGAAAAAATAATACAATAAAAGCTCAATTTATTAATCCTAAAGCAATAACCTCTCCACAATTATTCGGTTTCGTTAATAAAAAAACAATGGAATTTACTGAGGGTATATGTTCTAAAGCTTTGCGTGGATATTTCGAAGACACATCGGATGATCTTAAATTATTAGTATTTGATGGCCCGGTAGATACTTTATGGATAGAGAATATGAATTCTGTATTAGATGATACTAAAAAACTATGCTTGGAAAACTCTGATCAAATTCGTTTAGATGAAAAAACTTTTATCATTTTTGAAATTGATGATTTATCCCAAGCATCTTTAGCCACAATTTCTCGATGCGGGGTGGTCTATACTGATCGTGTTAATATCGACCCTAGTGACTTTTTCTATAGTTGGCTTAATACTTTACCTAATAGTTATACAAAAACAAATTATCCTGAATTAATTACTTGTCTATTTGAGAAATATTATAAGGAAATCGTTGATGGGGTTTTATTCGATGAATATAATAATTTAAAGAAAAAAATTGGATTACCACTTTTCAAAAATTGGTTCATGAAGACTTTTGTGAATATATTAGAATGTAATATTTTTAATACCATGAGTAAAGAAGATACAATCACGGACGATATTGAAAAGCAACATTTAAAAGAATTAAATGAGGGAGATAATGCAATTGGAACAAATACTAATAATTCTCATGAAAAAAAAATTATAATGAATCAGGATGGAATAAGAACTATATCAGAATCAGAAAGGGAAAATCTTTATAATAAATTTATTTATTCTATATTAGTTTGTTTCACTTGGATTTTGGAAAATCCGAAAGATCAGGTTGAAATAGTGGAAAAACTAAAATCGATAAATGCTAAATGTATCAAGGACCCAAATTTCCAAATGGCAGAAGAAGCGTTGCAATTTAATCGAAGTTATGAATCTAATTATAGTCAGTTATTAAATACCATATATAATTTCGAAGAAAAGAGTTTTATCAATGTTAATCAAATTCTGAAAGAAAATCATGAAGTGGCCACTAAAAAAATCCAGGAAGATTTACTCAATGGGAACGATATAATGATTCCCTCGATGCAAACTTATCGTGCAAAAGAAATTCTTAAATTAGCTCAAATTAATAAAATGCCATTATTAATGTATGGCTCAACCGCCAGTGGGAAAAGTCTGAGTATGATGAATTTTATACTTAATATGAATAATGAAGAATTAGCCTTGTTAAATGAACAAAATAAACAGGACGAAAAATCGAGCAATAATAAAAATAATGCAAATGTGAATCAAAATTCTAATAATAGTAAACATTGGTTGAATTATACTTTTATCTTTAATTCAAAAACAACCGCGAATAATATTTGTGATTTAATCGAAGAAAAAATAAATTTCAAATTAAAAAAAGGTTCATTGGCACCACAAGGAAATAAAAACGCGTTAATTCTTATAGAAGATTTAAACATGCCCACAAAAGAACGATATGGGGCACAACCCCCAATCGAAATTTTGCGACAATTTTTCGATTATGGTGGATGGTATGACAGAAAAGAACAAGATTTCATTAATTTTAATAATATATTAATTAATTCTTGTTTGACTTTAGGAAGGCCGATTGTTTCTTTAAGACTTCTTTGGCATTTTATACCTTTCAGTTTCAGTGAAATTGATGATATCACTATGAAAGATATTTTCAAAGAATATTATGAAGCTTTATTCAGACTTTATCCAAACCAAGTCAGAAAATTAAAAGAAACAATAGTTGAAGGCGCAATAAATTCATTTAAAAGAGTGAAAGAAATTTTCAGACCTTTACCAATAACACCCCAATATAATTTTAACTTAAGAGATTTAGTTAAAATATTTTCATCCATAGCCATGGTTAAATCAGAGGTTTTATCCAAAGTGCAAAACAGTACCGATTATATGCTTTCTACCTTGTTGCATGAAACATGCAGAGTATATCAAGATCGTTTATCGAGTGAAGAGGATCAAATTAAATTTAAAAATAGTGTACTAAAAGAATTACAAAATTTCATATATCACGGAGTGGAAGACATTGATGCTGAAAAACAATATAATTCATTACTTTTTTCCCAGATAAACGAAGATGAATTATATATACAAGTAAATGACATAGATGAATTAAAACAGAATATTTATGATCAAATAAGTGTTTATAATGCTAATAGAAGAGCTAAAGAACGTCTCGATTTAATTTTGTTTGATTATAGTATGAAACATTTATTAAGAATTGATAGAGTTTTATCGAGAAGTGGGGAACATAGTGTATTAGTTGGACTGACAGGAAGTGGTAGGAAAAGCCTTATCAACATTTGCGCTTTTATTAAAAAATTTAAAATCTTTTTGACAAGAGGAAAAGACGAGGTGGAAAATTATTCGCATAAAGATTGGCTTAAAGATATTCAAGAATTATATCGACAAACTGGTATTAGATTAGAAAATTCTATATTTTTATTGAATGATAATAATATAAATGATGATCAAATGTATGTAGATTTAAATTGTATTATTTCGAGTGGGATTGTATATAATTTATTCACTGGAGAAGAAAAAGCTGAAGTTATTGGCAATGCTAGGCAAATGAAAGAATATGAAGAACTAAATAATATTGATGATAATTTATTCTGGGATTATATTATGAAAAAAGTTAGGGAAAAATGTCGTGTGTTTATTTGTATGAACCCTCTAAACAAAAATTTCGCTAAAATTCTAAGGCAGTTCCCCGCGTTGATTAATACCTATATGGACTTTTATGAAAAATGGCCCGAAGATGCATTGTTCTTCCTGGCTCAAAGAGAATTATGTAAAGATGAATATTTGAATAATTATAATTTCTCGAATACTAATAATACTTTAGTAGAAAAAAATATAACTAGCAGCAATAATAATAATGAAAATACAAATAATGAAAATAATGATTCGAAAGAAGAACTAGGAAGTCGAATGAGAAAAAACACAAAGAAATTATCAATGCGAGGGGGAACGAGTAGTTTATCCCATCCTGAGAAAGAAAGCATGGTGGATAAACTAAGTCACATATTCGCAAAAGTTTTCACAGAAATAAATAAACAAAGTGATAAATATTTCACCCAAACTCGAAAAAAAGTAATAATTTTACCAAAGTCATTTTTAGACTTCATCGAGTTCTTTTTAACTTTCAAAGAAAAGCATTCCCACAAATTAGAAGACGATATAAAAAAATATAAATGGGGTGTTAAATGTATCGAAGAAGCCGGAGAACAAATTAAATTAATGTCGGAACTTTTAGAAAAACAAAAACCGAAATTATTAGAACAACAAAAAGAGATTGATAAAACCTTAGCAGAAATTACAACACAATCTGCAGAGGCCAAAGAGGCAGAGGCCGAATGTTCCCTGAACGAAAAAATCGCAATAGAAAAACAGAAAGAAGCAGAAGAGAAAAAAACTAAGGCTGAAGAAATGCAAAAAGAAGCTGAGATAATTAAAGAGGAAATTAAACAAAAAATAAATAAAATAGATAAAAAGCAATTTATGGCCTTGAGATCATATCGTCAACCACCAAAAGAAATTGTTACTATGATGAGAGCTATATCAATAATCATGTCGAATTTCGAAAAAAAGCCTTTGGAAACTGTTCCCACTCAGTGGGATTATTACAAAAAAAAATTAAACGACGTAAGTCTTTTAAAAACTTTGCAAAGTTTACCAAAAAAATTAGAATCGACTCAATTTTCCCCTAAAATCGTCGAATTATTAACACCTTATATTAGTGATAGAGATATCGAGCCTTCTTATATGGAAAAAAAAATATCGTCAACTTGCGCCTGTTTTTGCCATTTTATAATAAATATGTATAAATTAGATATTTTACTTAAAGAAAAATTAATCCCCTTAGCAAAAGAAAGCGCCGAAGCTACTGCTTCGTTTAATGAAGCTCAGGAAAATTTGGCGAAAATTCAAGCGAGTGTAAGAGCAATAAAAAATAAATTGGAAGAATTAAATGATAGATATCAAGATATTAACAAAAAACAACAAAAATTACAAATGCAAATTTCAGAAAGTCAAAAAAAATTAAATCGGGCACAAAAATTAACTAGTAAATTGGGAGGGGAAAAGAAGCGATGGGCTGATTCTGCAGTGGAATTATCTGAAAAATTGCCTTTTGTATTTGGTGATGTTTTACTCAGTTCTTTATATATTGCTTTCTTAGGACCATTTATTGTGCCATTTAGAGAAGAATTTGTGAAAAATGTAATATTTAAATTATTAGAAGAAAAAAAAATCCAATTTAGTCATATAGCTGAAATTAATAAATTAATAGGTGATCCATTCGATATATCAAATTGGGTAATTAATGGCCTTCCTCCAGATTCAGGTAGTTTAGATAGTGGTATTATATTGTTCGAAGCGACAAAACCTTGCTTATTAATTGATCCTCAAAAACAAGCAGTTAAATTTTTCCAGAAATTATATAAGAACGATTTCACTTTTTATAAAAAGATAGAAATAAATGTGAAAAAAATTTTAAAGCCGAATGAAAAGCGTGAAACGTTGATGGAAAATTGTATTTCTAATGGAAAAGTGTTAATATTCGATTATATTTCTTATGACATACCACCAGATGCAGAATTATTATTAAATAGTGAAATAGTGAAGCATTCTGACGGATTATTTTTAAAATTAAATGAGAATTATGAAATTAAATATGAACCCACATTTAAATATTATTTAATATCTTATTTAGTTTCACCAGTATTTAATCCTGATTTATATGGTCGTATTTCCATAATTAATTTCACAGTAAATAAAGAAGGCTTAAATGAGCAACTACTCAGTGTCATAGTAAAAGAGGAATCTCCCGCAGATGAAAGCGAGAAAAATAATATTTTGCAAAAAAAATTCCAACTTAATGAAACAATACATAAAACTGAACAGGATATTTTGAGCAAATTAGGAGTATCCAGTGAACAATTATTAGAAAATGACGGACTTATTTTTTCTCTTGAAGAAAGTAAAAAATTATCTGATGAAGCCACAATACAAATCACTAACGCTAAAAAAACAGAAGAAAGAATAGACCATAATCGTATGTTATATATGCCTCTAGCTAAATTAGCTCGTCTTATTTTTTTCGCAATAAGCGAGTTGGATAATTTAGAAGAAATATATCAATTTTCCATATCGTGGTTTATTAAAGATATTCTTATTAATAGTTTACAAAGTATTGACCCAGAAGGAGAAAAATATACTGGACCAAAAACACAAGAAATAGTTTTAGCCAGAATAAAAATATTAGAAAAGTCCTTATTAAAAGTGGCATATACTGCCGTATGTCGTTCTTTATTAAATAAAGATAGATTAGTTTTTAGTCTTTTATTACTTATAAGAAAATTAGTTGAGGAAGATATTATTAAACAGGAAGATGTCGAATTCTTTTTAACTAATGCGAATAGCATGGTGGATTCAAATAATGAATTTAAAAATAAAAAGCCGAAATTTATCGAAAATAATTTATGGGATGTAATTATAACCTCGAAAAGAAATGATATGATATGTAATTTACCTGATAAAATATTAAAAGACGAAAAAAAATGGGAAGAATATTTAACCTTGATAAATTCGAATGAATCATCCAATGAAGAAAATAAAGGAAATTATTCAGAACATTTTAATATACCAGACTGCGAAGAACTAAATATGTTTTATAAATTAATGATTTTAAAATTAATAAATCAAGAAAAATTAGTTCCTTATGTTCGTCTGGTGATAACTGATTATTTAGGTGAAGCTTTATCCCAACCAGTTTTATTCTCAATTCCTGAATTATATGAACTAAGTAATTTCAATACTCCTTTAATGTTAATTATTACTCCAGGTCTCGATCCTACAGCAGAGGTAAAAAAATTAGCCGAAGATAATAAGCATGATATTGTGAGTGTATCTTTAGGTCAAGGACAAAGTAAAAAAGCGCTAGCGAGTATTGAGGAATGCCAAAAAAAAGGACAGTGGGTTTTCTTGCAGAATTTACATTTAGTTCCTTCATTTATGAAAGAATTAGAACAAGTCATATCTAATTTACAAAATAATGAAAGAGAAATGAATATTAATTTCCGTTTATGGTTAAGTTCTTTAATCGCTGATAATATTTTACCGAGTATTTTAGTCAACAGTATTAAAATGACCGTGGAGTCTCCTGAAGGAGTAAAATCGAATTTAATTAATTTATTAAAATCGCAACAAAAACAATGGAGTTATGATTATACTTCGATGAAGCAGAAAGGTAAAGAATATGTATTTGAAAAATTATTCATAGGTCTAATGCATTTTCATAGTATATTACTTGAGCGTAAAAATTTCGGCCCCATCGGGTGGAATATTCAATACAATTTCAACGAGGCAGATTTCTTAATCGCTAAAAATATTCTAAAATCAAATTTAGAAAAAAAATCAAATATTAATGTTCCATTCAAAGCCATCACATATTTAACCTCTGACTGCATATATGGAGGAAGAGTAACGGATGATTGGGATCGCCGCACCCTAACTGCTATATTATCAGATATATATAGTCCTAAAATGATCGATGATGATAATTTTAAAATAAATGATTTAAAGGAATATCCTATAAATTACTTTGAAGATTATGACCCTTATGAACAACACTTTTTGTCCTTGCCAGAAAATGAGTCGCCGGAAATTTTAGGGTTGCATAAAAATACTTTGTTAAGAAAGCAAATTGATGAAGGAAATATGCTAATATTTTCTTTAGATATATTGCAAAAAGGTAGTGCGAATATAACTTTACAATATAAATTAAAAAATTTGGAACAAATTAAATCTTTGGCTGAAGAAAAATTAATTAAGGAATTTAATGTCGATGATATAAAGAAAAAATATCCTTTGAAATATGAAGATTGTATGAATAGTGTATTAATTCAGGAAATAATGAGATATAATTTATTACTCGAATTAATTTTTAAAAATTTAGACGAGTGCGTCAAGGCATTTATGGGCCATATGCCCCTCACGGATGAAATAGAAGAAATGGCTTCTCAATTAATCAAAGGGCAAATTCCTTCATCATGGATTAAGGCAAGTTATCCAAGTAAAAAACCGATTTTATCGTGGATAAAAGATTTATCAAATCGAATTAACTTTTTCAAAAATTGGATTGATAATGGTACTCCACTTAAATTTTGGTTTTCGGCCTTTTTCTTCACGCAGTCGTTTTTAACCGGTATTAAACAAAATTACGCAAGGAAAAATAAAGAATCTATTGATCGATTAGAATTCGAATTTGATTTTGATGATCAAGGAAATTATGATATGGAAAAAGTCAAAAGAAGAGAAGTATATTATATTTATGGTGTTTATATCGAAGGTGCTGAATGGAATAAGGAAACTCATACCATTGATGAATTGAAAGGAAAAAATATCACTTGTGAAATGCCACCAATAATTTTAAAGGTTAAAGTGTTTGATGAAAATATGAAAACGGGATATGGAAAATATAATTATGAATGCCCTGTGTATAAATGCTCATCGAGACAAGGTTCATTAAGTACTACTGGACATTCAACTAATTATATCTTCACTGCTTATTTACCGAGTAATAAAAATCCGAATCATTGGATTAAAAGAGGAGTTGCTTTATTGAATCAATTAGATGATTAAATAAAATTTGAGAAGAATAATAATAATTAGTATTATTATTCATTAAAAATTAAATTTAACTTTCTTTAAATGAAATTAATTTTGTGATAAGTAAAATTTAATTTTATGGGGATTGGGGATTGGGG
>Ga0256405_10009049_pt1 | contig 13837 bp, 17 predicted proteins | sample RumenRJG_02DNA_FD_189096 | JGI IMG/M metagenome (GOLD analysis project Ga0256405, IMG submission 189096) | Bovine rumen microbial communities from Lethbridge, Alberta, Canada - RJG_02 | ecosystem: Host-associated > Mammals > Digestive system > Stomach > Rumen | place: Canada: Alberta...
ACAATCCGCTGTACTACGGCGACATCTATTCCTTCCTTGTCCGTGTCGGTGGCGCTATCCGTCGCTACGACAAGAAGGGCGTGTACGCCATCATCAACGGCCCCGCTTCCTAGTCACCCTCCCCAGAACCGAAGCCGCCTCCGGCCCCTACGGGGGTGGCTTCTTTAAATCATAAATCAAAATGCTTCCGAGAGTAAAAATCAATTATCTGAACGGCCTGCTTGGGACGGTGCCGGATAACCAGGACGGCCTGCTTGGTCTTGTCGTGCTGGGCGCTTCCGCTGTTCCCACGACCTTCATACTGGGCAAGCCCTATCGTCTGGTGCGTCCGGGGGATTTATCCGCCCTCGGTATAACCGCCAGCAATAACTCGCGCATCGTCGAGCTGGTAAACCAGTTCTATGCGGAGTCTGAAGAAGGAACACCCGTTTACCTCATCGGCATCGAATCCGCCGTAATGACTACTGTGCTGGACGTGGAAAGCGGCCCCATGAAGGCCATCCTGCAGTCTCTGCGCGGTGCGCTCAGAGGTCTGATCGTGGCATCTGCCTCGACAACGGCCGCAACGGTGACGGATGGACTGGATCCGGATGTGCTCACCGCTATGCCCAAAGCTCAAGCCCTTGCAAATTGGGCTGCAGACGAGCTGTATTCCCCCATCTTCACAATTCTCGAGGGGCGCCAGTTCGCTTCTGCGGATGATGCACCGGATCTGACGGAGCTTGCATATAACAGAGTGGGTATATTCATCGGCGATGTCGCCGTATCGTCTAAGAATGCCGCAGTCGGCACTCTTGCCGGACGCATAGCATCTTCCCCCGTCCAGCGCAACATCGGCCGCGTGGCGACCGGCGCATTGGCCCCGGTTCAGATGTATATCGGTGCTTCCCTGGTGGATGAGGCAATGGGAGTGGTAGATGCTCTTTATGCAAAGGGGTACATTACCCCCCGCATCTACGTCGGCCTCCCCGGATACTATTTGGTGGACGATCACCTCGCAGTCGCCGGCACTGACGACTATGCGCACCTCACCGCCCGCCGTACCGTAGACAAAGCGGCACGCATCGCTTATGTGACGATGCTTCAGTTCCTTCTCGACGAAATCGAAGTCAATACCGATGGCACCATGCAACAGCCGGTTCTCAAGAGCTGGCAGGCTTCCGTGGAGCGTGCGATCAATCAGCAGATGACCGCCTCCGGGGAGCTCTCCGTGGTAGATGGCAGTGGCTGCTCATTCTATATCGATCCTTCGCAGAACGTCCTTTCAACCTCCAAGGTGGAAGGCACGCTGAAGGTGCGTCCTTACGGCTATGCGCGTGACATTGTCGTAAACATCGGATTCCTCACTCAAAACAGCTAAGACTATGTTTGACAGCAGAGAATATGAATGGGCAGACATCACCGTTGTGATGGCTGGGCGTGACGTTACCGGTATCAGGGGCGTCAGCTACAACTCCGACCAGGAAAAGGAGGCCCTTTATGCCAAGGGTAACAAGCCTCATGGCATTCAGCGCGGCAATAAGTCCTATACTGGGTCCATCCGCCTGCTCCAGTCGGAGTATGAGGCTCTTAACCAGGCGGCCGGCGGAGACGCTTTGGACGTCAGCTTCAACATCGTAGTTTCCTACGGCAATCCTTCCAAGGGGGATGTCATCAAGACTGACCTCCTGGTAGGTGCAGAGATAACCTCCAAGCCAAAAGGGATGAACCAGAACGACAAGTTCATGGAGATCGAGCTTCCGCTGGTGATGCTGAATATCGTAGAGAACTACTAGCCTGTATATGGGGGCCGTACACCGGCCCCTATTTAAACACCTTACAAACACCTATAAAACGAAAAACAATGTTTACCTATACTGAAGATCAGCTCAAAGGCTGGAAAGAAAAATACGGTGAGGTCTTCGAGATCTCATGTGATGATAAAAAGGCCGTCCTGCATAAGCCTACCCGCAAAGACCTCTCTTTCGCTATGGCAGGATCCAACCAGGCCAAGGATTCCGTCAAGTATGTCGAAATACTCCTCAAGCAGTGCTGGATCGACGGAGATATGGAGTTCCAGACGGATGATAACTATTTCTTCGCGGCTGCGCCCACGTTGGATGCCATTGCTGAGGTAAAGGAGGCAGAAATAAAAAAGCTCTAGACCTGGCTGACGGCCGTCCGGAGGCGAACTTGATAGGGTATTTCAATACGCTTATCCGATACTACCTCCATCTTGATCCGGAGGGGCTGTCAGACCAGGAGTGGGCTCAGACCATAGCTCAGCTCAAGCATATACGCCAATCAGAAAGCAACGCACGATGAATATCGCCCAGTACATAATCGACATTTCCGCAAAAGGGGATTCCTCCACCATCGGCAAGATCGACTCCGTTCAGAGGAAGCTTGACGCGGCCGCACAGTCGGCGGCCAAGTTTGGAACGGGTATAAAAAAGGGTCTTGGGGATGCGTTCAGGTCATTGCCAGGCGCGGAATTCATCACCAACCCGATAGTCGCCCTGACTGCCGGCGTGGGTGTTGTCGCAAAGATGGGCATGGAGGCGGAGAAGACGGCCACCTCCTTCAACGTGCTTGTAGGCAGCGAGGCCAAGGCTGCCAAGATGCTGGGAGAGATCAACAAATACGCTGATAATACCCTCTGGGACCGCAGCACGACGCAGAACGCATCGAAGACGATGCTGGGCTTCGGTATCAGCACCGAGACCGTGGTGGACGATCTGAAGATGCTCGGCGACGTTGCGATGGGCGACAAGAACAAGCTCCAGTCGCTCGCGCTGGTGTTCGGCCAAATCAGCGCTGCGGGGAAGCTGCAGGGGCAGGATCTTCTCCAACTGATAAATGCCGGTTATAACCCTCTCCTGGACATATCGGCGCTTACCGGGAAGTCTGTCGCTCAACTGAAGGATGACATGTCGAAAGGCCTTGTGACTTTTGACATGGTCCGTGCCGCCTTCCAGCGGGCAACCGGTGAGGGCGGGAAATTCAACAAGATGACCGAGCAGATCGCCCAGACGTCTTATGGTGCCTTTGAGCAGCTGAAGGGTAAGCTCATTGGAACACTGCTTGAGCTTTACGAGCTCATAAAGCCCTTCGTTATTCCTGTTATAAACGCGCTGGGGAAAGGCCTGGACTACATCTCCAAGGTAGCTGACTGGGCCTCCCAGCATTTGAATGTGCTAGTCCCTGTCATCAAAGTTCTGACAGTGTCGATAGCCGCATATACAGTGGCGTCGAATCTTGCATCCATTGCCACCAAGGTACTTACAATTGGATTCCGGATCCTTACAGCGGTGCTCAACGCCAATCCCTTCGGGTTGATCGTCGCGGGCATTGCTGCAGTGACGGCTGTGGTCATTACCTGCTGGAACAAGTTCGCCGGATTCCGTGCGGTCATCCTTACCGTATGGGATACCATCAAGGGCTTCGGAGGCATCCTCAAGCAATACGTGATCGACCGCCTGGTCGGGGTTATCAACGGCATCGGCAGCGTGGGCCTGGCTATCGGCAAGCTTTTCAAGGGAGACTTCTCCGGTGCCTGGCAGTCGGCAAAGTCCGGCGTGGACCAGATCGTCGGCTATTCGGCGACCAACAACGCGGGAGCGGCCATGGCAGACCTCGCCAGGGGAGTCAGGGATAACTTCTCCTCTCATCTGACCAACGAGAGGCAGAAGGATGCCGCAAAGAAGGCCATCGAGACACCGGAGGCAGCCGGAGGCGTCGGAAACATAGGATCTTTTGCCACATCCGGTGCTGGCACAGGCGGAAGCTCTCCAAGCGGAACGGCAAACGCCATCACTACCGGTGGAACCAGGAATACCTCGATTGTCCTCAATATCGGGAAATTCTTTGAAGACGTCAATATAACCAACACAAGCGGAAAGGATCTCTCACAGCTCAGGGATGCTGTTCTGGAGAGCATCAACAGATCGCTTGAAATAGCCTTAAGTGCAGCGCGATGAACGAATATAGGATACTTCTGGAAAATATCTACAGGCAGATTAAATTTCCTCCATACTGGATGTTTAATCCGCAGACACCGCCTGCCGGTACGCTCCCGCCCATGGATAAGATAGCGGGCATGACAGATGACGAACTTGCGGAAACGATCGTGACGAATATCAAAGGCGTCCCGATGGTTTTTCCCCTGTATTTCGCCCTGGAGGGAGAGCCCTGGTGGCTGCTTCCCTATGAGCCGCACGTGACCATCCAGGGCACGAATGTCCTGATCAAGAAGCAGGTCTCGAAGGGGGATGTTCGCGGTACCATCAAGGAGCGCTGGAGCCAGGGAGACTACAGCATCAATATCAGCGGGATCCTGATGGGAGAGAACGGGACCTATCCGTCAGATGACGTGAAGAAGTTGCGCTCTTACTGCGAAGCTGGGAAGATCCTGGTCAAGTCCCCTCAGATGGAGCTCTTCTCGATCACCCAGATGGTCGTGGAAGACTGGGCCATGCCTTTCACTGCAGGGCAGGCAAACCAGGCATATACGATTAGCGCAGTGAGCGACGACATATACAAGCTCCTTCTCCGGAAGGAAGACTTGAAGCAGATATAGGTGCAATGTTCACGATGAAGTTTGACATAGAGGTTGGCAACTACAAGCTGGGTATGCTGGAGGGGGTGGAGATCACCCGCTCCGTAGAGCAGCTTGCGGATAGCGCCATCGTCACTCTTCCGGGAGCCGAGTATAACAAGGCTCTTGACGTGGAGGAGAAGATTCACCGTGGCGACCGTATAACGATAGATCTTGGTTATGCCGAGATCGGGATGGTACGCGAGTTTGAAGGCTGGGTGCAGCGCATCGGCACCGATAACGGGGCTATCACGCTGGAGTGCGAAGATGATCTCTATCTCTTCCGGAAAGCTCTGCCGGATGCCCAGCTGTCGAACATTTCCCTGGCCGACTTGCTGCAGCGTGTAGTGGCTGGCGTCGGAGGTGGCTTTAAGATTGACTGCAGCTACAGCTGGAAGTATGAAAAATTCGTCATCAACAACGCAACCGGATACGACGTCCTGCGGAAGGTCCAGGAGGAAAGCGGGGCCGATATCTACATACAGGACAAAACCCTGCACGTGCATGCCCCCGGCGAGAAAGTGGGCAATACGATATACTACGACTTCATGCAGAATGTCCAGGACTGCGACCTGACCTACAGGCGAACTGAGGATCGGAGGGTGCGCGTAGTGGTGAAAGCACTGCTGCCCGACGGCAAGGTGAAAGAGAAGGAATATGGCACTACCGGAGGCGATAAGATCGTGGTAAAGTGCGCATCCAGCGATGACGCCTCGATGAAGCTTCGCGGAGAGAGTGAGCACAAGCGCCTCACGTTTGACGGCTACGATGGCGATATCGTCACCTGGCTCGTACCATACGTTAAGCCCGGAGACAAGGCCGTGATACACGACAGGGACTACGAATACAAGGACGGCGCTTATTATGTGCGGGCGGTCAAGACGGAGTTTAGCTCCGACGGCGGGAAACGAACTGTTGAACTAGGTTTTAGGCTAGCATAAAATGACACCTGAAGAAAGACTCATACGCAATCTGAAGTCGGCGGTAGGGCCCGAACCCATCACCGTCTATCAGGGCATTGTCGTGTCCGTCGAAGGCGTCACCTGTACCGTGAGGTTCGGCAACATGGACGTTGCCGGCATCCGCCTCCGGGCATCGGAGGCTTCGGACGACGCCCAGATGCTTATCGTCCCGAAGGTAAACACTGCGGTAATCGTGGGCTCTCTCTCCGGAGACCTGTCGAAGCTGGCGGTGCTGTCCGTGGACTCCATAGACCGCATCGAGGTGAACGGCGGGAAACTGGGAGGCCTTATCAATATAGAAGACCTCACATCTAAGATCAACGATCTGATAGACGCCTTTAACCAGCATACCCATACTATCCCGGCCGGAGCTATCAACTGCGGCGGCCTTCCAAGCACTGCGCCTGTCATAACTCCGAAGACGATGGCCCCTGCCACAAAGCTCAATAGAAAGGATTATGAGGACAAAACGATAACACACTGACGATATGAACGGAATACAGATGACAGATTTTGACCTTGACGTCAACGTGGTGAACGATGCTTCGGGGAGGATCCTTTCGGGGCTGGTCGTGGGGGACATCCTCAATCAGAACCAGGCTCTGATCCTGGCCCTTCATAAAGGGGACCTGAAGGACGACGTGTCCGTCGGAGTGGGCATCGACAGGATGGTGCTCGACCATGATCCGCTCACCTGGTCCCGCGAGATCCGGGAGCAGCTGGAGATGGATGGGCAAAAAGTGGAATCGGTAATAGTTGACAATAAATCAATAAGAATCAAAGCGAGCTATGTTTGACACTATTAAAAACCTTCTTGTAACCATCACCAGCGTTTTGGTGGGCTATTTTGCCCCGCTGAAGGATATGGTATTCGTGATCTTCTTCGTTTTCCTTTTAAATTGCATTTTCGGACTCCTCGCTGGCGTCGGAGTGCAGAAGGAAAGGTTCAGCCTGAAGAAGTTCTTTCGCTGCATCCTGGAGACCCTTGTCTTCTATGTCATCGTGCTCTCCATCTACCTGGTCGGCGAGAAGATGGGCAATCCATCCGGAGCCGTGCAGTGCATCAGCGGAGTGGTGTACGCCATCATATATTTTTATGCGGTCAATATCTTGCGGAACTGCCATAAACTCCTTCCAAAAAGCAAGGGTATAAAATTCCTTTACTACGTATTGAGTTTTGAGATTATCAAAAAGATACCCTACCTGCAGCAGTACCAGGAAAAGGCCGATGAGGTCGAAAACGCGATTGAAAAGGAGGATTAAACATGGGAAACATCAGCAAGAATTTCTCCTTCGATGAGTTTGAATATTCGGCACGGGCGATTGCCGAGGGCATTGAGAATAAAATCCCTTCTGCACAGGTGGGGGCCGCTATCAAGGATCTGACCGTAACAGTCCTGCAGCCATTGCGGGACGACCTTGAGGCCACAGTGATCGTCGAAAGTGGATACAGGTGTAAAGAACTTAACGAGCTGGTAGGCGGCGTCGAGTCGTCGCAGCATCGGAAGGGAGAGGCAGGCGATATCCGGAGCCCGTTCTTTGAGCCCCTATATATCGCCAGGAGGATCGTTGCGCTGAAGCTTCCTTTTGATCAGCTGATTCTTTATCCCACATTCGTGCATGTAAGCCACAAGCTTAGGGGCAAGCAACGTGGACAGATTTTGTATAACCGCCGGTGGACCGGCGAAAAGATATAAGCCTATGTATAGGTTTTATTCGTTTTTTGTGTGTTTGCTGGTTTTAGCGGCGTGCTCTCCAAAGCTTTACAAAGGGGAGCACGTGGCTAAGACTTCAATACAGGGAAACACTGTTGACAGCGCCAATGTCACCAGCAAACAGGAAAGCGTTGTATCCGGCACTGTCGAAAGCACGATTGATTCGAGCTCCTGGAGCAACCAGGTGGTAGTGACTGAGAAATACTCCGCTCCGGACTCGGCCGGCCGTCAATATGTGACGGAGCGCACGACCAGAACATCGTCTCGGCGTGCAGAGAGCTCTACAAAAGTATCTCAGGCCAAAGAAGAGAAGCAGCTGGAGCAGATTGACAGCGCGACCTTTCACTCTGAGGCGGTCGCTGAGCTAAAGGAAGAGGAGACGACAATCAAGGATGAAGCCAAGCGCGGATTACCATGGTATGTGGTTCCTGTCGCTTTGATAGTATGCACTTTTTTGGTCGTGCTTGATTTAAAAAAAGGAAAATTGTTTGGCTTAAGGTTCAGATAGGTATGAAAGCTACAGTATTGATGCGTCAGACCCTTTCGGATATCGCCCTGGAGATCTACGGCGATATCTCCGGATTGCCGGTCATCGCCCGTGCAAATGGCCTTTCAATGACGGCCGATCTTCAGGTCGGGCAGGTATTGGAGTGCCCGGACGTTGTTTTCGACGCTTATCTGCAGAACTATGTTCGCACTTATGGCATTAAGCCGGCAACAGCATATTCGGATACCGACGGAGAGATCCGCCAGCGCATCTTTACGGAACAGTTTACATTAGAATTTCAATAGTATGGCAAGGACAATCTCACAGATAAAGAACTCGATGACTCAGCAGTTCATGGAGGACAGCGTGATTATCGAAAAATACGGCTTTGCGCCCGGAAGCACTTTCGCTGATACCTTCAGCGCCGTCAGCCTGGAGTCCATCTGGTTTTCCATCGTTGCGGCAGCCATCCACGTGCTGGAGACTCTATTCGACGCTTTTAAAACGGACGTTGACCTAAAAATCGCCGAGGCTGTGGTGGCGTCCATCCCCTGGTATCACAAGATTTCGCTGGAGTTTCAGTACGGGGACAGCCTGGTATTTGACGAAAAAACCCAGGGCTTTGTCTATTCCGTCATAGACACTGCGAAGCAGATAGTAAAGTATGCTGCATGCCGAGACCTGGGTGGAATGGTCTATGTCCTCGCATCGAAGGATGACGGATCGGGCTCGCCGACGGCCCTGTCGGCCGACGAACTGACCGCCTTCGATGCCTACCTGCATGAGCGTAAGCCGGCGGGCGTGCTGCTTCAGGCGGCCAGCTTCGACCCTGATGAGGTGCGGGTGGCCGTTACGGTTCAGTATAATCCTCAAGTGCTGTCCCCGGATGGCCAGCTCATCGCAGAACCTGGCGTCTATCCAGTGGAGGAAGCCATCGACGCTTACCTGAAGGGAATCGTTTACGGAGGAGCCCTGAATAAGACGAAACTGGTGGACGCCATCCAGGCGGCCGCCGGAGTCATCGACGTGAGCCTTACCGGCGTTTCCGTCAAGACCGCCGCTGGGTCCACCTTCACTCCGGTTGCTGGGAACAACTACACCAGCGTTGGAGGATCCTTTTTGTCCAATAACCTGAGAAGCACCATAAGCTATGTTTTATCACTTTGACATCGACAAGTGGATTATCCACCTGCTGCCCCCGGTGCTGAGGAAGGCGTCCATCTACGCCTTCCTCCGATGCATGCTTTATCCGGTAAAGCAGTTGCAGGATGCCTTCCTGACCTACAAGACGGGAGTGGGCCGGCAGCTCACGTATAACGTCTTTCAGAACTCGTTAGAACGCTTTTTAAACAGCCTTTTTTTCTTTGAGTATAAGGCCATCTACATCACCGATGAGGAATACGACAGGGCATACCTTTCGCTTGAATCCGAGGCCGTAGCGCCCGTTTACATGTCCTTTCAGGATGAGTCTCCGGCAACGGCGCTCAACATGAGCTCCCTGGCGCCTTCGGCAATCACCGGGACTTTTGTCGTGCATGTTCCGGCAGCTCTCTCGCAGGCCGACATAGCGACCGTCACCAACTGGGTGAACTATTACAAAATGGCTGGAACCGAATTTTCAATAGACGTTTATGAATAAGTTTCTTACATTCGCCGGCACTCAGCCGGTTTATCTGGGCGACGTCGACTTTTTGCAGAATGCCGCCCGCGCTGCGTTTACGCAGCTCGCACGAGCTCTTATGAACTCCGGAAGCAACTCGATGAATGCCATCCTGCAGGGGGTCGATATCACCAGAATCTCGTACACTAATCTCTCCTATTCGGCTGGTGTAGTCGTAATTAACGGAGAGATCCTTCCCGTCTCTGGAGAAACCATTGCAGCGGAGCCTTCAGACGTTCTGTATTTTCACGTCGTGTCCGCCCTAAGTGGCAAGCGCACCTTTAAAGACCAGAGCGTGCATCAGTGCTATGACACAAGGAGCGTCGTCATCAATACTGTGAGCACTGATGGAATCGCAGTTGACTCCGTTGGCCGGCTCAATCGGAGCGATGATGACGTTTACATCGACAGCGATAGATCCGGTATTGCCCTCAGCGGAAAGCTTATCCGAAAAAACGGATTCTGGTTCGTTGAATTCAACCTGCGCGCTGTAGAAGGGGACGACCCGGAAGGCCATCTTAGTTTTGACGTATCGGCGGCGCACAGAGATATGTTCACTTCTGTTGACTTTGCTGCACTCGCTCAGCTGTATAGCGGTGGTGTCTTCAGTGTCCACCAAGTGATTGTTTCAATAGTCCCCACATCGGGAAGAACAATCAACATAAACATCGCCGCTTTGCCTGGTACCAGCATGATTGGTTCCGGCACCAACGGTTTTCTCATCCCTCTTTTCTAATCCCTCTTTTCTAATCGTATGGCAAACATTAACGAAATATTGGCACGTGCAGCAGCTCTCCGCGATGAGACTGCTTTGAATAGCATCAGCCCGGAGCGGGCTGGTAGCATAATGTATGACACTCTTCTTGCCCTGAATGAGCTCTGGCTTCAGCAGGGTGCTGCGCTTGTCATCAGCAAGATCTACGCCAGTGTAGTCGCAATGGAGGCAGATACTGCGCCTGTCTCCGATCTTACCGGTAAGCCCCTGCGCCCCGGCCAGATCGTCGTCATCGCCTCCTCTGACTCCGACAACGGCTCCGTCTATCGCTACAACGGGACGGACTCTCCCAGCTGGTCCCTGATTGGAAACATCGGTAACCTTGAGCCCGTCGACAGCCTTGACTCTGACAGCACCTCTCTTCCCCTGGCCGCCCACCAGGGCAAGGTGCTCGATAACAAGATCAGTCAGTTAGGCCAATTATTGGATGAGGGGTATCAATTCCGAAATGTGGCGAAATTAACTCCGGCACAAACCAATCCGGGGATTTTGGATCAAAACATTTTTTTCCTCGCACACGAAGCGGGGACATATACCAACTTTGGAGACCTCGTTGTTGGGGATGGTGAACTTGCTGTCCTAATATATACAAAGAGTTCCAATCTATGGGTTAAGAAAACAATTGCACATATCCCAGATGATTTCAATGAACTCTTTAACCGCCAAATTGCCGGAGTAATACCTCAAAGCCATAATTGGTCACCCTATGGTAGTGGCTACTCCTTGAGTGTAGATAGTTCAACACAAGAGGTCACCTATGGATTAACCGCTGCCAACAATTCGGGTGTAACTTTTGCAGCATCCACTAACGCAAAACCCTATGCTATAAGGATGAGGGCATATTCCACCATCAATGGTCAAAAAATGGTGGTTGGACTCTTTGCATCGGCAGACTCCGAAGATAAAAAGGTGATTGAACTATCAACCACTCCACAAGAATATTTCTTGCATTTTACAGGGAAAAATTCACTTGACAATGATTATTCCCCCGGCTTTGGTGTATTTGGGGCGGACAAGAATATTGGTGCGGAAATTCATATAACATTGTTTAATGTTTCAGAAGATGGGGATATTGCCACAAGGGTTGCGGAGAATACTGAAAAGATTGCGGAGAATACTGAAAAGATTGCAGAAATCGTGGAATCTTCAGATTATCCGTTTACAAACAATATAGATTCCGTCTTTCAAAGCATCAACAAAAAAGACAAGTATTTGACCAAGATATGCTTGTTTGGTGATAGCCTTCTCGCAAATGATATTGGTGGGGACATACCCTCGGATGTAGATGAGGGGAACACAAAGAGACCTATGCGCCTTTTGACCAACAATGTTGCAAGGAGATTGTATGATTGGATGTCTTGGAACAAGCCTATCTGGAGAAGATTTGACAATGCGGATTGGACAAAATCCGGATTCGCAAGTTTCAGCCCTGTAGATTTCTTCTACGGAACACAAGAACAATATTGCAGGGCAACAACGAGTGGAGCATATATGGAGATAACTATTCCCCAAGGATATGAACATTTTGCTCTTATAGCCAACAAGAAAACAGGGATGGGTGTTTTGAATGTCACTATAAATGGTAACTTACCAAGTACAATTAAATACATAAACCCCGTTTTGGTGGGGAATCCTCAAAAGACGCAGCAGGAATTAGAAACTCTCATTGCGAATAATTTGGTGGTAAATAGTTCCGTTGTTCCTTTGCAGTTGCCTTGTGGAAATGACACCATCAATCTCGCTGCTGATGCTGGGAATGTTGGGAATCCGTATGAGATATATGAGTTCCATAATCTTCCATCCGGGCAGGCAAATACTATCAGATTCACAACGGAAAGCGCAACGGAATGTGATGTGTGGGGTGGCTTTTATTGGTCTGGCAACACGATGGTAATAATGGATATTGCAAGGGGTGGACACACATCCACTCAACTCTTGCAGTATGCTCCAGACCAACTCTATAATGTGCAATATGATGCACTTATGTGGGAATTCCCGGAAATGAATGATCTGCGACTGACACTCGCACAAAGTGAGGCTAATTTCCGTTCAATGATTAGTTCCTTGAGGGCAAAAGGGATTGATTTTGTTTTCACATCTTGCAATCCTCTTGGGTTGAGTATAGTTCACGATAAAAATTTCTATGCTGAATATATATCTCCCACGCAAGAAGATATGAATGACAAAATCCGTTCAGTCGCAAATGAGTTGCGTGTGCCATTTATTGACCTTTTCAAATATTTTGAATGGAATATCGTGAATAAAGGAGGCAGTCTTGCAGGGGGCGAGGGCGGTCTTTGGTTTACTTGGGATGGTCAACACGGAAATCCCGATGGAGTAAGACTTTGGTTTGAGGCATTAAAAAAAGTGTTTGAAAAAAGTCCTATAACGATAAGCGATTAAAACCCTAAGTGACTGAGTTAAGAGCGGACCATCTGGCCCGCTCTTTTAGTAGTCACGCACGTAGTTGTCAAAGACGCGGAGGTCGGTGTGCCCTGAGCATCTTCGTAGTTCGTGCACATTGAGTCCTCTGAGCACGTTTACGGTGATAGCGGTCCTTCTGGCCGTATGAGAGGAGATAAGCTTCCATTTGGGCACTGAAATGGCTTCAAGCTTCCCGTTACGCCTCTCTTCAATCCTCACAGGATCAACCAGGCCGACATCACGCATCAGTTGGTGAAGATAGTAGTTATAATTCCCGATTGTTGCCGTGTATGGCGCCTTATAGCCGTACTTCTCAAGTATCCTATAGGTCGTCTTCGGTTCTATGCTATACAGGTCAATATTGACAACTGCGAGGTTTCCGGTCTTCTGCTGGGTGATACGAAAGATATTCCGTTCGAAACACCCTGGGTCGATTCGAACCATGTCAGAGTGGCGCTGGAAGAGGTTGCATGAAAGGACAAACATGTCGCGCACTTTGTGCATAGTCTCACGGAAGTCCGAGCGCCTGTCTGCATAAAAACGGTCTATATCAAAGTAGGTTATACGAGATACCTCGTCTGCAGTCAGGGCTATTTCTTGATTCCTGGGCCGCTTGATATCGAAATCAGTGTATGTTGGTGATACTGTTGCATTGTACTTTACTGCCCAATTCAGCACAGATCTGAGCTGATTGCACATTGTTTCAATAGTAGAGAGCTTCAGACCGCGTTGCTCACAAAAGGCTATAAAATAGCCCCAGAAGACATCTGTAACTTGAACTGGTTGCAGTTTGGTATGATAGTATTCTTCCAAGGTCTTGAGGTTGTAAATAAGCCCACCAAGAGATTCACGATAGTTTGGATGTAACTTACTCTTCGACTTAATGGCCGCTTGTATAACTTCCTGTAGAGTGTAGCCCTTTAGGTTCATTGTAAAAGGATCCTGGAGAGATTGCTTTAGATAGACTTTAAAGTCGCGCAGCTTTGAATTGCTAAATTCTTTTGTGATTTGATAATTAAGAGCATTCATATTAAGTATTTTAATAGTGTTTAACCATAGCGAGTTATTCAAAAGAAAATCCCCGCTCACTAAACGCAGGCGGGGTTCTCTTTTGAATAAAGAGCAGCTGGTTGCTCTATATATGTTGTGTGTGAAATAATTCACACATTTTGTTTTTCGCTCAAATCACGCATTTTGATTTTCGATTAGAGCACTTTTTGTTTTTTTGATTATACTGT
>Ga0256405_10009051_pt1 | contig 13837 bp, 11 predicted proteins | sample RumenRJG_02DNA_FD_189096 | JGI IMG/M metagenome (GOLD analysis project Ga0256405, IMG submission 189096) | Bovine rumen microbial communities from Lethbridge, Alberta, Canada - RJG_02 | ecosystem: Host-associated > Mammals > Digestive system > Stomach > Rumen | place: Canada: Alberta...
GGAAACATCATCAATATATCCTCGATGAACGCTTTTGCGCCTCTCACCAAAATCCCTGCGTACAGCGCGGCAAAGGCGGGCATCTCCAACTTTACGCAGTGGCTTGCAGTACACTTTGCGCCTTGCGGAATACGTTGCAACGCGATTGCACCGGGATTTTTCGTCACCAACCAAAACAGAGGATTGCTCTTCAACAACGACGGTTCTCCAACCGCAAGAACGGGCAAGATTTTGAACGCAACTCCTATGAGAAAGTTCGGTGAAATCTCCGACCTTATCGGGTGCCTGCTTTGGCTCTCCGATGACAAAGCAAGCGGATTTGTGACCGGCACGGTCATTCCTGTGGACGGCGGTTTCTCGGCGTACAGTGGGGTGTAAAATGAAGCAAGTCATTCCTGTCGTCGTCATAAACGACGCAAACGATACGGTGAAAACTCTTTCCGCACTCAGAGAGGGCGGTATCAACTGCGCGGAAATCACTTTCCGCACCGCGTGCGCAAAGGAAGCGATTGAAATCGCCGTCAAAAACTTCCCGGATATGTATATCGGCGCGGGTACCGTCATCAACAGACAGCAAGCGGAAGAGGCGGTGCGCCTCGGCGTAAAATTCTTGGTGTCTCCCGGCTTTAGCGACGAGGTTGCCGAGTACGCAAAAGAGAAGGGCGTGACCTACTACCCGGGCGTCGTCACTCCAACCGAGATTATGCACGCGCTCTCGTACGGTTTTGAAATCGTCAAGTTTTTCCCTGCGGGAGTTTACGGAGGGCTCAAAGCGCTCAAGGCACTTTCCGCGGCTTTTCCGCAAGTGAAGTTTATTCCAACGGGCGGAGTTGACCTCTCAAACCTCAAAGAGTTCCTTGATTTTGACAAAGTTTTCGCAGTGGGCGGTTCCTTTATGATGAAAGGCGACATAGTGGCAAACTGCAAGGAGATAGTGAGAATATGCGAGTAATAACTTTTGGCGAACTTATGCTTCGCCTTCAACCTGAAGGATATTTGCGTTTCGTGCAAACGGACAACTTGGAAGCCACTTTCGGCGGCGCTGAAGCAAACGTTGCCGTGTCTCTTGCAAACTTCGGCGACGACGTAGCGTTCGTTACGAAACTTCCAAAACACGAGATAGGACAAGCGGCAGTCAATTCTCTCCGCAAGTTCGGCGTTGACACGTCCTACGTCGTGAGAGGCGGAGACAGAGTCGGCGTTTACTACTGCGAAAAAGGCGCGAGCCAAAGACCGAGCAAGGTCATATACGACAGAGCGGGCTCTGCAATCGCTACGGCAAAGGCGTACGAATTTGATTGGGAGAAAATCTTTGAAAACGTCGAGTGGTTCCACTTTACGGGCATAACTCCGGCGCTCTCCGACGAACTTGCAAAGATTACGCTCGAAGCGGTCAAGAGCGCAAAAGACAAGGGCATAACCGTCTCTTGCGACTTAAACTTCCGCAAAAAACTTTGGACGAGCGAAAAGGCTTGCGAGGTTATGAGCGAGATTTGCAAATACGTAGACCTTCTCATCGCAAACGAAGAGGACGCGAAAGACGTCTTCGGAATCGAGGCGGAAAACACGGATATAGAGAGCGGAACGTTAAATCGCGACGGCTATGTGTCCGTTGCAAAGCAACTCACCGAAAAGTTCGGATTTAAAGCCGTGGCAATCACGTTGAGAGAGAGCATAAACGCCAACGACAACAATTGGTCGGGTATGCTGTACGTTGGCGGAAACGCCTTCTTCAGCAAAAAGTATGCAATCCACATCGTCGATCGCGTGGGCGGTGGAGACAGCTTCGGTGCAGGTCTTATACACAGTATGCTTTCGGGTGCTTATGCGCAAGACGCGATCGAGTTTGCGGTTGCGGCAAGTTGCTTGAAACACTCTATCGAAGGCGACTACAATCTCGTGAGCGAACAAGAGGTCAAGGCTTTGGCAAAGGGGAGCGGGAGCGGACGCGTTCAACGCTGACAAACGTACGATTTGGCGATTTGCCGTGTCAGGTTTGCGGGTGCTCGCCGTCACGTACGCTTATGTACGTTGGGCGGTTCGCGTGCGCACCTTTCTTGCAACTCATCCAAATCAGCCGTTTGAGAATTAGAGAAGGTGGCGACCTGCTTTCAATCGGCAACAAAAAACAGCACAATTTGAAATAATTTATAGAGGAACAAAAAATGAGCAAAATCACAATTTCGGGATTTTATGACGAAGTGAGCGGAAATCTCAATGAACAAATCGCACTCATGCACGAACTCGGCGAAAATTATATGTGCCCGAGGACGATAAATAACAAGAATATCGCGGATTTTACCTTTGAAGAGTTTGAAAAAGACGTTTATCCCATTCTTCAAAAAGAGGGAATTAGGTTTTCGTCAATCGGCTCTCCAATTGGCAAGGTCGGAATCGACGACGAAGAAGGCTTTGAAAAGCAAAAGAAACAACTCGTCGAACTCGTGAAAATCGCAAAACTTATGGATTGCAAATATATTCGTATGTTTTCTTTCTACTACGGCGACAAGAACCCAAACGATTGCCACGATAAAGTTATCAAAAAACTCAAAGAGTTTTTGGCAATCGCAAAGGGGAGCGGCGTAAAACTTATGCACGAAAACGAAAAACTCATCTACGGCGACGTGCCTGAGCGCGTGCTTGCGATCAAACGCGAAATCGACGACGAGGACTTAGTGTTCTGCTTTGACGCAAGCAACTACGTTCAATGCGACGTAAATCCGAAAGAAGCGTTTGAACTTCTCAAAGATTTGACCGTGTACTACCACATCAAAGACTGCTCGGAGTTTAAGGTCGAAGTGCCCGTCGGCACGGGTGAGGGCGAGTATAGATATATCCTTGCCGAACTCAAAAAGCGCGGATACGAGGGCTTTATGACGCTCGAGCCGCACACTTGGAAGTACGCCGTGCTTAAACCTCTCGTATATTTCGTACCTTTCGTTAAGTTTGCAAAGCGCGACTACTTCAAGGCGTTCAGGCTCATTGACAAAAAGATGAAGAGAGGCTATTTTAAGTGCGCGTCAAGAAAACAAGTTTTCTTGTGGCAATATGAAAACCTCAAAAAACTTCTTGAGGAGGCCTAAATTATGGCAGAGAAGAAAGAAATCAGATACGGCATCGTCGGCATCGGCAAGCAAGGCACCTTCTATACGAAGATTTTTCAAAAAGGAAAGTCAATACTCAAGGGCGCAAGACTTACCGCTGTTTGCGACATCGCGGAAGACAGAAGAAAATACGCCGAAGAAAACCTCAAGGGCGTGAAAGTCTTTTCCGACTACCGTGAGATGTTCAAGTCGGGACTTATAGACGTCGTTATGGTGGAAACGCCTCACTATTTTCATCCTGAAATCGTCATCGAGGCGCTAAGGAGCGGTCTCAACGTTCTTTGCGACAAGCCCGCGGGCGTATATACGAAGCAGGTCAGAGAGATGAATGAGGAGGCGAAAAAGCATCCCGAACTTCTCTTTGGAATGATGTTCAATCAGCGCACAAATCCGTTGTATATCAAGGCAAAAGAGCTCATTGAGAGCGGAAGACTTGGCAAACTGACGAGAATTGTGTGGATTATCACCAACTGGTATCGTCCAAAGGCGTACTACGACCAGGGCGGTTGGCGCGGCACTTGGTGGGGCGAGGGCGGTGGCGTCCTGCTCAATCAATGTCCTCATCAACTCGATCTGTTCACTTGGCTTGCGGGGCTTCCTGTTTCGGTCACGGCAACTTCTTCGACCGTCGGCAGAAACATCAGTGTTGAAAACGACGTGACGGCATATTGCAAGTTTGAAAACGGCGCAACGGGTGTATTCATCACGTCAACGCATGACGCACCGGGCACAAACAGACTTGAAATCACGGGTGAGGGTGGCAAAATCGTCATAGAGGGCGGAAAACTCGTCTTCACGGAAAACGAGGAGATGGAGCCTGCGTTCTCAGAGCACAACAAAGTGTTTATGGGCGCGCCGAAGACGAAAAAGCACGTCTACCGCGGGTGGAGCCACTATTGCCATTTCAAAAAATATCCGCCACAGCACGCTGGTATCATCAAAAACTATACCGATTTCTTGCTCGGCAAGACGGACAAGTTTATCGCGCCCGGCGAAGAGGGGATCGTAGGACTTACGTTCTCAAACGCAATTCACCTTGCTGGATGGACGGGAAAGGAAGTCAAAATCCCGTTTGACGAAGAGGAATACCTCCTCGAACTTGAGAAACGTAAAGACGAGGAAAAGAACGGCAAATAATCAAAAAAAATGCCGTTAGAATATCGAAAATTAAAAAATATATAGGGGAGCAAAATTATGACAGAAGAAAATTCATCTGCAGTTGAAACTCAGTCAACGAGTTATATTGCAAAAACAAGCGGGTTGAAACTGAAAGATTATGTTGGTTATGCACTTGGCGATACCGCTTGTTGTTTGGTGTTTGGATTGGTCACATCGCTTCTCCAAAAATTCTACACAGACATCTTTGGATTGTCGCCTTTGTTCATTATGATTATGTTCATAGGCGCGCGTGTTTGGGACGCCTTGAACGATCCGATTATGGGCAGAGTTTGTGATTTGACGAAGCCAAATAAATGGGGGAAATTTCGTCCGTGGTTCTTGTATGCAGCAATACCTCTTACAGTTTCGGCGATTTTGATGTTCGTCAAATGGCCGGGAATTGAGGATGGTTCAATAGGAATGATGGTTTATGCAACGTTTACATATGTGTTATTTGGTATGTGCTACACAATGTTGCAAATTCCATATGGTTCGCTTGCATCTGTTGTTACCACCGACGAAAAAGAAAGAACAAAACTGTCTGTTTACAGATCAATCGGTGCAGGTGTAGGTTCCGTCCCCGTTATTCTTATTGCGTCGTTTGCGTATAAGGATAGAATAGTTGACGGTGCCAAAGTTATCGGTGAGAACGGCAAGGCGATTCAAGACATGCAGTATTTGCCTGTTATTATAGGTGTTGTTTTGCTCGCGGTACTTTCCGGTGTTATGCTTTTATTGGCGTTCAAACTCAACAAAGAAAGAGTTCCCGCACAAAAAGCGGTCAAGAAAGAAAAGGGTGCAACGGCAAGCGCAATCAAAAGATTGTTCAAAACGCCGGCATTTGTCGCCGTATCCATCGCAAGCATGTTGCTTCTTGCGGGACAAATGTTTACACAAAGTTTCTATTTGTATTTGTTTGACGAATACTTCGGCGCAAACTGGATGAATATTGTTTCGCAAGCATGTACATATGCCCCTATGGTTATCTTTATGTTCTTTACGCCAAAACTCGTTCGTAAATTCGGCAAAAAAGAGATTTGCGCAGTTGGGATGGTTATTTCCGCAGTCGCAAATTTGATTCTTTTTGCTTTGAGAGGCGTAAATCCGGGCATTTTGATGTATCTTTTCTTGGTGTTGTGTTTCATCAGTGGTTGCGGTATGACGTTTATGGTATTGCAAGTTTGGGCGATGGCGACCGACGCGATTGATGACGTTGAAGTAAAGACAGGAAAAAGAGATGATGGTACGTCCTATGCTTTCTTTATGTTTTTCAGAAAACTCGGTCAAGTTATTGCGGCTGTCGCAGTCAATGCCGCATTGCTTGCTATGAATTATAAGACAGGCAAAGGGCAAGTGCAAGAATTGTCAACGCTTCATACGATGTATGATCTTGCAACGCTTATTCCTGCGGTTATGTTCGGTATAATGGCAATAGTATTGTTCTTCTGGTATCCATTGTCAAAGAAAAAAGTCGCTGAACTCCAAGTCAAAAAGGAACAATATCTCAAAGTCGCTTTGGAAGAAAGCGGAGAGATTAATACTGACGATTTGCAAACAACAGATGAGGCGAGTGATGAGGTTGTTCTAGATACCGTTAAGGAACATGCGGAAGAATCGGCGGAAGAACCGGCGGAAGAACCGCAAGACGCCGAAGAATAAGGAGTGAGTATGGAGACAAAATCCGTTTTTACCCCTTGCGGTGAAGTGATCGGTGAAATCACGGACTACGGCGCGCGCTTTAGAGGCGTGCGCTATGCCACCGCAAAACGCTTTGAAAAGCCTATTGAAATCACCCGCTATGACGGACCGCAAGACTGCACGAAACAGGGCGTGTGCTGTCCGCAAATGCGCGCGTTTTGGAATGAGGAACATAGGTTTTACTATCAAGAGTTTAGAAAAGGTCAAACTTTTGAATATAGCGAAGACTGTCAGATCCTCAATATCTTCACGCCCGCGGACGTCAAGAACGCGCCCGTGCTTGTGTTTATTCACGGCGGGAGTTTTACGGGCGGAAGCGTCAATGAGACGCATTTTGACGGCTCCGCTTATACTAAACGCGGAATAATATTCGTTGCAGTCAACTATCGTCTCAACGTGTTCGGCTCTTTCGTGGACGGCGTACATTCAAACGGTAATTTGCATCTATACGATCAAATCACCGCGATCGAGTGGGTTAGACACAACATTTCAGCGTTTGGCGGAGAACCGAACAATATCACACTCATCGGTCAAAGCGCAGGGGCTATAAGTATTCAATCCCTCATTTGCTCGGACGCACTCAAAGGCAAAGTCAAGGGTGCGATTATGCTCTCGGGCGGTGGAAAACGCACGGGACTTTTGCCACTGTCAAAACCAAACAAGAGATATTGGGCGAAACTCTTAAAAGACTTAAACGTAAAGACGTTTGAAGAGGCGCAAAACATTCCGACCGAGCAACTTTGGACGGAGTGGAAGACGAAACACATATTCGGTAAAGCTATGGAGACAAAGGTCGTCGTGGACGGCGAACTCGTCAAAAACAAGAAGTACGACACGGACATTCCCGTCATCTTCGGCGTTGTCAAAAAGGACCTTGCTCCGCCTGTTTTAAACCACATGGCGATGGCGTTTTCAAGAAAGCAAGCAAGAAAGGGAAGACCTGCCTATATCTTCCACCTCGACAGACTTTTGCCGCCCGACGACGCGTCTTTTCACTCTTGCGACCTTTGGTATGCGCTCGGCAGTCTGAATCTTTCCGCACGTCCGTTTGAAAAGCACGATTACGACATATCAAACGAGATGATAGACAGATTTGCGGAGTTTGCCAAAACCGGCTCTCCAAACCTCGACGGCGCAGAAGAGTGGCGCACCTACCACCGCAAAAAAGACATATATGTTTGGGAATAACGTAAAAATCACAATACAAAAACCTCGCAGTTTGCGAGGTTTTTTGCTGCTATTTACACTATTTGATGACTTAAAACTCTCTGTCAAGGGCGAGGGAGTAGTCGTCGCGCCATGGCTTCAAATCTTCGATCTTGCTCGCAAAAGACAAGAGGTCTAAATCGCGGAACTTCTTCGTGATCGCTTGCACACCGAAAGGTATGCCGTCAATCGTTCCAAACGGAATCGAGGCGGCAGGGTGTCCGGAAAAGTTGGCGAGATACGTCTCGCACCAGCCGACGAGAGCGTCAACCTTTGCGCCTTCTATGACGTCAGGACCTTTCGTCTTGAAAACTACGTCGTTCTTTATGCCGTGGACGGCTGTCGTCGGAGAGAGAATATAGTCGTAATCTTTGAACACTCTTTCAAACTCGTCGAGGACGTTCGTTCTTGCGAGGTTGAAATCGTATAGATCCATAATGGTGAGTTCGTCGCAACGTTCTTTCCAATACACAAACTCTTCGGGGAAGTCGTCCTTGTTGTTTTTTAGCAAATCTACTCCGTTTTGTTTTAAAAGATTCAGTTCGATTGCGGGGTCGACGGTTATGCCCATGCACCAAAAACGCGCGAGTTCGAGAGCGGTATATTTAAAATCGAAGTGGACGGGCGTCACGTCAAAGCCGAGAGATTTTAAGTTCTCCATTTCTTTTAAAAACTTGTCTTTGACGGATTTCTCTACGCTAAAAATGTCAAAATCAACGGTGTATGCGATTTTTTTGCCGCTTACGTCTTGCTTGTAGTCTTTGGCAAAATTTTGGGTCTTTGGACGGCTCAAAGGATCGAGACTGTCGTATTTGCTCATCGCTTCAAGCAAAATCGCGGCGTCTTTGACGGTCTTTGTGAGTCCACCGCCAAAACAATACGGGTGAGAAGCGGAGAAGGCGTCGGGTCTTGTGACGGACGGTATCGTGCCGACGCCCGCCTTAAAGCCGAACAAGTTGTTGAAAGAGGCGGGGACTCTGATCGATCCGCCTGCGTCTCCGCCTTCCGCAATCAAAAGCATTCCGTCCGCAACGGCGACAGCCGATCCGCCCGACGATCCGCCCGAATTGTACTCTGAATTGAAGGGACTTTTGGTGATCCCGTACATCTTGTTGAAGGTCGTGCAACTGAATCCAAAACTCGGCGCGTTGGTTTTGCCGATAGCAATTCCGCCGAGCGACTCCATAGCGGAGCAGAAGACGGAGTTTTCTTCGTCGGTCGTAATCATACATTTCACTCCGCCGTGAGAACTCGTCCAGCCTTTTTTGCTTGGCAAAAAGTCTTTGAGCCCAAACGGAACGGCGGCAAACGCGCCCAAATATTCGCCTTTTTCGATGCGCACGTCGTATTCTTTCGCCTTCTCAAGCGCATAGTCGAACATGGTGTATGTGAAGGCGTTGACGCTTGCGTTGCGAGCGTTTATTCTGTCAATAAAATATTTGATAACTTCGGTCGGCTTGATTTTTTTTGCGTTGACAAGTTCGCCGAGTTCGCTTGCGGAGAGTAGTTCAAGTTTCATTTTGCACCTCATTCATAAGTTCGGGGTGAAGATTTAGATAATCCTCGCCGACTTTTTCGTCCGCCCATTTCTTGCAGAGTCTATAACCGATAGGCGAGAAGACGATTTCAGACGCGAGTTCTACAAGTGCGCCGAGCACCGCCGTGCCAAGAGCGCTGACGATCGTGTAGCCGAGGCTCGTGCCAATGCTCAACTTGAAGAAGACGAGGAAGGCGAGAGCAACGAAAACGAAGTTGTCAACGAATTGTCCGACAATCGTTGAAACGTAAGAGCGCACAAAGTAGGCGAGCGCGCCGTTTGGATTCTTTTTGAATAGTTTGCCTGTCAAATAGTTCAATGAGTTGTTGACTATGCCCGAAGCCAAAAACGCGATTGACGAGGCGGTGAAGATCTGCCAAGTTTGTGAGAAAGTTTGGTTGAACGCGGCGTATGCGTCCGCGTCTCCTCCCACTTGTACGACGGCTACGAGTTGGAAAAGTCCGATAGAGCATAAGTTGACAAGGAGTCCAAAGACGTTTAGTTTGTTTGCAGCCTTTACGCCGAACACTTTGACGACTACGTCCATCGTCAAAAACGGAATCCAAGAAATCAACAGTCCGCCGGTTATGCCCAAGATTTTCGTCTGAACGATGACTTTTGACGCCATCAAGTTCATCACGACGACGGACACGACGAACATCGCCGTCACAAAGCCGGGAATGCTTCTTAAAAGTATCTTCCAATCATTGAAATCGAAGAACTCTTTGCTTGCTTTTGCAATCTTCGTTTTTACGTTTGGTCGAGCGGATAAATCTTTTGCCTTGTTTTCTTCCATACTATACCACTGTTCGATTTTTGCGTAATAGAGAACAAGACAAACAAAAAAATGCGGATAAAATCCCCATCGAAAAACAATCCCTTAGTTTTGTTTAGAGACAGGATGGTTTCGAACTGTCTTATTTTCTTTTTTTATATAATATATCAAACGAAATGCAAAGTCAAACATAATCGGCGATGTTTTGCCACACAATCTTGCTATAGCGCAGACTTTTTCGAGCGGTTGAAACACGCGAAAATACTTTTTGTATTTTGTGAAAAAGAATTTACAAAACCACTTGTCAAAATCCGCACTTTAAGATATAATCATTTGCGTTGGGTTATAAGGAGAAGTTGTTCTCCGTGAACAGTTGAGAGTAATGGTTTTGTTTTCCATCTGCTCTCAACTGCCACCCTTGAGAAACCCTGTTATTAACTAAATATTTTATATGGAGAAGTCGCGTTTAATGGTATTACATACCAAACACGCTTCTTCTCAAAAACTTAATAGTTTATTTGGAGAAGTCGCCTAGTTTGGTCGAGGGCGCGCGACTGGAAATCGCGTAACCGTCAAAAGCGGTTCAAGAGTTCGAATCTCTTCTTCTCCGCCACAAAAAAGCATTCGCAAGAGTGCTTTTTTTGATGCGGAGAAAGTGAAGAGATTCCCCACAATAAATTGTGGGCACACGAAGTGTGCGAACTCTCGTGACGCTTCGCGTAGTGTGCAAGCACACCGCTCGCTATTACGCCAAGCGTACCGCTTGCCTACGAATCTCTTCTTCTCCGCCACAATAGGCAATCCTGCAAATCCGTAGGATTGCTTTTGTTTTTCGGGCGATTTTGCTCGCAAATTATCGCACGGAAAATAAAGCGTGGCTGCAGAGCAGTGCAGGATTGTTTGCGTGGCAGGAGACCTGCGGCGCAAAGAGATGTTCATTGCTTTGCAATGACTGACCTCTTCTTCTCCGTGGGAGTAAAAGCCTCGCAAATGCGAGGTTTTTTGTTGATTAAAAAATGAAAATGTGGTGAATAATTGCTTCAAAAGGAGACAAATATGAACCCACTTAAACAAAATGTAAAAGATTTAGATCAATGTTTTTATGCGCTCAAAGAAATGTATCCCGTGCCGTACGACAAGAAGACGACGAGTCCGTACACGAAGACGAGGGTTATCCTTATGAACGGCACGGAATATGAAAGCGTATGGTTTTTGCATCAATTCGCGCGCCATTGCGACGTGCCGGAGATCAAAAATGCGATAGCGGTCGTCAGGAGTCAAGAACAGCAACAGCAAAAGGTTATCGCTTGTTTGAAGCCGATGGACGAGAGTATACTCGAGACCACGATAGGCTATGAGCAACTGGCGATAGATCTCACCGCGACGCTTGCGAAGCACGATACGGACAAGGGGAATATAGAAGCCCTGAATTTTGCGCTGCTTGAAGACTTCGATCACTTGTATAGATTTTCAAATCTTATGCTCTTGGACGGTCAAGAGGGAAATCCCGAGACGCTTGTCGGAAAGTATACCGAGATTATGCCCGGTCGTCCGACGATAGCGCATCATCGCTATCCCGTCGACAACGTAAAGCGACCTATGAACGCGAAAAAGAGCAAACTATTTTCAAAACTCGTCGCAAACGTCATAACCGCCGCGGAGCAGCAGACGATGAACTATTATATGAACATCAGCCAGTGGTACAAAACCGACCTCGGCAGGCAACTGTATGCCGAGATCGCTATGGTCGAAGAGGAACACGTCACGCAGTACGAGAGCCTCAAAGATCCGAATTGCAGTTGGCTTGAAAACTGGGTGATGCACGAATACACCGAGGCATATTTGTACTTCAGTATGTACGAGGACGAGTCGGACGAGAATATCAAGAAGATTTGGAAGCGCCACTTCGATATGGAATGCGCACATTTGCACTTAGCCTGCGCAATGCTTGAAAAGTACGAGGGAAGGCGCGCGGCAGAAGTTGTCGGAGACGGGGAGTTTCCCGAACTCATAAAACTCGGCTCAAACAAGGAGTACGTGAGAGACGTACTTGAAAGGACTGTGCTGCTCACAGGCGACAAGCAGGGATATATCGACGTCATGCGTCTTAAAGATAATGCGGACTTTTTCTGCTATCAATCCACCTTCATTGACGAGCCGACGACTCCAAGCCACCTCGTAATCGCAAAAACTATCGAAAAGCAAGGCAAGGATTATAGATTTGAAGAATCTCCGCACCCTGTGCAAGACCTTGCTTGTAGGACTTGCGACAACACAAAACTCGGCAGAACAAACAAAAAATAAGCAAAATTTATCCGACAAAAAAGCACTCGTTTGAGTGCTTTTTTGATATAAACATTTCTTATATTGATTTTTATATAAAAATATGGTATTGTTATATAGTAAATGTGAGGGGATTTATGAGAAAGGTTTTTTTAGCTGTTATATTAGTTTTCTTTTCACTAGTATTGTTTGGGTGCAGTGGAACAATAACTCAAGAAATAAAAACATCAGAGGAACCATCTACAGAAAGTATAGCTTTTGAAAAACATATAGTCAGTTTAACATTAGATAATTATCAAAAGTTTTTTACTATTTCGAGAAATACAGTTGGAACTGGTTCTTATGATAATAATTTAAGTGGTGCATTATCATATGCTTATTATGATAATGTTGTTATAACCTATCTTTTAGTTTATCAAGGCAGAGGTGAAACCACAGAAACAGAACATACGCTAAATCTAAATGTCGGTGGTTGTGGCACAATTCATACAACTAGTTCTCAGTATGGTTCTACAACATATCGTATTACGGGTGTTTCTGGCACTGTTATATATTGGATATAAGTATTGGCGCGCTATATGAATATTAATGAGTTTCAGCAATTATTAGGTCAAACAATAATGTTTTGCCAAATTATAGAACACGATATAAAGTATATTTTTTCTATTATGTGTGATGGCGAAATTGAGAATAATTTATTAATGATTGAAAAAGAAAAGTGGACTTTAGGAAAAACACTTTTAGAATTAAAAAAACTAGATTTTAGTGATAAACAACCATATATTACTAAAGAAGATTATGATTTTTTGCAAACTGTTACAAAAAAACGCAATTATTGGTGTCATAAAACTTGTTTGAATTTTATTTATATAAATAATTATTTGTATTCAAAAGAGTATGAGATCGAATGTCAAAGACTAATTAATGATAATAAACAATTAGCGATAGTTTATAAAAATGTAGAAAAAGTCAGACTGAAAGCATTGAATGATTTTAGATAAGTTACTGTAAAGCACTCAATCGAGTGCTTTTTAATATATATTATTCTTATATTGATTTTTGGGCGGAAGTGTGGTATCGTTATATAAGTGGGGGACACGGGTATGATTAAAAGGAAAAATCGGATTTTGGCAGGGCTCGTGCTTGCGGTGGTGCTTGCAATAACGCTCGGAGCGGTGGTTTGCGCGCCTCAGGGCGTTGCAGAGGCAAGAGAAAGCACCTTCAAAGACGAAGGCGCACAGTGGGAAGACGGTGCGTTTACGGAGTATTCCACGGGCATATATTGGTATGCGAGCGGGCATGACATTCCGCGTAGAGACAATCCAATCGACAAAACGAAGCCAACTTTCATTTTTACGCACGGCTGGAAAGAGAACGAAGGATATAGACAAAGAGACCTCTTGTCCCTTTGGCAAAATACAAACTCTGAGTTCAGGCGATACGGCGACTTTGAATTTGAGCCGAATTTCTACCAAACCCTCATCGATCTCGGCTACAACGTCGGACAATTCTATTGGTCGCAACTCTCCGACGACAACGTCTTTTGCGACGCGAAGATTTGGACGTCGAAAAGCAGTCTCGGAATGCGCTACTTCGTCAACGACGGCGCGGGCAATAGGGTTAGAGGAGACGAAGCGCTCGATCCCGACAAGTCTGTCGCTATGATATTCGGCGACGCAATAAAGCAAGCACTCGGCGCGGACTACGACAAAGATTTGCACCTCGCGGGGCACTCTATGGGCGGTCAACTCGTGCTTGCGACAGGCGAATACCTTGCAAAACAATTCGACAAAGGTGAAGTCGGCGCGCATCTCGTGCCTACAATCGTCACTCTGCTCGATCCGTATATGACATTCAACGCCATTGACGAGAATACGCCAATCGACCACCTTGACGGCAAAACCTTTGACGAACAAAAGCCTATCGTCGCTCTTTGCGCGGACGCTATGGAGACTCTCGCGCGCCACGGCGTTGCAATAGACTCGTATGCTACGGTGTTCTATAGGATGTATCCCCTCCTTATGGAAGAGGAAGAGGCGGCTGAAATGACGGATAGGCTTGCAAGATACTGCGCTT
>Ga0256405_10009053_pt1 | contig 13837 bp, 7 predicted proteins | sample RumenRJG_02DNA_FD_189096 | JGI IMG/M metagenome (GOLD analysis project Ga0256405, IMG submission 189096) | Bovine rumen microbial communities from Lethbridge, Alberta, Canada - RJG_02 | ecosystem: Host-associated > Mammals > Digestive system > Stomach > Rumen | place: Canada: Alberta | collected...
TGCCCTGACAGTTGGCTGGAAGAAGATTGGCGGAAAGTGGTATTATTTCGATACTTACGATTGCGAAATGGAAAATGACGAGTGGCCCAGGACCATTAATAATAAAGGGTATTATTTTAGAAGTAATGGAGTTATGCAAGGAGAATCTGGTGGTTGGATTAAAAGGGATAGCTACTATTGGTACTATGCCAACAAAGGCGGAAGCCTGGTCACTGGATGGAAAAAACTAAATGGAAAATGGTATTACTTTGATGCCAGTGGAGAATATTATATGTATCGTGGAGGAACATATAAAATCAATCAGAAGTCGTATACATTTTATGATAATGGCGTATGTAAAAATAAATAAGCTGACAATTGCTAGTGTTGATTATAACCTGTGGTACGGGTGAAAACAGGAGACAGCTCTACATGAATTGTGTCAGTGTCGGATAGTTTTGTAATATGGAGAAATAAGTGAGCGGCGGGATCAATTACCCGCCGCTCTTTTTGAGTAACTCTATCGGAAGATCAATCCGAACCATTCGACTTCTTCGTCGGGCTGGGAGCCACATTAATCAATTCATCGATTCATTTAGCTTTATATACAATAATATATACGGCACATATGGCACTATATGGATATTCGCCAGAAAGCAAAAGGCTTGACCCGGCAAAAAAGGAACCCCTCATGACAGTGCATTCTGTGTAAATGCTCTATAGCAGGTACCCGGCTATAAAAAAGCGGCCTCGAAGGGCCGCCGTTTGAAACAAACTTGATCACTCATTCACTTTGGGGTTCAGGTTTCCTGTAGTAATCCGGAAGGCTTTTAGACCAGGGGAGCAGATCATCCAGATAAGCCGGATCCTCAAACTTTCCATGCTTCGGGATCTCTTCCAGAAGGTACTTGAAATATTCGTATGGCCTGAGACTGTTTACCTTGGCTGTCTCGGCAATGCTGTAAACTACTGCACTGGACTGGGTTCCTCTGATGGTGTCAATAGTATACCAGTTTTTCTTTCCCAGACAGAATGTACGGATGCCTCGCTCGGCAAGTTATCATGATATAAGAATAAGCTGCGGAATCCTCGATCCGCATCTTTACAGTAGGCCGCCGTAACTGGCTGATAATCGACACGGTCTCCGGTGCGAAGGCCAGTGCCATCATCTACAGCATTGTCGAGACAGCCAAAGCCAACAATCTGAACCCCTACTATTACTTCGAACATCTCCTGACAGAGATCCCGGAACTGAAGGAATTCAATACTCCGGAAGAGGAAGTCGCAGCAATGGAACGGCTACTACTCTGGTCGGCAGATCTCCCGGAAAAATGTCATAAGCGGAGCCGCTGAAATGCGGCTCCATTCTTATAGGGGCATTCACTATTAGCCACTTATTTTATAGAGTACTGATTATGGAGAATTTACCTTACTTTCACGCCTTTTTCAGCCATTCTCAGGACATGGAAAAACCCCCGGACAGGTTTTAAATCCAACTCTACTGCCGGGGGTATCAGATTAGGCAGTTTTCAACGGCCTATTATTGTTTATAATCACAAGAAACCTGCATTCATTTGATCGGGCACACTTATGCTTATGCGTATTCCACCAAATCCCTATCCAGTTTTCCGTCTCCTTTAAAATACAGCCAATATGCTACGTCGTCTTCATCGACAAAATAAATCCATTGAGATGTGACCATGACACCGTCTTCGTCGACGTAATACATGTCTTTAATATTTCCGTTACTGTCATAGGTGGTAATCAGTGTGTCTGTACACATTGCTCCGGATGAATTCATCCAGTACCATTTCCCGCCGGATTTTACCCAGCCGGTTGCCATAGCGCCGGAAGACCTGAGATAATACCATTCTCCGCCGGACTTGAGCCAGCCTACTCTCATAGCTCCGTCGGAATTAAAGAAGTACCACTGACCGGAGATTATCTTCCAGCCTGTCTGCATAATTCCATCGGAATCCATGTAGTACCATTTTGTGCCCACCTTGGTCCAGCCGATTGACATTGCGCCGGAGGATTTAAAATAATACCAGTCACCGTCGATTCCTCTCCATCCGGTGAGCATTGCTCCGGATGAATTCATATAGTACCAGTTTCCGCTGACATAGGTCCAACCTGTGTGCATGTATCCCCAATCGGGATTAAAATAAAACCAGCTGCCGCCGATTTTCGCCCAGCCTGTAGTTACAGACCCACCGCCTCGGATATAGTACCAGTTACCATCTATATAGTACCATCCTGGAGTATCCAGCAGATATCCGTCACTCTGCAGATAGTAGAGTTTGCCGTATGTGGAAGACCAATACCAGTAATCTTTATAAATATAACCGTTGTCATCACGGATATACCATCCCCAACTGTCCTTATACCAGGTATCGCCTCCGTCTTTAAAGGAAATCTCCTGCTCCTGAGGTTCTTCTTCGATAATGATGTCTTCTGCGCTTTCATCCGCTGCCGGAGCTTCGGTGACAGCATCTGTTGTCTGCTCGTCAGCCGGAGCCGCCGGAGCCGCCTCGTTTTTGGAGGACGCCTCCGATACTTCTTCTGTCTGTTGATTTTCTGTCAGGTCAGTCTCAGCAGCCTGCTCTGCTGTGGAACCTTCTTCTACAGCAGCTTCGTCTTCAGCCGGAGACTCCTCTGTCACTGCAGCGGTATCCTCTGTTCCGGATTCCTGCGCTGCCTCATCCACGGCCTCAGTCGAGTCAGTCTCTTCAAGGATTTGTTCTTCTTCAGACGTGTCAGTTTCTTCAACTGAAGCTGATTCCGCAGTTGTATCAGTATTTTCAGCAAACGCAGTTACTGAAAATACTGATACACACATGACTATGGCAAGTATCGATGCAAACAGTCTTTGCTTTCTCATTTGTACGTCCTCCTCAAAGTGGTAAAAGAGATGATTGATGAACTGGTTATCATGTAATTATATGTTCAAAATGCTGAAAACGTCAATAAAATGATACAGATTTACAGCCACTTTTGTTAGTACCCTTTTGTAAGTACTTCTGTAAGAACCCCGGCTGTGGATAAGCTTCTATCTTCAGTTCACCAGAACTCCATCGGGACCCAAAATATACCATTTGCCGGAGATTTGTTTCCGACCGGTCACCATAACTCCGCTGCTGTCCATGTAATACCACTTTCCTGCCAGCTGTTTCCAACCGGTCACCATGACTCCGCTGCTGTCCATGTAATACCATCTACCTGAAATCTGTTTCCAGCCGGTCGCCATAGCTCCGCTGCTGTCCAGATAGTACCACTTTCCTGCCAGCTGTTTCCAGCCGACAGCCATAGCACCTGAGCTCTCAAAGTAGTACCATTTTGCCCCGAGTTTCTGCCAGCCGGTCCTCATGACACCGTCACCGCCGAGATAATACCATTTTCCTGAAATCTGTTTCCAGCCGGTTGCCATAGCTCCGCTGCTGTCCAGATAGTACCATTTTCCGGAAATCTGTTTCCAACCGGTCGTCATAGCCCCGTTGCTCTCCAGATAGTACCATTTTCCGCTAATTTTCTGCCAGCCGGTCCTCATGACACCGTCACCGCCGAGATAAAACCATTTTCCGGACAGCTGTTTCCAACCGGTTTGCAAGACGCCTTCAACGTTGAAATAATACCAGTTACCTTGGATGGATATCCATCCTTTGGATAAGCCTCCTCGATTGTTGAAAAAGTATGTCTTGTTGTCAGGAGATGTATACCATCCGGTGTAAGGAACGGCGATGTTGGTCTCATGGCGTAGACGATCCGGACTGTTCTCTTCAGATACGACTGCAGTTCTGACGAGTCTCCCTTCTTGAACATCCATTTCTGAAATAACATCGGCAGAAACCGTACATGCATGATAATTATTCCGGTTGCAGACAAATACAGCAGAGGCACTGGATTTGTCTCTGTTCCAGATCCATCCATCCAGATGATAATCATGCCCTTCCGCGCATGCTCCGTCATCTCCGTCATACTTACCTGTATAGGATCTCTCTGAAAGCACTAGTTCCGTATTGTCATATACCGAACGTGTATCCTCGTCATATTCATAGACGACTCTGTTCACATACGGAGTAGTAAAAGAATAGGAAGTGGCCACTGTTCCATATGCTGTTCCGGTCAAAAACAGGTAATCCGGTTCACCGATGGTATCCGTATCACAATTGGTGATATCCACAAGATAGTTTTTTCCATCTTCCATCTGCACAAGATTCCACATATGGGGTCTGCCATCAAGAGACCCGGTCACAGAACAGGCAGTGATTTTATTCCCAAATGTCGATAAATCACACAGATACTGGAACGCCTTCGAATACCCCTCGCAAACAACATTTGTGTCAGGATCTTCATCAAAAACCCAGATGATCTGCCAGGGATTCCCGTAATCCGCAGACTGGTTGATTGCATCATTCGCATAGGAAACAAGACCGCAGATCCTTTCCCGGTAAGCATCCAGTTTTTTTAAATCTTCCTGGTCTTCATAGTCCTGTACAATGCCAACGGCTGTGTTTCTGGCATTTTGAACAGCGGTGCCGAAAGAACTGTCTGCCACGTACAGATCCCGTGCATATTCCGTCGAAACCGGGAATTTGAATTCCAGCGGTCCTGTAATGATGAGAACATCGTTTTTGAGTGAAAAACCGTATTCTGTCCATTTGGTACTATCGGTCTTATCATACCAGTACAGTTCATAAGGGCAGTCTGCCAGGAGAGTCCTTATGATAAGAGGAACATCGAGCTCAAGCAGAGTATTTACTGCCTCTTTTGCCTCTGCGGAAATCACTTTCCTTCCGTTCCTCTCTGTAACTAGAGAGGATACTCCCAGTTCTTCTGCTGTCCAGGCTGTCTGAATGGAAAGATCTGCGAGCTCAACAGTGAAAACAGTAGACTCCCGCTCGCCATCAGCAACTGCGCAAATATCCTGATACAGCTGCATATAGACCTGATAATTCATGCCATCCAGCTTGGAAGCGTTATTTTTCGGGGCAAGTCTTCTGCCGTTCTTCTCCCGTAGTTGTTCATGAAAAACCTTATCCAGATAGCCGTTTGAAAGTTCTGTCGTATCCTCCTCACTCATCTCAGGGTTATATTCGTTCTCAGCAGGCTCTTCATCCAGCTCTGTCTGCTGTTCTTGTGCGGCCATGACCGACTGACCTGAAAACAGAAATCCGCTGCCCAGTGTAATCAAGACAAGCAATATAATAATACGAACATTCTTTTTCATGTCCACCTCTCACATCGGATTGCCCGGCGCATCGATGCACTTAGCCTAAGCCAAGTTCTTTATATTTCTCCATCACATAATCTGTGATGCGCACTGCGCTCTCTCCAATGTGCTCCCAGGCCATCTCGCGTGCAGCTTTGCGTCCTGCCTGCAAATCTTCCGACGCAATGGCTGCATCGATGATTTCTTTCATTCGGGGCAGATCTTCTTTTCTAAGCGGCAGACCCACGGAAGGCAGTGTCTGGAAGACCCACATCTCTTCATCCAGCCAGCAAGCATCATAAGGAGATTTATCAAACTCCGTATCCGCATAGATCAGAGGGCGGTCAAATACAAGCGTATAATCCCAGATGACGCTGGAGAAATCCGAGATCATAATGTCCGCCTGGTTCAGGACTTCAAAATTGTCATTATCGAAGTTCCAGGAAAGCATTTCGCTTTCCGGATACTGCTTGATCAGCGGCTCGACGACCGCTTTGTCGGAGATCATGGACTGGGGATGGGGACGAATGATGATCCGGTATCCCGTTGCGATCAGACTGTCGATAATGGAATTCCCATATTTGCACAAAATGCTGCTTTTGCCCCAGGAAGGTGCGAGCAGGACGGTGGTTTTCTTGTTGTCCGGCAGTGAAGCGGCGTTTTTTTTGTCCAAAAGGGCGTCCATGTAGGTAATGCCAGTGACAAGAAGGTCCTTTTTCTGTGTGTGACGGATCTCTTCCAGCTTTTTGAGCTGCTCCACTTGGTACTGACCGGACAGAAGGACCGCATCGAAGAAATCCAGTCCGAACATCCTGTATCCTGTGGCATCTCCCGCACCGTGCCATACATGAACATACCATTTGGTATTTCTCGATCTTTTCCACTGGTAAACATCCAGACCGGGTGTTGTGGAGATACAGATTCCCGCATTCATGAAATTGAGCCTGGTGACGGCTTTATTGATATCACCAATATATTCAAGGGTGACATATTCGTATTTTTCCTCCAAACCGGGATCATCCGGAGAAGTTGTCCAGTATACCAGCTTGGTTTTTCGCTTTTCAAATTCGTCACAAATCGGTTTAAAAAGATTCCAATACCGCTTGCTGTCACTGAAAATGACATAGGGCATATAATTGGTTTCAACTTTCTGTCCCCCTCCCCTGACTATCGTCTTAATATTAATCAGGAACTTCTGGAAGGCAAAAAACAGGACTGATATTACGCCCAGGATGATTGTAAACAGCATACTCCCGGTGCCGGGGTCTATATATAAAAGCATTCAGCATCTCCTTCTGCCTTACTTCGGCGACTCAAATCCTATGTCTTTCCAGTTCTTCTCATCAAACATATTGCCGGTCACTTGATACCATGTCGCCTGAACGTCTTCATCTCCAATCGTTGTTTTAAATGTATTTCCGTGGTTTGTCGAAACCGTCCAGTTGGTGGAAGTGGATACATAAAGAGGACCATTCTTCGGATCACTGTTGATCTTTTTCCCGGTATAAGGATTGACAGGGTCACTGATAATATCCTTCGTTGCGATCGTGGGAACATCCGCGTTCGTCATAAAAGTATCGTCTGTGGTAAATCCGGTTGCCCCGAAATCCTTGACCATCAGAAGAGGATTGACACCCTGGACATCAAAAGGATTTTCCGAGATATTGCGGAAGATCAGATCGTCAAATTGTCCCAGCGGGAAACCGTGGTCCGACACAATGATGATGCGGGTGTTGTCATAGATTCCCTCTTTCTGCAGAAAGGCAAACCACTCACCGAGCGCCCGCATTGTGACTGCATTTGCGTAATAATGATTCTGCTGGGCATCATTGTCCATATGGACAAGCTCATTCCCGTTTTCGTCCTTAAACTGTTGTTTCCATTCCTCCAGATAAGGAGCGTTATCGATATGTTCCGCCTCTGTATAGTCAGGAAGTTGCAGAGGAAAGGGACGATGAGGCGTTTCATTGTCCAGCATCAGGAAGGCGTTTTCCGACTCCTCTGTGACATCCGTGATCTTGGGGAGGGAGCGGAGCACAGAGTAGGTGTCCTCAAACAGAAGATTGAGGTCTGTTTCGTCAGACATAGTTCCGCAGTATCTGCCCTGGTCATAGTAAGCGGTCTGCAGCCCCACAGGCATGACCTTGAAGAGAGAGTAACAAAACAGATTTCTTCGCCTGAGTTTCTCCTCTCTCCCATACAACTCACTGTTTTCATTGTAATGGCCCATTGTATTATAGGCATGTACGCCCTCTATATCATCAAAAATGGAGAGGTCGGGAACGTCCTGATAGCCAGCATAAGCAGGATCACAGACCGTCACATCATAGCCCTTTTTCGCAAACAGTGTCGGCATCACTTTCAGGGCTTCATTATGTTTTTTCTCAAGAGGTTCGTCTTTGCGGGCATTCATCTCGGCTGGACTGTACTCATATCCTCCATACAGGGCAGGAACTCCGTAATTGGTAACCTTTCCGAAGGAAAGTGTGCACGGATAATAAGTGAAGCCGTCAAACTGCTTATAAAGGTCAGGATTCTCTTTGAAAATATAAGGAATATAGCCATTGATTGCCCGGTCCATCATAAGCATAATGACATTCTTTCCGTTTTTGCTCAGACGGAGGATTTTTTCATCCTGACTCTGATTATTACCTGTCTCCTGCAGATAATCCATCTCTGAAAGCTGACGGTTGGTCTGTACAAAGTTTTGAACTGCTACAGCGCCAACACTGATCGTAAGAGCCAGAAGGGCAATCGGAACAAATTTGTTGACATATTTCCACAGGACAAAGACCAGAACCGTGACAGCAGCTACAATCACCCAGCTCACAGCAATCTGTGAAATCGGATAAACAGGAACATTGTCAAAGACCATATTTGCAGTCAGGTTGCCCAGATTCCTGCCAAACAGCATGAAATGGATCAGTCCGAGAATGCAGAGAATAAGGATCAGTTTCTCAATGAATACTTTTGTCTTCTCACTGAACAGGGAATAGAGGATTCCTCCCCACACCAGAAAAACACCTGCAGAGATACAGGTTGTGTAGAGTATTGTTTTCAGCGGATTCACATAGGAGACAACATTGACAAATTCCGAAGGGGAGGCATTGATAACAGAAGACGGGATCATAATGCCTGTGAGAACTGTCATCAGAAGTGCACCGAGGAAATATCTCTTATAGCTGTAGGGATGTGCAACCTCTGCTTCTCTCCTGATTTTTTCCTGTGCTTCCGCTTCTTTTTCTTTCCGACCGCTTCCCTTCATGACAATATTCTTTCCGAGGGAAAACAGGTTATTACAGGTCCAGTAGAGAACCAGACCGGAAGGCGACGGATAGAGGAAAATCAGGAAGATCACAGCCATTCCGTACAGCTGGATCTTTTCCTTCAGCTTAAATCCCTTTGAATAAATGAAGCAGGAAATAAAGTTGGCGCCTGTCATGACAAAAGGCAGGACATTCACTTTCAAACTGCCAATCGAAAGCATGGCATCCGGAAGGCTCAGATCACGGATTAGCCAGAATGAAGCTCCTTTCAGGAGTCCCAGCGTGGACAGAAAATGATATGCGGCGATGAAAAAGGGAATCTGTAAAAGCAGCGAAAGAGAACCGCGAAAGGCGTAGACAGGTTTATAATGGTTTTCCCGATAATAGGTCTGGATCATCATAAATCGCTCATCCCCGTGGAATGTCTTATTGATATGGGTGACCCATTTGTCCATTCTTTTTTGAATGTCTCTTTCTTTTTCCTGGAGTTCATCCGCCTTTTTGTACATTGGCATGATCATGAAATTCATCACCAGACTTACCGCAATAATAGATATTCCAGGATTCTCAATCGCTCTGTTGGCAATACTAAAAACAGTCTCCAGAATAAGTTCAATAGGAAAAATGATCAAATAATATAATGTCTGCATGTTCTTCCCTTCTGACTAATCTTTATTTCTCTTCCAGATATTTTTTCGCATCCCTGAAAAAACTGCCGACCATCAACAGCATTATGATCCCGATCGGAAATGCGGAAATGATACTTACGCTCTGGATGTTACTCATACTGCTCTCCGAAAACACAAGTGCAATCGGAAGGATGATAAGCAGAATGCACCAAAGCAATGTAATTGACATATGAGGTTTTTCATCTTCTTCGATCCGTTTGTAGCTGTAGCAGGCAGCGGTATAAGCTATGGAGTCAAATGAAGTAGCATAAAATGCTATCATGCAAAGCATTGTCAGTACCAGAATAAATGTCGCAAAAGGCATGGTGCTGACAATATTGAGGATCAGCGAATAGAGGTCTCCGTCTTTTGTATAGACCGCAATAAAATCTGCAGCCTTTGTGACTTGAAGCCCCAGACTGTAATTTCCGAGAATAATAAAGGAAACGATCGTGCTGCCGACTCCGAAGAGATAGCCGCCAAGGATGGTCTGCCGGATCGTTCTGCCGCGGCTGATGTTTCCAATAAAGAAGGGGGCCGCAATACACCAGACCATCCAGTAAGCCCAATAATAAATGGTCCAGTCTTGAGGGAAATTGTTTGTCCTGCCGGGATCCGTATATGTACTCAGTTCGATGAAATGCTGTACCATTTTCCCGAGCGACTGAAAACCGTTCTCTAAAATAAAGCGTCCCTGCCCGCTTGTTAACAGAACGATCAGAAGCAGGCCGAAGAACAGATAAATGCAGAGATTTGCCAGAAAACTGATACCCTTGAAGCCATGGAGTACAGCATAGGTATACACCGCGCAGGTGATGAGCAGAATAATAATGGTAACCGTTGTTCTGCTCAAAGTTGTGCCTGTCAAAAGAACAATGATACTGGCCATCAGAGGCGTCGCTACGGAAAAAGTGGTAGCAGTTCCTGCCAGAAGCGCAAAAAGCGCGAACAGGTCAATGACTCTTCCCAGCCACCCGTCTGCGTTGCGATTTCCGATTAGCGGACGGCAGGCCTCTGAATAGCGCTGTCTGGTCCTTTTGCGCACATGCAGCATAAACCCGAACGCAACTGCCAGTACCAGATAAAAAGACCAGGGAATAAAGCTCCAGTGAAAGAGAGGGAAAACACCTGCCCACTCCTCTATGGAACCCATTTCGGCGATATGGGGATTGGTCGCGTACATGACCCATTCCGCAAAGCTGTAAAACAGGATATCCGCTGCCAGGCCGCAGGTAAACATCATGCTTCCCCAGGAAAAAAAGGAGTACTTGGGCTTTTCACCCTTCTCTCCCAGTACTATGTCTCCATATTTTGAACAGGTCATCACAATCGAAACGATCAAAAAGCCAAGTCCGACCATCAGATAATAGAGTCCGACAGTATCTCCGAAAAAGAAGCGGACCTGCGCAATCACGCTGTTTGCCTGTTCCGGCATAAGGAAAAGGAAGGCGGCCAGCCCTACGATCAGCGCAAACGGAATGATCGTGATCATCCAGTCCACACTGCCCCAGGATGCGGTTTTATCTTTCATCTCAATAACCTCCAAACGGCATACAGAACAGATTTATCCGTTTTTTCTTCATCTCGCGATACCTGCGGTTTCAATCGCAGGTACTGCGCGCAAAACCCGCAGGCGAGCCTTGAATGAATCACTGCGCTGTTTCTGCAACATTAAGATATTTTTTATAGCTGTCGTCCGCGGCAGCAAGTTCCTCCAGACTGTCGATCTCCTCAACATCAGATTTCTGCATCTTGAAGATACCCAGTTCGAAATCCTGCGGATGAAGGAACATAGCTACATCGTCCCAGTATACCTGTCGGTTCCCCTTCTCAAATTCCTCTTCCAGATATTTTTTCAGTCTTCTGCCGTCCTGTTTCGTCCATCTGCTGATAGAATAGAGCTGCCATCCTCGGTCTCCGCCGGTTCGGGAACAGGAGGTGACGATACCGTCCTCCACCTGCATAAGCCACTCGTCTGTCTGTGTTTCCGTCCAGACTGCATTATATCCGGAACGGACAAAATGCGGATCCAAGGCTGCCGGGTTGAACACAATCTGGTCTCCGTCCAGGATCACACAATCTTCAAGGTGCTCTCTGGCCGCATAGAGCGAGCTGATATTATTACAGGTATCATACCATGGATTGTCAATAAGCTGCAGTCCGCTATACTCCTTTTCCAGACATTTGAACTGTTCTTTCAGATAGCCGACCACCACATAGATTTCGGTTATACCGTTCTGATGCAGGCCTCTGATCACTGTATCGATCATCCTCGTTCCGTTTACCGGAACCATCGGTTTGGGGATCTCATAGGTGAGAGGCCTCATGCGTCTTCCTTCTCCGGCCGCCATGATGACGGCACGTTTTATTGTATGTACTTCTTCTGTCAAGTTCTGATTCCTTCCAGTCTAATACTTAAATCAATAGTCTCTTAGTAAGACAAAACTACATTCGTTCCTTAGCCAGACTGCAATAATCTTTTGCATACTGATATTGTTGCAGACTGTATTCACCGAATTCCACTCCCTGAAGCTTCTTGAACTCACACCAGTTGGACCAGAGAAGGCCGCAGACTGCGATATAGCAGTAGATTTTTGTCCGCGTATCCCTGCTGCATCCTTCCGGTGTAAAGTACAGATCGATCAGCCGGTCAATCTGCCTTCTGTCATACATGGAATAAATGCAGAACATGGCGATATCCACATGACAGTCCTGCATACCGGCATATTCCCAGTCCGTCAGCTGGATGGACAGCTCTCCCTCCGCGTTCGGATCAAAAAGGAAATTGTCCGGAACAGCATCTATATGTGTGAGCTGCAGCGGTCCTTTGTGACTCTCAATAAAGGGACGCAGAGAGAACACCCGGTCCTTTGTCTCCTGATAGTCCGCGTATATACTGGGAGTTCCCTCCCTGAAACTCTCGTATGTATTGATTTTTTCGAAGAGATCAAAAACATGAGGGACTTGCAGCTTCGATGCGTGGAATTTGCGCAGCTTCTCCATGCATACTTTCAAATCCTCCGGGTCTTCAGGATCGCAGCAGCGCACCCCCTCGATATACCGTGTTATCTTATATCCGTTCTCAGGGTTCAAATAGAGGGGATCATCACAGAAGGCATGGCCCTTGATCGCTCCATAGACTGCCGCTTCCTCCTTGCGGTCGATCAGCTGATCTGTTCCTTCCCCCGGAATCCGCATGATATATTTTCCGGCAAATCGCCCTTCTTCAATCCGGAACAGGAAGGACCGATTGGTCATTCCCTTTTTCAGAACCTGGATGTCCACGATATCATCCGTAGAGCACTCCAGCTGATCGGCAATCGTTGTCAGCGCTTCTGATTTGAGCTGGCTCGAATCAGAATCCAGATCCCGAAGCTGCTCGTAGGTGTTGATTTGAACAACGTCTGCAGAATGAACAACTTTCGCGGAGACGATCATACCCTCTTCGCCCATGAGGGATTCCTCCCAAAAGCGGCTGTCATAGTCAGAATCAGCCGCCAGTTCAGAGATCTTCTGACGAACAGTCCTCGCTTCCTCCCCCATCAGATAGGAGATTCCGATCATCTCATTTCCACCGCATCCCTTTGGAATGCGGACCAGTTCCCTCTTTCTGGTGGCACGTACCGTAGAATTGTCTTCGACCAGATCAGATACCATGTACCAGGAGTTGAGTTCACGCCGCCGGAAGGGGTTTCTGTCACACCATATATCCGAAGGCATTATATAAGTATTTTCAATCCTGTCTTTTACCAGATTCAGAGAACTAATATTATTTTTTGCAGCATATTCTTCATTTTCAACCAGGGTGACATTGTATTTTGATTTCAGATACTCAAAAGAATCCTTCATAAAACCGACAACGATAGTGATGTCATTTATGCCGACTTCCTGCAGCTGCATGACCAGTCTCTCAATCAGTCTCTCACCGTTTACATCCAGCAGAGCTTTGGGTGTGGACAAATTAATCGGAACCATACGCATGCCGAATCCTGCCGCCAGTATGATCGCGTTTCGCGGGGCTCTGTTCCGGAAGATCTCCAGCGATTTGGCGGTCAGCTGAACATGCTCGTCCAGATAACCATACCGGATCATGGATTTGACCGCACGATGGACGACACTCATTGAGTGCCCCGACATGACTGCCAATATCCTCTGATTAATAAACGGTTCATGATAGAGAGAATACAGGATGTCCATCTCCTGGTTCGACAGTTTCACAGCTTTCGATCTCATAATAATTCCTTTTCTGTTGCAACCTCCCGGTTGTCATTCGCCGTCCGACGCGGATAGTATTATACACTTATTATTCATTTCCGCAATAGCTGACCGAAGTCATAATACTCGCATAATACAAAACATCGCCGGCAACTTCAACCTCAAAGTGTAAAAAAAGGCTCAGAACTGCTGTTTCAGCAATTCTGAGCCTTTTTATTCTCTGTCAATTGTCAAAGACAGGATTTGAATCGTTTATTTGATCCATACTCCTGAAGAATTAAATACATAAGTCTTTCCGCCGATGACCTGTGTGCCGGTCACCATCTGTCCGGATGAGTTCATGTAATACCACTTGCCGCCAATCTGCTGCCAGCCGGTCGTCATGACACCGCTGGAATTCATGTAGTACCACTTGCCGCCGATCTGCTGCCAGCCGGTCGTCATGGCTCCGCTGGAGTTCATGTAGTACCACTTGCCGCCGATCTGCTGCCAGCCGGTGA
>Ga0256405_10009054_pt1 | contig 13833 bp, 8 predicted proteins | sample RumenRJG_02DNA_FD_189096 | JGI IMG/M metagenome (GOLD analysis project Ga0256405, IMG submission 189096) | Bovine rumen microbial communities from Lethbridge, Alberta, Canada - RJG_02 | ecosystem: Host-associated > Mammals > Digestive system > Stomach > Rumen | place: Canada: Alberta | collected...
AAGAAATCGAGAATTGGATAAAATTTGTCAACAATTATGAAAATTACAATACTTATGATGCCGGTATCAGCGAAGCTAAAAAGAAATTATCTAAGTTAAGATATGATGATGAAACAATAACAGTGATAAAATCTATCGAGGAAAAAGAAATGGATAATGAAGCTGCAAAATACAATTCACATCAGAAAGGTTTAGAAGAAGGAGAAAAAAAAGGTAAAGAAGAAGGAATAAAAGAAGGAATAAAAGAAGGAAGAGAAGAAGGATTAAAAGAAGGAGAAAAAAATAAATCTATAGAAATTGCTAAAAATATGCTGAAATTAGGAATAAATATTGACACAATAGTATTGTCGACAGGTTTATCAAAAGATGAAATTGAAAATTTAAAAAAAATATAAATTAAACATTAAGTATATTTATTTATATAAAAAACGATATTTTATATGTTTTCTTTGTTTAATTAACAATATCTTTAATATAAACTTTTATTATATGCATATCATTTTTATTAAAACACAAAGTTATTTAAGTTAAAAATATTAGCATATATCATATGAATGTTATCAGATTATTATTATTAATAGTACCAGTATTAATATCTTTTACATATGCAAAAAAAACAAAATATGATTTTAAAACGATAAAAGACGATATATATAAGACACATTATTTTGAATTAGAAAATGGGTTAAAGATATATTTAGTACAACATAAAAAAACTCCAACTGTTTATGTAGAAGCAATATTTAATGTTGGTAGTAAAAACGATCCTAAAAATAGTACAGGTTTAGCACATTATCTAGAACATTTAATGTCTCATGGAACATCTAAGATCGGATCTTTAGATTATGAAAAAGAAAAACCTTTGTTAGATAAAATAGAAACTCTTTTTGAAAAATTAAAAGTAGAAAAAGATTTGAATAAAAGAAAAAGTATATATAAAGAAATCGATGATTATTCATTTAAAGCATCTAAATTATCAACTAGTGACGAATATACATCTATATTAAAATCTTTAGGTGGATCATATATTAATGCAGCAACAGATCAGGATAATACAGTTTTTTATTATACTATACCTAAAAATAATCTTGAAAAATCTTTAAAAGTACTTTCAGAACAGCTTTTTAATTTCGTTGTAAGAAGATTTTCTACAGAATTACAAGCAGTTTATGAAGAATATGTAAGAAATAACGAAAATTCTAATAATATATGCTATGAAGAGATTATGAAAGAAATATGTAAAGATCATCCATATAGTATTCCTATAATAGGTAAACCTGAACATTTAAGAAGTCCTTCTATTAAAGATGTAAAAGAATTTTATAACAAGTATTATCATCCTAATAATTGTACATTATTATTAGTTGGAGATATAGAATATAATCATGCTATTGATATTATAGAGAAAAAGTTTGGTAAATTAAAGAAAAAAGAAATAGAGAAAAGTAATTTTAAAGACATAATTTTACCTGAAAAAAATAGTGAAATTAATATTATTAGTGAAGATTATAATTATGGTGGATTTATTTTTCCGTATAAAACAAATGATATTCAATATAATTACAAGATTCAGATTTTATGTGGTCTATTACATCGTTATTTACAAAAATTAGCAACTCAACAGAAAGTATATAATATTACTGTATATAATAATTTAATAAAAGACATAGGTAGTATTATATTAAGAGTTATTCCATTAGATAGACAATCTCTTAAAGATGCTAAAAAAATTGTTTTTGAAGAATTAAAAAAGTTTTGTAAAGGTATAGATAATATTCATAATTTTAATTCTATAAAAAATGAAACTATATATAATTTAAGAAATGATGATGAAAGATATAATATAATTTCAAATATAAGAAATCTAATTCATTATAACAGTTTTATTGATATAGCAAAATCTTCAATATTGTCTAATGAATTGATAAATAAATTGAAAAAAGAAGATTGTGAAAATATATTAAAAGATCTAATTTCTAAACCATATATATCAGTAAATAAAAATTCTGGTAATCGTAATTTTGATAAAATAGAAAAGTTACAATGTCCAAATATGTTTTTAAATTCAGATAAGAAAAGTGATTATTTTAAAAATTTAGATAAAATAAAAACTAATCCTATAGAACCAATAACAATAGATTATAATAAAGATATAAAAAAATATAAGTATAATGACAATGTTGAATTTTATTATGTTAAGAAAAATGATAAAAAACTTTTTGAATTTTCAATAAGATTTGAATATGGAGAATTGTTAAATAGAGACTTACAAACATTAAGTATTTTCTTAAAAAATTCAAAAAGTAGAAATTATACTTATGATAAATTTATTGAGAATATATTAGAATTAGGGTCACGAATATATTTTGACGTAGATAATAAGTATTGTACATTAAATGTTAAAGGTATATCAGAAAACTTCGATAAAACAATAAAATTAGTGAGTGATTATATAAGTAATATATCATTTGATAATGAATGTATTAATAAAAGTATAAAAAATTATATTAATGAAAATTATAAATTTAGATATAAAAAAATATTGTTAAAAGACTATAAAAATTTCATTATAGATAATACTGAGATAAAGAAATTTAATACAGAAAGAGTAAAAAATATGTTTAATCTAATAATGTCAGCACAAGCTAAAGTATTATTTTCAAGTGATTTAGAACCAAAACAATTTATAGATAAACTTATTAGCACAAAACTACTTGATAAATGTAATAAAAAATATAATTTTTGTAAATATGAAAGTAAAAAATATAATAAAAATAAGATATATATAGTTAATTCTCATGGTTCTCAAAATATTTCTTGTACTATATTTTCTTTTTTAAATAAAATAAAACCTGAAGATTTCTATTTAGCTGAAATATATTCAGAATATTATTCAAATATTTATTTTAAAGAATTAAGAGAAAAAAATGGTTTAACATATGGGCAATATTGGTACGCTTTTAAAATTAATGATAATGATAAAGATCTTTTAAAGATTGGATTTGATTGTCAGCCTAATAAATTTGTTAAAGCTTTTTCAGAAACATTTAAATTATTTAATTTTAATAAAAATAAAGATATGTATGATTTGTGTTATAAAAACTTGAGAGATAGAGTTAATTGTTTACGATTTAATGATATGAGTTTTTTAAATACGTATTTTTATAATAAAGAAATTGGTATTGATACTACCAAGACTAATAGTTTAGAATTAGCACTTAATACTCTTAATAATTTAAGTATTGATACTTTGTTAAAATTTCATAATGATAATGTCAGAGATAATATAAAAGTAATATTAATAGTAGGTAATATGGAAGATATAAATGTTAATTTCTTATCAAAATATGGAGAAGTTAAAGAGTTAAAATAATATGAGAGTTTTGGATATTATAAATGGTACTATTGTTGATGGAGAAGGTCTAAGAACATCGATATATTTTGCAGGATGTAAACATCATTGTAAAGGTTGTCATAATCAAAAATCATGGGATTTTAAAGGTGGTAAAGATATGACAATTGATGAGATTTTACAAATAATAAAAGAAAATAGATTTAACGTAACATATTCTGGTGGTGATCCATTATATCAAAATCTGGATGATTTAGTATTATTATCTAAAAAAATACATGATTTAGGTCATAATATATGGCTATATACTGGTTTTACTATTGAAGAATTAAAAAAAGATAGTAAATATGATGAAATCCTTAATAATATAGACGTCATTGTTGATGGACCTTTTATTGAAGAAAAAAAAGATTTAACATTAAAATTTAGAGGATCATCTAATCAGAGAATTATAAAAAAAGAAGATTTTAAATTATATTAAAAATTTTTAAAAAGTATTTCATTTGTACGTTTTATAAAAATTTAATATAGCAAAAAAATATTAGTTGAGCCATATTTTTATTTTAAAATTATAAAAATTATAATTATAAGTAGTAAAGAAAATATAAAGTGATTTATGTTTAATAATTATTTATATCATAAACTTTTACGAAAATATGCACATTTATTATTTTCTATATTGCTTTTTTGATTATTTATAAAAATTTCTATTCCATCTTTATATGAAATTGAATATTCAATTTTATATAATTCAAAATCTATTTTATTTATTTTCAATTTTACATCTTCTATATTTTCATAATTATATTTGTCTGGTACATGTATATTCGCATACATTAAATCTACATATTCTTCAGGATTCTTTAATGATTTAAACATAATTGTGTCATAGCTGGATTTCACATCGTTGCATTTTACAAATTTAGGTTCACCTAAATCAAGAACATTTGGTAAAAATAAACAATTTCCTTTTTCTATAGGTAAAAATTTAACAATATAATTACCATCTTTATCTTTATATGTTTTATTAATATATTCCCAAGCATTTTTTAATCCAGTTAAGTAATATTTTATAAGTTTTATATCTTTTTTTTTAATTTTATATTTTCCTTCTTTAAATTTTCTGATTATATTATCAATAAAGTCTCGTAAATTTTTATAATACATATAAGTTGGTGTGAAACCATTATAAAAAATAGAATAATCAAATAATAATGAAAATCCTTTATTATTATCTATATTCATACCTTTCCATATATCATTATTATTACTTATTTCAATAATATTTATAACACTAAAACTCATATCATTAATAGTTCCTTTTTCATTTAATTCTACTTTATAAAAATTTATTGCTTTATTTTCTTCATCCTTTAAAGGTATTAAAACAAATACATGACCACGCATCATATAATCATAACATAGAATTTTATTTAATCTTAAAAAAGTGTACAACATAAACGTATTACATGTACAATTTATTTCTCCATTAAACAATCTTTTTAATTCCGAACTACCTTTATCTTTTCCATTTAACTCTTCCTTATATATGTCTTTAGTTATACCATGTAACACATTTCTGCCTATGGTATTTATATTATTATTTTTAAATTCATTAGGAATAGACATTATGAGTAATTTAGAACAGTCAAAAAATTTATTGATTTTAAAAATTTCATTATTAATATTTTCCCTTTTAAATTTTTTTATAATTGGATTGTAAAATTTACCTAAATCTGTAGTTTTTGGATTTATATCTTTTTTTTTATCTTTTTGTGTAAAATAACATAATAACATTTGACGATAACTAAATAAATCTTTTTTTATTTTTAAATTTTTTTCTTGTTCATTAATATATTCTCTCAATTTTTTAGTTAAATAATAAGTATTTTCTCGTGCTTTATCTCCAAATCTAATAGGGTATAAAATATCTTCTTTATATTTTTTATTAATTAGTTCTAAAAAATCTTTTTTATCAATTATTTTTAAAAATGAAATATCTTGTTTGTTTAGTTCAGTATATAATTTATCTATTATTTTATAAGTATTATCATTATTTAATAATGTAAAATCTTTTACTTCGTTTGGATTTAAAATTTGTTCTAAAGTTTTAATTTTATCATTGATTTTACTTTCATTAATAATTTCATTTTTTTCCATTGCTTCAATATTTAATAAACTTGAAGCTAAAAATCCAGATTTACTTATTAATCTGATTTTTTTAAATATATCTTTTCTCATAGTAATTTTTGTTTAGAAATCAAAAAAGAAAAAAACAAATTATTAGTGATATTTTTATAAATAATATTTTATTGCTTTAAAATAATTATTATAAGATTTTTATTTTAAAATTATAGAAGTTATACTTTAAAAAAAAGGATTTTTAAGAAAATATGTAGTTTTATGTAAAGACTTTTTTTTATTCAAAATAATATAATATAGTTACTTTTTATTTATAATGGATATTATTATAATTATATTTGAACTTAAATTATACAAATAAAAAAACTTGTTTTGATAAAAAATATATTTTGAAAAACATATTAATAAGATATTACTAGAATATTTTATCAAAAATAAAATAATTGTTAAAATTTAATCGATAAGTTATATTTTTTATAATTTTTTATTAGACAATAAATATATATACGGGGTGTAGCGTAGTCCGGTTATCGCGCATGCTTTGGGAGCATGAGGCCATGAGTTCGAATCTCATCACCCCGACTAATAACTATTATCTAATAATTGTAATCAGTAGAGTTTTATTTATTATTATTCAATGTATTTCTTTATTATAAAAATCTTTATTTGTAAATATTTTAATATATTATGCATAAAAAAGACTATATTAAATAAAATAGTTACAATATATAGTATCACTATAAATTTATAAATTTTGTTATATATATAATAAATACTACTATTAATGAATTAATAGATTATATTAAAATATTATTATTTAAGATTTCTATTATTAAATGTCACCAGCATAATAAATATTTTTGGTGCAAGACATTGAAGTTATATTATTTAATGTCCTATTTTATATTGTTATTATTTATAATATTAGGATCAAATAGTTTAAATATACTATTATTACTTATAATTAAATTTTTTGATATTTTCGGAAACATAACTCTTTCAACATAATATTTAGTCGATAAAATATTTTCCTGAAATGAAAAATGATACAAATAAGTAGCAATAATAATAATATTTATTTTATACATATCATGATTATTTCCAAAGTATTTTGCCACCATTATTGGTTTAGGTGTATTATTTAAAATTTCCGATAAATTTTTTAATTCCTCTTTATTAAAAAAAACCTTTTTATAAAAATCATAATTATTTGTTGAAAAAAATTTAAAGATATCTTTATACTTACCTTCCTTATTGTTATATGTTAAAATTGTATGAATACTAACTATATTGCCATGTAATGTAGTAGTATCTATATATAATCTAAAAAATGATTCTATATTGGTTGCAAATAATTTAAAAAGATCCTCTGTACTAAAATAAGTAATTTTTCTTGATAATTTAAATTCTAGACGTTTTAATAAATTTTCATCTATTTTTTTAAGAATATTTTTAAATTCTCTTATTACATTTTCAAAATATTTTTTAAAGATAATACTTTTTAAAAAGAGAATATAATAATCTTCTTTTGTATAAATTTCTTTGGATAAAATCTTCATAATATCTTTATCATACAATAACTGATTTCTATCAGATATGCATCTAATAATAAAATCGTCTGTTACTTCCAAATTTTCAGGAATATTTAATTCTTCATTTGTAATTAACTTCCTACCTCTTAGTTGTTTTTCTTTTGTCTCTCTTTCAGTTTTTTTACATAATAATTTATTATCATTTGTTTTTTTATTTATTTTATAGTTTTCTAATTCTGCTTTAATTTTTAATCGATTAGCTGATTTAATTGTATTCACAGTTTTTTCAAGAATTCCCATTACTTTTTCTCTGTCAAATAAATCACTATTATAACATCCACACAGACATCTCTCATAAAAACAAAAAAGAGTTGTATTTAATATACCATTATTTATACAATTATTTATATTATCATTTATATTATTAGAATTTTTTAAATTAAGATCAACATTTGTTATAATATTTCTCTGTATGATGTCACCTATTTTTAATTTAAAAAGGTTATTTATATCAGTTCCTTTAGGCATATTTTTTATTACTCGTTCTTCAATAGCAACAAATTTTCTATTTTCGTCATTATTATTTTGATTTAAATATCCAACTAATGCATCTAAAATATTTTTAATATTGCTTGTAGATGAAACATTAAAGTCTATATTTTTAAAAATTTTTATTGTTTCATTATTCGTTCTTTTAATTTCATTAAAAATAAAATCATTAATATTAGTAATATTATTAACAGTATTTACATTAAAATTTATATAATTAGTATGATTAATTATATTATCCATTCCTAAAACTTTATTTGATGAGAATAAAGAAAAAGAACAAAAAGATACATTCTTTATATTCTTTTTTAAATCTGTTATACAAAACATACATCTTAAAGGAACATATTTTAAATTTTAATTTTTAAAAAATTTAAAAAATTTATTAAATTTAAAATTAATTTAGTATTTTATTTGTTTTTTAAGAATAAAAAAATAACCAAGAAATGTATTATTTTATTTAGATATTAAATTATTTAACCATATTCTACGTTTTATAAAAATAAGACCTATAAAAACTTTTAGAATAGCAGATAATAATATTATAAAATATATTCCTGATAATTCTAATGTTGTAAATCTTATTAAAATATATTGCAAAGGTAATTCTATTAACCAAATAAAAACACCATCTATTAATGATAATATCAACGTATTTCCTCCAGATCTTAATATAAAAAAAATCACAACAGATAATGAGGTAATTATAAATGTAAAACTAAAAACTTTAATACATTTTGTTATATTTATCTTTAAAATTTCATCAATATTATAAAATTTTGGAACTAAAAATGATAATAAATACATAAAAAATGATAAAAATATACTTAAAAATATCGTTAAATAAATAATTTTAAATGCGTAATTATTAGCTTTTTCTAAGTTGTTTTGTCCTAATTCATGACCTAAAACTATTTCTGAAGCTATTCCAAATGAAACCATTAAATTAACAAAAAAAAGAGAAACAATAGATGTTATTGACATTATTGTAATATTATCTATATTTTGTAATGAATAAATTGAAATACCAACAACAAATGAAAATGAAAATAAGAAATCATCAATAAAAAGTGGAATTGACTTTAAAATTATATTCTTTAATAAACTTAATTCTATATTTATTTTATTTAAAAATCCTTTAAAGAATTCAGTTTTAAAAGCTAAAATAATCATTAAAACCATTTCAGTAAATCTAGATATAAAAGTAGCTAAAGAAGCACCATAAATACCCATTGAACTAAAACCTAAATGACCATCTATAAAACAATAATTTAAAAAAGTATTTAAAATAGTACACGATAAACATATTATCATCGGCTTTAATGTATTTCCAGATTCTGATATCGTTGATGAAAATATATTATTAATAGCAAATGGAATTAATGAAATAAATGAAAAAAATAAATATTCATTACATAGACATGTGATATCATTTTTTATATATTCATCACCTTTAGACATGAATAAATAAATTAACTTATCATAAAATACAAATAAAAACACAGAAAATATTAAAAAAACAAATATAGATAATATAAATTTTATTTGAAAAACATTTTTAACACCTTTATAATCTTTTGCTCCAAAATATTGAGTACTAAAAATACTAGCTCCAGCCGTAGCTCCAGTAACACTACAAATAAAAACAAATAATATTTGATTAATAATAGAAACAGCAGATATAGAATTAGTACCTAATTGCCCAACCATTAAATTATCGATAAATCCAGAAAAACTAGATATAGTAGTTCTAATAACAATAGGTAATGCAATAAGAAATAACTTTTTATAAAATTCATTCATAATTATAAACTAATAAGAATTTACGTTTTTTTAATAATTTTTAAATATTTTTTTAACATATTAATCTTTATATATATATATTAAATAAATTAAACTTAATAATGGAAAATTATCTTTATCTTCACTATTTTTATTATTTAAATCTCTTAATTTTAAAATTTTAAAATTTTAAATAACTTTTTAATAAAGTATGATATTAAAAAAAAAGATTAATACTTATAAAATTCTATTTTACACATTAATTTATAAGTATCTATTTTGTTATATTTTTTTATTTTTATTACTTTGTTTTTCTTTTAAATATATTGATTATAAAATTGATAATTTTAATTTTTATGATTATCTACATTATTTAAATTTATGTATTAATTTATTTAATTTATTCACAATTCCGATATTAACATTAATAAATATAATTTTAATTTTGATAAATATTTACAATTTTAATAAAATAAATAATAATATTGGAAATAATGAATATTTAAATAAAATAAAAAAAATAAATAAATATGAACTTTTAACAATAATATTATGTTTTATCTTACTAATATCAAACTTTATTATTGTAAATTTATTTGAAAATAATTTTTATAATCTAAGTATTTTTGTAATACTATTAGTATTTTCCCCATTTTCTATCTTAGAAATATTATTTTATTTTGAAAATGAAAAAGATATATTATCTTCAAAATATGCTAAACATTGATTCTTTAAAAAAAATTAACACTTACAAAATTCTAATGTACTCAATAATTTGTAAATATTCATTTTGTTATATTTTAGTCTTTTATGGTCATCGTATTAAAATTATCAATATTCTATTTAATAATAAATCTGGTGATATTCCAACAACTACTAGTTTTAGCTTATTATTACTTTTTTTTTTAACATTAATAAATATAATCTTAATTTTATTAAATAATTATAATTTTAACAAAACAAATAATAATTTTGAAAACAGTGAAAAATTAAATAAAATAAAAAAAATTAACAAATTCGAATTTATAACAATAATGTTCTTCTTTTTTATATCATTTATTACAATATTTATTAGTATTAAATTAAACTCCGGATTGTTAAACGATTTAGGTTTGTTTTTTTTAACAATCCTTTTAGGAATATTTCCAATTTCAATATTAGAAATATTATTTTATTTTGAAAATGGAAAAGATTTATTATCTTTAAAATATGATGAATATTGAATATTTTTTTAAAAAAATCAATCCTTATAAAATTCTATTTTACACATTAATTTATAAATATTTATTTTGTTATATCTTTTTTATATTGTTTCTCTTTTATATGCATAAATATTGCTGCTTAGTTACTTTTAGTGAATCTAAAAATATATTTCATTTTTTAATATTTTGGGTCAGTTTCTATATGTTCTTTATATCATTTATTATAACATTTATAAATTTTATTTTAATTTTATTAAATATATACATTGAAAAACAAAATTATAAAAATAATGAAGAAGTAAAATATTTAAATGAAATTAAAAAAATAAATAATATCGAAATTAAACTAATATCACTATCTTTTATTAGTTTTTTTTTGATTTATTTTACACCAATATTAAGATTTTTAAACTTAGGTTATATGGATATTTTGATTATATTGTTTTTAGGTAGTATTTCTCCTATTTCAATATTAGAAATATTATATTATTATGAAAAAAAGAGAGAAAATATTATCAAAACAAATAATTATATAGAAAAATAAGATATTAACAGTAAAAATTTTAAATTATTTTATTTTAACTAGATAACGATGCTTATAATTTTACCGTTTACTATTATAAATTTCTTAATTTCACTGTTATTTAACCATTTTCTGACGATATCGTTGTTAAATACGTTGTTTTTTATTTCATCTTCAGAAGCATTTTTATTAATAACAATTTGTACTCTTGTTTTTCCGTTAATCATAATTGGATATTGTATTGTATCTTCAGTTAGATATTTCTCATTATATTCTGGAAATTTTAAAGTATCAATATCTATATCTTTAAATATCTGATTCCATATGTTTTTAACAGTTTTTGGAGCAAAAGGTTTTAAAATCAATAGAAAGTTTTTAAACACTTCTTTACTTATATTATCTAAATCAGATAAATCATTAAGACAAATCATCATTGAACTTATAGCAGTGTTAAATGAATAATTTTCAATATTTTCATCGACATTTTTTATACATTTATGAATTATCTTTAATCCTTTTTCGTCATCTTTTTTATCTACAAGTTTTGTTACTATATTATTCACCCTATTTAAAAATCTAGCAATACCTTCTATACCTTTTGTATTCCAAGGTTTTTGTTGTTCTACAGGTCCTAAAAACATCAAATACATTCTTAACACATCAGAACCATATTTTTCAATAATATCATCAGGATTGATAACATTATATTTCGATTTTGACATTTTTTCAACAATTCTATCACAATAAAACTTCTTATCTCTATTGAAAATAAAATTACTATTTAAAAAATCTGGTCTCCAGTTTTTTAATCTATTAACATCGACGCTATTATCTCCATCAACAAAATTAACATTAATATGTATTGGTGTTAAGTTCTCATAGTTAAAAGTCAAATCAGAACTTATATATTCGTTATTACTATTTCTATATATTATTGCAGATTCACCTAAAATCATCCCTTGATGTATTAATTTCTTAAAAGGTTCTTCAAAATTAATATACCCTAAATCATATAAAAACTTAGTGAAAAATCGTGAATATAATAGATGCCCTACTGCGTGTTCTGAACCTCCTAAATATAGATCTACATTTTCATATTCTTCAAGTTTTTCTTTAGAACAAAATTCTTTATCGTTATTAGGATCCAAATATCTTAAAAAATACCAACTACTACCAGCCCATCCAGGCATAGTATTAGTCTCTAACTTATAACCTTTATATGTCCAGTTTTTAGCTCTTTTTAATGGTGCCTCTCCGGTTGGTTTATAATCATCGATATCTGGTAATGTTAGAGGTAGATCCTTTTCATCAAATACATATGGAAGTTCTTCTATATTATCATCTATATTAACTTCTTTATAATAAATAGGAATAGGTTCTCCCCAATATCTCTGTCTACTAAAAATACTATCCCTTAATTTATATGTTACTTTAGAAGTAACCAACTCGTTATCAGATGATGAACAATTTTTATTATCTAATATTTTTTTACGAGCACTTTCAACATCTAATCCATTTAAAAAATCTGAATTTATAAACTTTTCATCTTCGAATATATATTTAACTTCTATACCATATTTTTCAGCAAAATCTTTATCTCTATCATCTAGTTGAGGTACACCCATTATAGCTCCAGTTCCATAATCTGATAAAATATAATTAGCAATCCAAATAGGCACTTTCTCGTTGTTAAAATGATTTATAGCAAAAAAACCTGTATTTATCCCTATCTTAATATCTAATTCTTCTTTAATATTACTTAAATTTAAATTATTACAATACTTTTTAACAAAGTTATGATCTTTAGATAGTCCTATAAATGTAACTCCAAATATAGTTTCTGGACGTGATGTAAATATAGTAATCTCGTAATCTTCTTTAAAATTATCATCTGTAACAACTTTAAATTTTATATTAGCACCATTAGATCTACATATCCAATTTCTCTGCATCTCCTTTGTAGATTCTGGCCAATTTATAACTTTTTTTGTTATATTATCTTTAAATTTATTAAAAACATATTTAAAATCTTCATCTTTTAAATAACTTTCAACATCGTCTTTATCAACAAAAAAATAAGTCTGTTTTTCACGTTCTTCTTCACTAATTTCTACTTGACTATCATCTTTTAATTCTACAAAATAACTACTACAAAACCCTTCTGCGTTAGTGTTTTTTCTATTTACAAATAATGAACATTTTGTTTTACAAATAGGAATTATTCTTTTAAAATTTACAAAACCAGTTTCTTCTTTAATTTCCCTAATTAAAGCTTCAATATTATTTTCTCCATTTTCTATTCCACCTGTTAAAAAACCTGTTGAATTATCTTTAGGATATCTTAAAATTAGATATTTATCTTCTTTCCAATGTTTTATTATTGCACAAATAACATTAAAATTAACCATCGGGAAACCTTCTTTAAAACCTAAATTAAATTCTTTTATTTCTTCATTATTACATTTTTTTTGATAATAATAATCTAAATCATCTAATAATCTATCAGCGTAAGCGGTTATTCTTAATACCCATTGTTTCATTTTCTTTTTAATTACAGGATAACCACCTCTTTCAGATACTCCATTTTTAACTTCATCATTAGCTAAAACTGTTTTAAGACCTTCACACCAATTAACTTCTATATCGTCTAAATATGCGATTCTATAGTCTAAACTGATCTTATATTTTTTATCTTCAGTAAAACTATTCCACTCCTCTGCTGTAAAATCATATTTAGAATCTTTAAAAAAC
>Ga0256405_10009056_pt1 | contig 13829 bp, 9 predicted proteins | sample RumenRJG_02DNA_FD_189096 | JGI IMG/M metagenome (GOLD analysis project Ga0256405, IMG submission 189096) | Bovine rumen microbial communities from Lethbridge, Alberta, Canada - RJG_02 | ecosystem: Host-associated > Mammals > Digestive system > Stomach > Rumen | place: Canada: Alberta | collected...
AATTTATATTCTGCAAAAATAGCATTTAGTAACGCTATAAGAAATTTTTTATTCTCATCATCACCAAACAACCTCTTAAAAACATAATCATCAGTAGGTTTTATATCAAAATTCATATCAGACATATCCATAGTCTATCTATATTTTAAAGATAGTTATAATTTTGCACATTATTTACTTATATTTCGAATATTTTAATTTTAAAATTTGTAATTAAAAAAAATAATAATTATCTAAAACTGTATATAAAAAATATAATAAAAAAAACAGTAAAATTTTACTAAAATAAAGGTTTTTTTACATTTTATATTAATATTATTATATAATGGTCCAGGACTTAGTCCTGGTTACTTTAAAAGTAAGCAAGTAATAAAATGTATGTTCAATCTTAGATTGGTTTTCTTATTAAGTAACTACTTTTTACAAAAGTAGCAAAATCAACACTTTTTTCCACGTCAAAAAAAGTGTTCAAAAACCAACGTGACGTTGGATCCAATATTATTGTTGGTTACTTTTAAAGTAACACCAAAAACTAAATTGCATGGAAGTTTAATTTGTACACAAAGGAGCACATACAGATCAGTTACTTTTTAAACCAAAAAGTAACCAAAAAATTAACTTTTTTATCAAAAAACTTAACTAAAAAAACCCAAAACGTTTAACTTTATATTTTACTTAATAGATAATGTATTAATTTAGTTATATATTTTTGTTTTTACGAATATAAAGACATCTAGTTGGTTACTTTTAAAGTAACAGCCGGTTCGCCGATTGAGACTTACTTTAAAAGTAAGCAAGTAATAAAGCCTGTACGGCGTTGAGTACGAAGATCCAAACTTAGTTTGGTGGTTATATTAATATTCCTAGACTTACATTAAGTATAGAATCTACGAATTTCCATTCTTTAAAAAACTTACCTACTTCTTTACAATCTTTACTAAGAGCTATTAATGCGATTGGGAATATCAATGAACTTGTTAGACTATAAAATATATGTTGATTTATATATACTCTTCTACCAAATGTAAAATGTTTAACTAATACTTCTGCTACCTTTTGTACTAAAGTCATACTTGTATTATCTTTTAACTCTTTTAAATCCTTGATTGTATGCCTTTCATAAGCAGGTTTTAACACACCTATATCACTTTGTTTATAAAAACATATTTTTCCACCGATAAACCATTCTGTTCTTTGCCTTAAACCAGTAAAAAACAACATTATACCAATAGGATCAATAAAATTAAATACTAAATCAAGAATTTCTACTGCAGGAAATCTAAATAAAATATCAATATTAAAACCTGTATATGTATTTATAGTACTAAGCCGATATGTATCTTCCATGACACAATATCCACCTACAACACTTAATCCTCCACTACCTATGTTTAAGTTAACACATAATCCAGCTGATAATAAATAATCTCTACTTACGGTTTGAGATGCAATAGAATCTGGAAGTGTCTGTTTTTCTAATCTGTTTATTTTTTCAGATGTATTACCTTTTACATATCTTATAAACTTAGTAAAGTTAGTATATCCATATAAACCAACATTTATGATTCTAAATTTTTTATACTGTGCATCTAAATTAGCTAATCCATCTTTTTTACCACTATATGGATCTCTAGCTTTTAAAATCTGAACATCTCTATGTAATCTATTGTATGATTCAAAAAAGTTCTTCCTAGCTTTTGCCTCTTTTTTTCTAATTATATCTTTTGCTCTTTCTAAATTTTCACTAGCGACATCTTCATCTATGACATTTGTTTGATCATTATAATCATCATTATAATCATCAATAGGAGCATCATCATGATTATATTTATAATCGTTATTATATTCTACATTATTTTCACTATCAATTTCATCATAATCTTCATCATTATCATTTTCATAATCTGTTTCATCATCATAATCATCACCATTATTATCATCTTCATCATCAATATACTCCATTTCATCATCTTTTGCAGATATGAATGTGGTAAATGAACAAGATAAAAATAATAATATATAAATTTTTTTTAACACCTCCATGTATTTTGTTAATATAAAAATAATTAAATTAATCATGATCTTCAAATATATGACAATCATTTTTTAAACATATTCCAATACTGTTCATTAAAATTTCTTGTTTTATTTTTTTTATCTTATTAATATCAGTCATATTAAAGAAGTAATCTATGTTAATTACCAATGCTGAATTCTGTAATATTTCATTACAATAAACATTCATAGGTAAGTTTTTATTAACATCTTTAAAGTTATTTAACAATAGTTTTATTTCTTCAGTAACAGTTCCAACTTTATCATAATCTATATACTGTAGAAATATTTTTTCATTAGATATTGTATTTTTACATTCTAGTAAATTAACATATGATGTCCCTGATAAAAGTGTATTTGGATATGTGATAACCTTTTGATTATCCAATAATATCTTTACGTTATTTAAACCTAAGTCTAATATCTTACCTTTTATGTTTTTATCTGGTAAAAAAATTTTATTGCCTACTCTAAAGTTTTTATTAAAAAACAAGAAAAATCCTGATGTTATATTTGTTAACTGTGATCTCCAAACAAACATAATACCTGTTGTTATCAATCCAACTGATCCTCCTGATTTCTTTAAAAACTCAACAAGACTAAATCCAAATAAATTTAAAATCATCATTCCTAATATAAAAAAAGAAATGAATTTTAATATTTTAACAACTGTTTCTACAAAAGATTTATTAGTCTCTTCACGTCTAGCTATTAACGTCTTCTCTACATTGGTAATAAATTTAGCAAATCCTAACCAACACATCCAAACAAAACTAATACGTTTGAAATTGTTGATAATATCAATAATATAATCATCAACATATTGTAAAAAGAAATTATTTCTATCACAGACTATATTTACTGTTATAAACAACATCATTGATAAATATATAGAATTAACTACTAATTGACAAAAACGTAAAAAAGCATTTTCAAATTTTATCTTACAGAATTTATACTGAAAGTAATATATGGAGGTAATTACACATACCTCAATAAATAAATAAGTTAAAAATACTAATTTTGGACTCTCTAATTCTAAGTATTTATATATAATCGAAAAATCAAACATCTATATTATTGTTTCACCACACCCCTCATTCTTTAGTTAACTTATTATGATCAATTTTCCCTAATTTTGTTTTTGGAAATTCTTTTAAAAATATTATTTTTTCAGGCCAATTATATTTTATAGTCTTTTCTTTTATTGCATCCGTTATCTTTTTTATTAATTCATTATTGTCAATTTTATTATTTTCATTTTTTATTAGATATAATATCATATGTGGTTTTGGTGATCCAAAGTATTCTAATGATGCTTCTTTAATATATTTTGTAAAACTCAATGCGATATTTTCAACATCTTTAGGATATATACTAACTCCAGATATCTTATAAACTCTTTTTTTTCTACCTTTTATAAATAAAAAACCATCTTTATCTAGATAACCAATATCTCCAGTTTTAATATATTTTACGTTATCTATCATTGTAAAAACATCTTCTGTACTTTTTTGATCTTTAAAATATCTATTCATCAATGTATTTCCAGCAATATATATCTCTCCAATTTTATTACGACCTAGTTCTATACCATTTTCATCTATTATTTTAACAGATACGGTACTAAAAGGTTTACCTACAGATCCTATTTTATAGTTTTTAGCTGTATTTACAGATATGACGCTACATGTCTCTGATAATCCATATCCTTCACAAAGTAATAAATTACTTTTTTTACCTATTGTAAACTCATTAAATCTACGTATTATATCTAAATTTGACGCATCAGCACCCATAAAACATTCATGCATATTTTCGATATTACAACTTTTAAATTTATCATGTTCCAATATCTTTTTAAACATCGATGGAATACCTATTATTGAATTTATCTTATTTTTATTAATACCATTTATAACTTCATCAACATTAAATTTAGACATTAGATATATAGCTCCTTTATTATATAAAAAACCATGTACACCAACACATAACCCAAAACAATGAAAAATAGGTAATACACTTAAAACAGACTTATTTTTAGGACCCTCTTTCATTATATCTAAATTCAAATTTTCTGCAAGATTATTTATAGACTCATCAGATAATTCTATTATCTTAGGTTCTCCAGTTGTACCTCCAGAATGTATTATAATAGATGTATTATTACTTATCTTAGTATAATCATTATTGTTTTCACTATAATTATTCGAATTTAAATAATTATCAATATTATAATCTAAATTATTTTCAATATTATCAATATCAAAATTCAACTTAAAATTTCTAAAATCTTTTCTAAAATCATATTCTGAATTATTATCTTCTACTATAATAGGATTAATATTTTTTATTTCAATATCATCAATATTATTTTCTCTTAAATCTTTTGGATTACAATGTTTAAATAAATCTAATAAAGTAACATTATTATTTATTTTAGGTTTTTTATATTTAAAATGGAATAAAAAAGATTTTAGAAAACCATCTTCACTAAATGGATTTACAAAAATAAAATACTTATCACAATCTTTATCTTTAAAAAAATTAATATTATCTTGATATAAAGTCTCAAGTAAAATAACATATTTAGAATTTAAAATATCCATGTTTTCTAAAATAGTATTAAACTTCGTTAATGGATGCAATATATTTACCACAGAACCAATTACATTTATAGCATATAATGAATATACACATTGTGGTATGTTTGGCAATACTAATGTTACTATATCTCCTTTTTTTACTCCTACTCTTTCTAAAAAAGTGGCTAACTTTAAAACATTTTCATAAAAATCTTTATAATTTATCTTCTTATTCTTATAATATATCGCAATATCATTACTATCTTTATATTTTTCAAAACAACTAAACAAATTTTTCCCCATATCTATAGATTTTTTACCATAACTATATTATCTTAATTTAAATCCTATAAGAAATAAAATTAAAAAATAAACAATTTGATATCCTATTCTACTAAATAAAAAATACCAAATGCAATAATCTGATAAATGTGTTAAAAAATTCTTTTTATATTCTAAATTTAATAACGATTTATAACCTCTTTCTTCATAAAAATGTTTTCCTAAAAATATACCCATTAAAACTCCACTTAATATCAACAACGGTGAAAAACTATCATGACCTATTAAATTTTTTCCTATTAAAATCCCAAATATAAACTTAAAATCAAAAGTAGTATCAGAGACCCAATACCATTTAGAATTTAAAAATATATAATCTCCAATAATGAAGACAATAATACTAGAAATTAAATAAAAATATTTGTTTTTTATATATTTATATAACGGTACACATATAAAAATAGCTAATGCAAGAACATGTAATATACCATTTATAACTATTAAATCTTTATCTTTAAATAAATAAGCATAAACCATTGTACATAATGTTATAAACAATGCTACTAAACCTATTTTTATCCCTCTTTTTAAATTATTTCTCGATAAGACAAAACATATTCCAACATCTAAAATAAATATTGCCCTAAATATCCAAGCACAACATTCTACAAAATTACTTTTCCAAAATAACCTAGCTAAATCATATAATTTTGATATTATATATGAATCATATGGATAGTTTACAAATATATTCTCAAAACTACCTAAATATACAAATAATAATAGATGGTCTATCATAACACCTATTACCGCTATTCCTCTTAAAAAATCTAATTCATAAATTCTATTTTTAACTTTTTTACAATCTCTTTCCAAAATATCTCTATTATCTTTAACATCAACATCTAAGTTTTTTAAATCCATTTATACTATCTACTACTTTCTAACTAATTTAAATTAGATTTTTAAAAAAACTTTTATATCTATTTTTTACTTACTTAATAAGTAAGCAACCAGGACTAAGTCCTGGACCTTAGGATGTCTTTACATACGTAAAGACGAATATATAACTAATTTTAGTAAATTATCTATTAAGTAAAATATAAAGTTAAACGTTTTGGGGTTTTTTAGTTAAGTTTTTTGATAAAAAAGTTAATTTTTTGGTTACTTTTTGGTTTAAAAAGTAACTGATCTGTATGTGCTCCTGCGTGTACAAATTAAAAGTTCCTGCAAGTTAGTTTTTGGTTCTTTTCCTAAAAAGAACGAACGGAATTTTTGAACACTTTTTTTGACGTGGAAAAAAGTGTTGATTTTGCTACTTTTGTAAAAAGTAGTTACTTTTAAAGTAAGTTTGATGTAAAGAAAATATTTTTTATAAAAAGAATCAAAAGAGACACTTATAGATTAAACAATTTTGTGATAAATATTTAAAATAAATAAAAATTTATTATTTATTAAAATGTGCAATATTATCCAGTAAATTCCATTCTTTGCATTCTATATTTTTAGTGAGATATAACCTATCACCTTTTTCTAAGCTATAATGATATATACCTTCTAAATCACCTATCATTTTATCACTATACAAAAACTGTTCTTCATTAATTAACATTGCAATATGAAATAGTATTAAGTCATTCATATATTTATTTTTAGCATCATTTCTGTTGTTAATTATATGAATAATAGAAATTTTTTCTTTTTGATATTGTGTTACAGATTTACCATTTATATCTGTAAGATCACCAACTATTTTAACTTTTATTTCACCATCACTGTCATTTATTAGTTTTGAAATAATATCTTTATTACTTTTAGAAACAACATAATTTAGAATATTATTTTTATCAATATAATCATTTAATTTTAATGTTTTAACTTCATTTTGAAGATTTTTAATATTAATTTCATTTTTATTTTTATTTTTTATTTTGCTAAAATGTTTATACAGATCATTTATACAATAATAAATTCCATCATGTTCTTTATTTTTATCATAAAAATTTCTATACATTTCAAAATATTTATATGCTTTAATATAATTTTCTAAAATGTTATTAATAAATTCTTCATAATTATCAACATATATATTTTTTAATTCAATATCTTTTCGTTTCTCATCAAATCTATAAAATTTTATTTGACAAAGATGATCTATTTCTATAAGACAATTTAAATGTGAATTAAAAAGAGTTAATTTACCAGCTTTATAAATAAATATGTTAGTTTGTTTATTATCGAGAATTTTATACAACTTACAATCTCCATATTTATTATCTATGTTAAAATCAAATATGTACCCTTTTTTATAATTAACTTTAGCTTCTTTAGTTTTATCAATAATTTGTCTAAATCTATATTTATTAAATTCACTTAATGTTATTAATTCAAATATATCCATTTTTAACGAACATTTTAATGTATATTCATCACCGTTAAATATTCCTGATATATTGTGTGCATCCTTTATTTTATATTCAAAAAATCTTTTATTTAATATACGATATATATATCCAGTAGGATAAAAATAAAAATCATAATCAACTGTAGAATTTTTATAAGGTGATAATCCAAAATTATTTTTAAAATAAGAAAAATTATAAATCTTTTTATGGTTATCACTTAAGAATAAATTAAATACTAATAAGCTGTTTCCATTTACTAATGATATTTTTATTTCATTTCCACTTGATGAAATTATTGTTTTTTTATTTCCTTCTTCTTCATTAGCCATTATTACAAAACTTGTTTTGGCTTGGTCATAATATGTTAAATCGCTATTAATATTAAAATATGGACCAAATTCACCATTCCCTATTATACCAATTTTATTATTCTCAATATATAGGTCACAATTGCTTAAATACCCTTTAGAGTTATTAATCTTTATAGACTCATCATTTTTTTCAAGTATAGAATCTTCTAATGATACTATTTCCTTAACAACTTTACTATCAGCTATAGTAAACAAAAAATTTATACTATTTTCTTCCTTTTTGCAATAATATTTTATAATTTTCCCAACATTTTTATAATCTTTTAATAATAAATCTTTAGCTCCTTTTTTAAATGTCCATGTAGGATTAATTATAAAATACCCTTTCTCTTTATTACCTATTTCTATCCAATGATTATTTTCTTGATTTTTTTTAATAGTTATTCCTATTTGATTATTTTGATTACCATTTTCTATTGATATGTAATTATCATTTTTTTTTATAAAAAATTTATCATCAATAGTAAATTTTTTAGTTTCAGTTGATGAATCTTTTTCCACAGATTTCAATAAATCATTGTTTCTTAAAGTATCTGTAATATCTTTCATTTGTTGTAATAAATTTACTTTATTCAAACTTGTGCTTTGAAATAAATTTTCTTCATTTCCATCAAAATTAACAGATATTACATTTTTAAAACTTAATCTTGAATCTTCTTTTTCATTTTTTTTCTGACTCAAAAAATAATATATAGAGTACAAATAAAAACTGTTAACATATAGCTTTTCTTCAAAATTTTCTTGTGGTATTATATTAGTGAAATAAGAAAAAGTTCTAGGAGCTTTTTCTCTAATTTTGGAAATATATTCTAAAAAATCATGTTTATATTTTATTAGCATACCTAATTCTTCTTTACATAGAACTTCTTTAATATTTACCAAGCTTTCAACATCATCATCTTTGAAATTTTCAGCAACTTTATCATAAATTTCGTTACGTAAATCTACTTCTGCTTTTGAATATTTTTTTACAAAACACTCTTCTATGGAACTATGTACTCTTTTTGTTAATATTGTATCACTATTATTAATATCTTCATTATTAATATATTCCATTGCGTTAACTGCTGCAGGACATAAAGTTACTGCATATTTAAATTTCTTATCCATAAAGTATAATTCTATAGTGTAAATATTTTTTTTTAAAAAAAAATATTTACACTATAAATTAAACAATTTAGAAATTATATTTTTATACTCTTAAAATGTTTGTTTGTATTTTTACTTTATTTTATTTAAAATTTCAGAAATGATCAATATTAAAAATTGAAAAATATATTATTTACCTTTTTTCTTTAATTTAGGTACATCAATTTCTTCCCAATTTCCTTCTCCAAAATTTCTATTAAAATTTGAATGTCTTAATTTATCAATATATTCCAAATAATCTGTTATTTCATTTTTTATATATTTTTCATTAATATTTATAGACATTATTTCTAACTCTTTATCATCTTTCAATATTGTTTTTTCATTAGGACTTATTATATAATTCCCAATACATTTAAAAAATTTAACATTTTCTATATTAGTAAAAAAACATCTTCCTATTATTTGATCATTAGTAAGAGAAGATTCTGAAGTAAAAATATTACCAATTAAACTTGAAGATTCATAAATATCTGGCTTTATATTACTTGTAGATTTTAAATAATTAAATGTTCGATATAAACTAAAAACATTAGAACCATAATATTTAGGAATAAATCTTTTCATAAATTCTATTGTTAAAGCCCATTCTATCATAACACTTTTTCTAAAATCATCACTAATTTCTTTACAAAAATCTTTTCTTTTTTCTTCATTTTTTAATGAAAAAAATTCATTATTATGTTTAATTTCCTTTTTTAATCCATCATAAATTATTCTTTTTATTAATAATGGTTCAAGTCTATTACTACCCTCTCCTTGTTGTCTGTAAATATTTAAAAATAGTTCCAAAATTCCTTCTTTATCTAATAAATTATATAATTTACAACTAACACAATTATTTTCACCACATTTACCTTTTTTATCACATCTTAAATATTTAAATTCTTCATTTTTAACATCAACAGTTATTGTTCCTGTTTTTATTTTTCTATCGTCAAATAATTCAAATTTATTTTTTATTTCTTCTAAAGTATTACCACCATCTATTAGTCCATTTTTTTTTAAATTTGTACAAAAATTTTCTTTTTTATTTATTTTGTTAATAAAATTTCTAACATGTTTCGACGATAAATCAGCAAATTCCTCTTTATTTGTATCATTAAGCTCCTCAAAATCTAAATCTAGATTTCTACAGAAATAATATTTATTTCTATCTATATATTTTAAACCAGTAATATAAGGTGAAATTTGATTTTCTTTAACATGTGATAAAACATATAATTTAATACCTTTTGAAATAATATTATCCAAAGCTGTAATAAAACCTTCTAAATTTAAAATATAACGATAAATTTGTAAATCTAAAGCAATTTGATGATTAAATACATCATTAGTCATTTGTTGATACATCTTATAATAATCATCACTTTCATCTTCTTTTAAATCAGCTGTTAATTTATTGATTAGATCAATATTTTTAAAATATTTTGAACTAATTAATTCATTTTTTCTTTCATTAAATTTATTAATAAATTCTTCCTTAGTTTCACAAACATATTTATCTTTTTTATTATCTTCTTCAATTAATTTATCTATTCCATCTTTTTTATTATTTAATTCCTTTTTAATTTCATCTAAATTACCTATTGCTTTTTTAATTTCATTTGAATCATCAATATTAACTTTTTTAATAATTTTACTATATTTATCATTAATAATTTTTATATTATTTTTTATATCAATCTCTTTAAAATATTTTGTAAAATTATCTTCTATTAATTTATTTACATCTTTTAATAAATTATTACATTCTTTTTTTCTATCTTCTAAAGTTTTTTTTAATTCTTCTTCATATTTTTTTTTATTTATTCTTTCCCATATTGCTAATATATTTTTTTCTTTTTCATCTAATGTATCACTTATCTCTTTTAAACGTTCTTCTTTCGTAGTTATTTTAATAAATTCTTCATAATAACCAATATTTATTCGTTCATTTTCTGGTAATTCATCGTTTTTAGATTTAATATTTTTATATTTTTCAAGTAATTTTTCTCTCTTTTTTTTCAAAATATCATCTTTCTTTTTTTCTTCATCATTTTCTTTTTTTTGATTATCATTTTCTTTTCTAACTTCATCATTAATTTGCCTAGTATCATTTTTACAACTTAATTTTTTACAAAAACACCCACAATTTATATTATTATTAAAAAAATAGTATAAAATATTAATGATTATAATTTTACCTTTCATAATATTATTTAAGCTAATCTTTAATTTACAAATTAGTAAATATTTTATTTTTTAAATTATCAATACCATATTTTGTAAATGACGAAATATAAATATAATCTTTGTTTTCAAGAATATCTGAATTATCTTCATTTTCATCAAAATCACATTTTGAAATACATACTATATATTTTTTATCATTTAAAGATCTATCGTAACTATATAATTCATTTTGTAATATTTTTAACGTTTTTTCAATATCATCGTTAATATCTATTAAAAATACTATTAAATTTACTCTTTTAATATGTTGTAAAAATCTTAATCCTAGACCTTTTCCTAAAGAAGCTTTTTCTATTAATCCAGGAAGATCTGCAATAACACATTCTTTATTATCTTTATATTTTAATATTCCTAATTGTGGTGATAATGTTGTAAAAGGATAATCACCTATCTCCGGTTTTGCATTTGTTAATATTGATAATAATGTTGATTTTCCAGCATTTGGTAATCCTACAAAACCTACATCTGCTAATAAACTTAACTCTAATGTTAATTCTTTTTCAATACCTTTTTCACCATCTTGTGCATATCTTGGAGTTTGATTTGTAGGTGATTTAAAATTAGTATTTCCTAAACCACCTCTACCTCCTTTTAATATATATTGTTCATCATCAATTAGATCTTTAAGCTTCTCTCTTGTATTTTTATCAAATATCATTGTACCTTCAGGAACTTCTATTATTATATTTTCTGCATTTTTACCTGTACAATCATTTTCACCACCATTATCTCCATTTTTAGCAATAATATGATGTGTATATCGTAAATTATTTAATGTTGATAATTTTTTATTTATTTTAAATATAATATCACCACCTTTACCACCATTACCACCATCAGGTCCACCTTTAGGTAAATATTTTTCATGCCTAAAATGTACTAAACCATTACCTCCATCTCCAGATTTAACATAAACATCTATCCTATCTATAAAATTATTAGATGATCCCATAAAAAATTGATTTAAATTTTAAATTAATGTTTTTAATATTTTTAAATATGTTTAAAAATATTTATTTATCTAAAATATTACAAATATCTTCAAAAACTTGATCTACTTCATTACCACCATTTATTAATTTTAATAGACCTAATTTTTTATATTTTTCAACAACATTAGCTGTTTTTTGATGATAAACCTTTATTCTTGTCTTTGTTATTTCTATATCACTATCATCAGTTCTACCACTTGTCAAACTTCTATTTTTTATTCTTTCTACAACACAATTATCATCAACATCAATAAAAATAACATATTTTATTTTATATTCAGGATAATCTTTAATTATCTCTTCTAAAGCATCAGATTGTTCTAATTCTCTAGGAAAACCATCGAAAATAATATCTTTATAACCTTGATTATGATATTCATCTATCTTTTTTTTAACAATTTTCATTGCTATTTCATGAGGAGCTAAAAGACCATTATTAATATAATATTCTAATTCTATACCTAATTCAGTTTTATTTTTTACTTCTTCTCTCATCAAATCTCCAGGTATTATCTCTTTAAAATTATATTTTTTCACTAATTTTTCTCTTTGAGTACCTTTACCAGCTCCTGGAGGTCCTAATAATATAATTGATGCCATAATTACTCATATTTAAGTTAATTATAATTTAAATTTTATAAAATTATATTTGATATTTTAAATGTTTTTTTTGATAATTACTTATGAAACATTTTAATTATAAATTCCTATTAAACATTTATTCCCTTTAAAAAAATCTGAATCTATAACCTCTCCAATAGTTGGAATTTCTTCAATATTATTAGATAACATGTTAGTTAAAAGATCTAATAAGTCATCATTATAATTATCAATTATTTTTAAATTATCTTTTATAAATTTATCTCTATCATCTATAAATTCCTCTATATTATCAATATCAATATCTGGTGATATTTCATTACATTCAATACTAAGAATGGTTAATCCTAAGGCAAAAATATCATTTTTTAGAATATTCATATTTACCTTTAAATTTTCTTTATTAAATAATTTAACATATTGATTTGGTAATGAAAACATATTAACATTTATATCATATTCTTTATTTTCATTTTCATTAAATATAATAGATTCTCCAAAATCACCAAAAAAAGCATTATAATCATGATCTAAATATATATTTTCTGGTTTTATATCTCTATGTACTATATTATTTTCATGCATTATTTTTACACAATTAATTAATTGACAATAAATTTTATATTTTTGATACTTATTTAATATAATATTATTACAAATAAGATTAGAAGCATCTCTATTTTCAAAATAATCCATTTTTATATAATAATTATTTTTAATTTTATAAAAATCATGAATTTTGACAAAATTTTCATATTTTGATAAAAATGATTGTATTAAAATTTCTTTTTTGATTTTTTCTAACTTAAAATCTGTGTTCTTAGTAATTTGTTTTATTACATATTTACCATTATTTTCAACAATTTTATATACACTTACATTAGGTGTTTTATATAAATTTTCAGTTATATATATTTTTTGTTCATTTTCATTTTTAAATTTAACCCTTTTTGTTATCTTTAAATCAATATTATTTTTTTTAAAATAATATTCAATATTATTTACATTATTTAATTTATAAGATCTATTAAATTTTTTTACAATACGTTTTTTTATATTGTTTTTATTATGTATTCGAATTGTATTATTTTTTATATTAAATAAAACTTGTGGTTTTTTATTTAATTTTTTTTAATTATTTTTATATTCAAT
>Ga0256405_10009057_pt1 | contig 13826 bp, 12 predicted proteins | sample RumenRJG_02DNA_FD_189096 | JGI IMG/M metagenome (GOLD analysis project Ga0256405, IMG submission 189096) | Bovine rumen microbial communities from Lethbridge, Alberta, Canada - RJG_02 | ecosystem: Host-associated > Mammals > Digestive system > Stomach > Rumen | place: Canada: Alberta...
AAATGCTCTGCCTGTTATACCTGTAACGGTAAATAATGCTAATGCCGCAATTAATATCGTTTTTTCTTTACTCATAATAAAAACCCTTCTATTCTTACTTTTATTATTGTATTTCATCTATTTATATATTATATAACATTTTATTTAAAAAAATCTAGTTTAAACATATGAAATTTTTTTGATTTAAATTTTTCTATAAATAAATGTGAAGTTTTTTATCTAAAAATATAAGTATAATTCGCTTGCCAATAATTTCTTCAAAAAGTAAATTTCTTTGGAGGGTATTACTTTTGGTTGCCGTGCATGTTAAGAATTGTAAAATTGCTACTTGTGTAGTATTTCTAAATAAGAAATATTTATTAAAAAGTGTTATAATATAAATGGAGATAGTTAAATACACCCAAAAGCCATCAGTTATTTTGTGTGGTACTGCACAAAATAGAAAGGCAAAGAAAATGAGCAATTTACAATTCCAAAATGATCTCGACCGTTTAATGGAGGTCGTTCCTGAAAAGGTAAAACGGCATGTTAGCTATGAGCAAATGGATGATGTTATTGAAATTGTTCTTGATATAGGAAGAGTTCCTGAAATCCGTCATTCTGGAGGGCGTATTGAATATTTGGGTGATGAAATTGTTAATGATGAGGATATCCGTTTTGTGACGGATAGAATTCAGAATTTTACGTCTGATAACCGATCCGGTATACCAGGTACTTTGCATCGTATTAGTGCTATAAGAAATCGTCAAGGTAAAATTATAGGCCTGACTTGCCGTATTGGACGTGTAATTACCGGAACGATAGCCTGTATAAAAGATTTTTGTATGATGGGCAAAAGTATATTGTTCTTAGGGCGCCCTGGTGTAGGTAAAACAACTAAGCTTAGAGAAATATCAAGACTTGTTGCTGATGAACTTGGTAAGAGAGTTGTTGTTGTTGATACTTCAAATGAAATTGCAGGTGATGGCGATACTCCGCATCCTGCAATTGGACATGCTAGGCGTATGCAAGTGTCTCAGCCTCAATTCCAAAAGGATATAATGATTGAAGCTGTTGAAAATCATACTCCTGAGGTTATCGTTGTTGATGAAATCGGTACTGAAGAAGAAGCTCAAGCAGCAAGAACTATTGCTGAACGAGGGGTAATGCTTATTGCAACAGCTCATGGTAATTCTTTAGAAAGTATTATTAAAAATCCAACATTATCGGATTTGGTCGGAGGGATTCAGTCAGTTACGTTAGGTGATGATGAAGCTCGTCGAAGATCTTCTCAAAAAACTGTACTGGAACGTGAAAAACAGCCTACATTTGATATTGTTATTGAAATCTTAGATAGAAATACTTTAGCTGTGTACAAGGATACATCTGAGGCTGTTGATTATATCCTTAGAGGTTGGCCTATACGTCCTGAAATTAGAAAAGTTGATAACTCTGTTGTTGAAATTGAAAATAAGAGTCAAGAAAAATCTCAGCCGACAATTACCGAGCAAATTCAAGCCTTAGAAGAAAAAATAAATCCTACAGACAGTTTGAAATATAGCTTTTCAAGACAAAAATATACAGAGGAGGCTAGAGGTTTTAAGAAGATATATTTATATGCGGTATCCAGAACAATTGTTGAAAAAGTTATTGAACGGTTGGATTTAAATGCTGAGATTACGAGAAATCTTGATGAAGCTGATATTGTAATTGCCCACAAAAATTTCGCAAAAGGTGGTGCTAAAATATTGAGTACCGCTAATGAATATCGTATACAAGTATTCTATATAAAAACAAACTCAATGGCTCAAATACAAAAAGTGTTGAAAGAGTCATTGGATATTGGTAATAATATTGAGCCTTTACAAGGGTACTATGATGATGCGGAAAGAGCATTAGACGAGGCAAAGGCTGCAATTAATAAAATTCTTGCAGGAGCTGAGAATATTGAACTTCAACCTCAGAACCAACAAATAAGAAAATTGCAACACGAACTCGTAGAGCAACATAATTTGATAAGTAAAAGTGTTGGTGAGGGTTCTGATAGACATTTACGTATAGTCGGCGGAAGAGATTATAGTGAATAAATATACACTATATAATATTAAGAAATATTAAGTAAAAATCCTCACAAATGGCAATTATTCAAAGAGTATATACTTTATATATATAAGAGTATAAAATCGAGGTAAACATGAGACCGTTTATTACAAACAATCCCCAAAGAATAAATAAACCTATGAATTACCAGTCATTTAGGCCTGGGGAGTGGAGTTTGCCTAAAAAGAGTACCTCGATATTTGTTCAAAACAATTTTTATGGCAATTCCGGGTATCACGGTTGGGGTGATGCTTGGGCCTCTCCAGAAGCTCAGCAACATAAGCATTCATTTTGGGATACGCTTAGTGAAATTATTGGTGTTGCCGGTTTAGGTGTTGGGTTAGCCGGTAATATATTAGGAATATTTAAAAAAGATTAAAAGGTTACAGAAATTATAAACTGTAACCTTTTAATTATGTATATTTGTCTAATTGGTTTTAAAATTTTAGAAGAACTTTTAAAGTTTCTTTTTCTTTATTTTTTTCAAAGCCTTCCAGTGCATTATCAACAGGATAAGTAGCTGAGATTAATGGCGAAAAATCTATTTTTTGAGATTTCAAGAGTCTAAGAGCAGGTCCAAATTGTCCGCATCTTGAACCTAGTACGGTTATTTCATCTATTACTATAGGTGCAAGATTAAATTCTTTTGACGCAGCAACTGTGCTCTTTAGAACAAGAGTTCCTCTTGGTTTTGTGAGAGCAAGGGCTGTTTCAAATCCTGAAATAGAGCCTGTCGCTTCTACCACAACATCATATACTTTTTCTACTTTTAATTCTTGCAAAAGCTTTGTCTCAACCCCTTGAGCTTTGGCTATATCAAGTTTATTTTGATGTTTGCCGACTAAAACTACGTTAATGTTTTGAGCATTTAATGTTAGTGCTGTAATTAAACCTAATTTGCCGTCACCAAGAACAATTACTTTTTCAAAAGGTTTAATATGAAGTTGTTCAGTAATTTCGCAAGCTGCGGCAAGAGGTTCTACGAATACGGCTTGCTCATCAGGTACGTTATCAGGAACCTCAAACAGAGTTTCCAGTGGCATTGTAAAGTATTCTGCAAAAACGCCGTCCTTTTTCCATATACCTAAAGTGTGTCTGTTTGGGCAGTGTCTATATAATTTTTCGGCACAATATGGACATTCCGGATCTTTGCAGCCATAGCTTATTTCTGCAACAACACGTTTCCCGACAAGTGATTTGTCTTCGGAATTTACATCTTCTACTATTCCGACAGCTTCGTGTCCGAGTATTCCTTTATATCCCATATACCCTTTTGTGATTTCGTAATCAGTATTACATATTCCGGCAAGAGTTACTTTTACAAGGGCTTCTCCCTTTTGCGGAATTGGTTTAGGATAGTTGTTATCCAACTTTAATCCTTCATTAAATACTACAGCTTTCATTTTATTCTCCTTATTTATATGTCAATATTAACATGAAAATTTTAGAATTATTATCCGTTCAAATTTTCAAAAGCTGATTTTACTGTGTCTGAGATACAATAGGGTTCAGTCTTTTCGTTATTACCTGTAGAAATCCATACGAGATATTCTATATTTCCGGAGGGTCCTTTTATAGATGAATAAGTAAGTCCCTTTATCTCATATCCGAGAGATATTGCACAATCTATAACATTTTTAATAACGTCCTCGTGTACCTGTTTATCTCTTACGACTCCCCCTTTTTCTACTTTTTCTTTTCCTGCCTCAAATTGGGGTTTAATTAGGCATATCATTTCATGAAAGTCCGGTTTTAAAAGCTTTTTTAAATTTTCAAAAACTTTTGTTAAAGAAATAAAAGACATATCGCTCACGAGTAAGTCGGAAATCGGCTCATTTTCAGAATATATTTCAGAAAAATCACAAATTCTTAAATTAGTTTTTTCAATAACTTTTACTCTTTTGTCAGAACGGATTTTCCAATCTAATTGTCCATAACCTACATCGACAGCATATACAAAATTAGCCCCGTTTTGCAGCAGACAATCAGTAAATCCGCCGGTGGAAGCTCCTGCGTCTATGCAGATTCTGCCGGAAACATCAAAATTAAAAGCATCAAGAGCTTTTTTTAGTTTAAACCCTCCTCTTGATACGTATGGCATCGATTTAACTTCAATAACATATTCTTTTTGAGGATTAATTTGAAATCCGGATTTTGTGATATATTCATCATTAATTTTTACATTGCCGGCAAGAATTGCGGCTGCGGCTTTGCTTTTGGTTTCAAAATATCCTAAATCTGTTAAGTATTTATCAAGACGTTCTTTTGGCATTTTGGTGTTCCTTTTACTTGTTATTATAAGGCATTAAAATATTCAGGCAAGATGATATTTTGTAACATTTTGCATAATGTATTAGCAAACAATATAATATAATTATGAAAAAGAAAGTTATTGCATATTTACATACCCATTGGGACAGAGAATGGTATAGAGAATTTGAAGTTTTTAGGCTTAGACTTGTGAGAGTCTTTGATAATGTATTAAGTTTACTTAGACAAAACAAAATTCCGTCATTTTATTTTGATGGACAGGTTTCCGCATTGTTGGATTATTTAGAATTTCGGCCTGAAAAGGAACCTCTTGTGAGGGATTTGATAAAAAGAAAAAAGCTTTTTATCGGGCCTTTTTATACATTAGTTGATGAATTTTTAACTGATAGAAATTGTTTTGAAAAAAATCTTGAGCTAGGGTTGAAAATTTCCAGAGATTTTGGTTGTACTGATTTTATCGGTTACCTTGCTGATACATTTGGGCATAGTCAAAATGTACCTTTGATATTAAAAGAGTTTGGTATTGATAAGTGTGTTGTCTGGCGCGGATGTGGGGATTTGCCGTCGGAGTTTATTTTTAATGGTTTGAATACAGTAAATCTTGTTCGTGGCTATTTTATGGATATATTTTCTTCAAATTTGTCTGTTAGCGAGAAGGCAGATTGGTTAAAGAAAAATCTCGATATGATTGCGGAAAAATCAGGAGATACTCTGTTGTTGCCTATAGGGGCGGATCATCTTGGTGTGGAAAAAAATATAGCAGACCAGATTAATGAAGTAAATAAGTTGTTGGATGATTATGAAATAAAACTTTCTTCCCCATTTGAATATTTTGAATTGGTTAAAGATAACTTTAAAACAGAGTGGAATGATGAGTTAAGAGATAACAGTAAAACTTTTATCCTCCCAGGAAGTTATTCTGCACGTACCAAAATTAAACAATACAATGTGACAGCTTGTTATAAATTAAACATTGTTGATAAAATTCAGCAGCAGTTTGACAATAAATACTCAAGTGCTATTGAGTATGCGTATAAATTATTGCTTAAAAATCAAGCTCACGACGGAATCTGCGGTTGTTCTACAGATGAAGTGCATCAAGAAAATATTATAAGATACAAAAAAATTATACAAATTGCAGATACAATTTTAAAAGAAATAAAGTTCTTGTATCCTAAAAAATATGAAGAATTAGTTACTGCATATTGCCAAAAGTATTGTAAGGTTATGAAATTTGATGGGGATTGTATTCCTGAAGATTGTCAACCGGTTAGTGAACGTTTAGGGTTTTCCGATAAAATTCTATATGATACCCAAAGAATACCTGTTACGGAAGATATTGCCCCTATATACAGGTATATTAAACCTATAACTTTTGATGATAATGACGGTTCTCCGATTAGTGTTTTAGAATCTGTTTGTAAGGTTGAAGATAATAAAATAAAATTAATTAACGGTGTAACTATTGATTTTGTCCGTTATAATGATGCCGGCGACACATATAATTTTGGGGCGGTAGAAGATGATGTTGCGGAAGTAGCAGATATTAAAAGCTCTAAAATAGTAACAGACGGTGATCTGAGAGCAGGCATGGTTATTAAAACATCATTTTTTGACGTAAATGCCTATATTGACAGAGGTTCAAATTTGCTAAGATTTAAAATAAATTGGGATAATACTTTGACAAATAAATTGTGGCAAGTTCGCTTTAATCTTTTGGAACCTGTTACAACAACATATTCAGAAGATATGAATACCGTAATTACAAGACACTTTGATCCTGATTACAATATAAGAGAGCATTTACCAAAATCAAAGGGTATTGAAGTTAAAACAAATACTGCGCCGATGCAAAGATATGTTGGTGCACAAGGTTTTGGGGTTATTACAAAGGGATTGACGGAGTATGAAGTATACAAAAATACTCTATCTATTACTCTTTTGCGTTCTGTAGGTATTATTTCTAATCCTAAAAATCCGTCAAGAACAACTCCTGCAGGGCCTCCTATTGAGGTTCCGGAAGCTCAACAAATAGGACATAATATTGCAGAATTTGCCGTTGGGTTCTTTGGTCCGACTCTATTTAACAATTATATCGAAGAATTCTTTTCTCAGAAGATGTAATTATGCTTGCTGGATAGGGATGTTTTCGCCTCTGTTTGCTTTTCTTCTCTCAATTTCCAATGGATCAGTTAAAATTGCGGAGTCTTTTACTCCATTGTTGTCTGTTTTGTTTGCGGTAGATTCGGTATTTGATTTTTCGGTTCGCCTTGAGGCCGATTTTTCTGAAGTGCTTTCTGATGTATTTTCTTCATTTTGAGTCGTTTCTTCATTTTCATTGTTTAAATTAAATCTGTTGCCTTCAACAAATGTTATGTCTTCAACTTTATCCATAGCATCAACAATTTGAGCTTCAGAATTTTGATTAATTTCGTTTCCTCTGGTTAGTACGCCTTCAGTGTCGGAGCTGTCACTCATAGTTTTTGTTCCTGCAGATATAGCATGCATTCCTCTTAAGTAATCTTTGTTTGTTACTTGTAATAGGTCAACATTTACTACTGAAGGTTTAAATATAAATTTACCGTGTTCCTTGTTAGCAAAAGATTTTGCCCTGTTTTGAATATCGGTTTGTTGTGAGGAATTATTTGTTACAAGTTGTGAACCTACCTCCACGGTTTCACTGCCCTTGTTAGAAGCTTCGTCTGTCATTTGTGAGTATTGAGAAAATACACTTTCTATTTCTTGCAATTGACTGTCATATACAGTAAGTTGAGTTTGGGCTTGGCGACCTACACTCATTAGCTGTCCTGATAGCCTGTCTAATTTCATAAGATTTTCCGGTGTGATTTTTGCTTTGTCACTTTGCATTTCTCGAACAAGTTTGTCATATTCGGCTTTTCTTGTTCTTGTTATAAATTCTATAACTTTAGCTTCTTCGGTTGCATTTTTAGCTACTTTTTCGCCTTGTGAGGCTTTTATATTTGCATCTATAGCTGCCCTTCGAACCTCTTTTCCGGCGGCACCGCTTTCTTTTATTAGTGTTCCTGCTTGTTGATACAAGCTAACTGCAGGTTCTGTTGAAACATCATCAGATTCACCGTCAGTTTCTTCATTATTTTCTCCTGAATTTTCCTCTGTTTTGCTCGTTTCATCTGTAGCTTTTGCTTCTTCTGTATCTACAGCTCCATTTGCAGCTTCATAGGTTACATTATCAGGAGCATTAATTGCTTTTGAGTAGTCTTCTGCCCATCTTAATATATCTGCCGGAACATCTTCTCCCTGTCCGGCATATTCCAGTACTTCGTTGGCAGTTAATTTTCTCCAATCAATTGCCATATCTTTCCGATTTTGTATTATTGACCTTATTGCAGGATTTACAGCGTTTATTGCGTCAACCATGATTGCTCCTGTTATTTACTTTGTTATGTTATCGGTATTTTCAAATCAAAACTTTAGAAAAATTTTGGTTTGTAAAGAATTGTAACAGTTGTTATATAAACATTAAATAAAAAAGCAATATTTTTAAGTAAAAATTTTTTATATAAATATAAGAGCAAGATAAGAGAGAGAGGTCTGAAATGGCTAAAACAGTTATATTACCAAATACCGCAAATGAAGTTTATAAGAATACATCAATTGCAATAAATGAAGTTGAATTAAATAATCAATGTGTTATAAAAAAATCATTAGTAGAGATTATGAAGCAATCCTTCTTTCATGGTTCAGGTCTTTACGGGGCAACAAATTTTATAGCATAGTTCGTTGGAAATTTAGGAAAATAGGAAATCTCAAGAACAACTTGTATTAATAGCGGGTTGTTCTTATTATTTGTTCAAAATCGCTGTAATCAGAAGGGCTTGAGTATTCAGAATAAATTGATGTAATAAACCCCCCTGTAAAGAGAACTTTTTTTCGTTTTGTATTTAGCGGAAATTTAAGAAGTTTTTTATCAAGTCTTAAAATAGCTTGTTTTACCGCATTTTTAGATTTTTCGTTTCTGTCTGTTGAACGGACTTCAATGTTAGTTATATTACCATATTCATCAACATAAAATCTAAAAGTAAATAGAACCCCAATATCTGATTCAATGGCTGATGTATCCATAATCCTGTTTTGAATATTGCTTCTCCATATATTCCACGCAATCACTTCTTTGCTCTGTTTGGTGCCCCCATTTTTTATGGTATCACATATAGGGCAAGAAGAACCTTTTATTAGGTCATTTGCTAAATTCTCAATAGAGTCATCTGATTTGCGGGAGTTATTTTTTCTGATTGTATTAAGACTATCCTGCTGAGATTTTCTTTGTTTTTCATATTCCAGAGCTTCATTTTCTCTTCTGCTGGCAGCATTTTTCATTGTTTGAGAATTAATTTTATTCGATAACTCAAGCTTTTCTTGTTCTTTTGCAAGATAATAATCATATGAAGATACTGTTTTTTGAGATTGATTATTTCTATTAGCATATACTGACGGAATAATTTTTACTTCTTCTGTCGATTGGATTATAGCAGTTTCTTCCGTTTTTGTTTCAGTTGAAGTTGTTTCGGTTTCAGGAATAGAATCTGATATTTTGAATAAAATTGTATTATAAGTTTCATTAGGTTTTTTGTTAACTGAAGCAATTTTAAAATTTTCCGGAGCAATAACAATTTGCTTATGCAATGCCGGTCTAGAAAAGGCATTGTATGCTGTAATTATTATTAAACTTATGATTATTATTGCTTTTAATATTTGCATGATATTATTCTTTATCCAGTTTAGAAATTAATTCATCACAATTATAGACATTAAATCTTGTCGATGCAGTAAGTATTGTTTCTGCAATCAAAATTGCAGTTGGTAATAAAGCCGCAATAAAGCTTAGCATAACCCCTTGTATTTCGCCGCCAATTTCAGTCATAAAATAAGAAATATTCATGGTAAATTCTATAAATACAATTGCACAAGCTATTGCTAAGAATCGTTTTTTGTCGGATTCAAGTTTTCGAACGGCTTCAAGTCCGTATATAGTCACCCCGTGGTGCCTATAGTCTGAAAATCCATCCTGTTTGATAACATCAGAAGCCTTAATTTTCTTTTCTGTTAAAAATGCGCTAACAAACATAAAAAATGCAAATATTATCAAAGAAGTTGCAAGGATTAAGAATATAGGACTAAATCGTGCGCCGCCTACCCTAATCCATCCTGCAAATTCAGGGAAACACATTGCTAAAGTGTTTGAAACTCCAAATGCCAAAAACGGAGCGGTTAAAACTCCAGCCAGAATTTCTATTCCTGTTCTGCAATTTAGCATAAATAATCTGTCTTTAATGCTATTGATTTTTTCTTTTGTAAGACTGTTAGCATATCGTTCAATCCACAATCTGTATGCTTTTGTTACAGCTTCAAAATCTTCTCTGTATTCGTATTTATTGAGAACGGATGTATATACAGAGCTGTTTTCTTTAAAATATCCGCTAGCGATAGATGTAGCCGAAAGCGCTCCTACAAAAAATACTGTCATAAATGCTGAAATAGAGAATGATTCACTAATAGTAGAATAATAGTTTAAATTAACAGTGTATATTGCAATAATAAATAAAGCAGAAACCCAAATCATAAAATTGCGGGCAATTTTCGATGAGGCTGCTGTATTTTTTAGTCTTTTTTCGTTTAAATATAGAAAAGTGCCCTGTTTGAGCATAAGTGCTACCGCAAAAACCACAAAAGTAAAGGCAATCCATGAAGGAATGTTTGTCGCAAGATAGACATGTTTTGCAGCTTCTTGTGTTGATAATCCCATCATATAATTTCCGATAGCGAAGGCACTTAAAATTGAAGTTATAAACATTGCAATATGCAAAAATAAATTTGTTCTTCCCTGTGTTTTAATTTTAGATTTCAACTCAAATATAGGGTATGATATTTGTTTGATAATAGCAACACGAGCTTTTTCAATTGGCTGACGCATATGCTCAATTTTGGCATTAATTTGGTGCTGCTCATCTTCCCCATACAACTCTTGTAAATCTTCTTCAGATAATTCTACTTTCATTGAATAATCGGAATCTGCAGAAATATTTTCTCCGACTTGAATTAGTATAAACTCATCGCTATTTTTTAATTCAAGTTTGCAACTGTTCGATATCGCAACTTTTTGTAAAATCTCGCCTTTATATGTAACATTAGGACTTTTTACATTGTTAATCACTGTACAAATTTCGTCAGCTTTGTTGTATTGTACAGTAAGCAAAAAATCAAAACCCGGATTAATTACGTAATCGCATTTAGGGTTTGTTCCAATATTAATTAACGGTTTGTTGAATTCTTTTTTATCGTTTGCCGAAGAAATTACGAGACTCAAAATTTTCTCCTCTATCTGTCAAGTATATGTAAAAATTGACGTATCGCTTTGTCACAGTTTTGTTTAGTGGAGATTAACAGTTTGTTTTCTCCAAGAACAGGATATAGCGTTTCTTTAACCATATCAAGTTTTGAAGGATGCGCATACAAAAACATCATCCCAAAATCTGGAGCTGTTTGTTGAACTCTTTTTACTTCATTAGGTAATGCTTCCCAATTAACTTGCTTTTCAACGCTGCCTTCGTTCTCTAAGTCTCCAATAACAACTACTGCAGGAAGATATCCGTTTTTCTTCATTTGTATAGCATAATTAAAAGCTTTTTTAAATCCTACGCCATATGCGGTTCCATAGTCTTTGCTATTGTATTTGGTGAATTCATTCATTACTTTTTCAATATTGCTGCCGTTGAAAGGTGCTCCTTCATAAATAAGATATGCATCTTCAGATACTTTAATAATCTTAACCTGATCTTCAGGATCGAGTGTATTACATATCTGTCGCAAAACTTTTTTCTGTTCCGGAAGTTCTTTCTGATTAGAGGCTGAAGAATCAATAACAAATATGACCGCAGCCGGTTTAAAATTATCAGGTTTAAAGTTTTTTAGTCCCATTCCAATCAGTATTATAACTGCCAATGAAATAAATCCGATAATACCTAATATAATGTGTCTTTTATTCATATACCAACTCTCTCTTTTTCATAATATTATCATAAAACTTGATGATTATCAATATTGCCATTATATAGAAAACTATGCTATAATGCTATACGTCATAAAGATTAGATTTGGGAGAAAAAATGAATATTACGGAAATACTTGTAGCAATTTTATTTGCATATATTGTAGGTTCAATACCAACAGGGTACATAATTGTAAAACTGGCGACAGGTCAGGATATAAGAAAAATAGGTTCAGGTTCGACAGGGGCAACGAATGTAAAACGTGTCATGGGTAAAAAATGGTTTATTATCACATTATTGTTGGATGCATTGAAGGGTGCTATTCCTGTACTATTTGCGATTGAATATTTAAGCGCATATTATCAAATAGGTTTATTGCCTGTGCTCGCTGCAGTTTTTGTTCTTATTGGACATTCAAGATCAGTGTTCCTTCATTTTACAGGAGGAAAGTCAGTAGCATCAGGCGTTGGAACAATATTAGCATTAAATTTTACTGTTGGTTTAATAATAGCGGCAATTTGGGCTGTAATAACCTATATGACACGATATGTTTCGGTGGGCTCAATAATAGCACTGGCAATTTCTCCGATTTTGATGTATTTTATGGACGGACATCCGGCATATGTCTTTTATTGTTTGATAGGTGCAATATACATAATTTGGTTGCATAGAGCAAATATTCAGCGATTGAAAAATGGAGAAGAAAATAAAGTCCGTTAAAAATTTACACTTGATTTTTTAAATACTTGATGATAGATTAGAAACATACCGCATGGGACTGTGGCACTCTGCCGACGAGGAACATCCTGTGAATGTTCCGAGGAGAGGTAAGGTAGCGCAGCTACCGCGTAAAGTAAAATTGAATATTACCGCATGGGACTGTGGCACTCTGCCGACGAGGAACATCCTGTGAATGTTCCGAGGAGAGGTAAGGTAGCGCAGCTACCGCGTAAAGTAAAATTGAATATTACCGCATGGGACTGTGGCGCAGCGGTAGCGCAGGGGACTCATAATCCCTTGGTCGTGGGTTCGAATCCCTCCGGTCCCAAATAAAGGACAGGCGAAAGCCTGTCTTTTATTATGAGAAGACGAGGAATGCAGCTTGCTATTTCTGTATAATTAGTTAAAATTCCTACGGATAATAATTACCTTTTAACAGGACATTTGGTTGGAAGGTGTAAATGTCATTGCTAGCCTGTAATGGCGAAGTTATCCAACTTTTGCCGATTAGATAAGGTCGGAAATGGGTTGAGCAGAAAAGTCCGAAATGTCCGATTTCGGTGACAAAAATGTCCACAAATTTGCACATTTTGTCCAAATATCTGCACCCAAAAGCTATTGTTGGGCAGGTATGCCCAACCTACCTTTGTTCACAAGTTTAGCAATAAATCTTTTTAAGTTTAGTCGGGTTTCAATCCGTATTATTTACACACTATTATTCCAATATTTCACGAACTTTTAATATAAAATCCCTCAAATTACCATTATGTACAGCAAGAGCGTCTCTATTTTTGTTTAATTTTTCTGCTGCAATAATATTATCAGCAACTTCGAAACCAATCTGTTTTAATTGTGTTTGTGGCATATTTTCTTTCATCCATTTTGCCGTCTTAACTGTTTCCATGAAAGTTTTACATACTTTTGGATTTGTTATTCTTTCCAGCCCCATTTTTTCTATTGCTTCCAATGAAATGTTTCTTTCTGACAAGATTTTTACTATATTTCTGAATAATAATAACTGCCCATACGCAAATATTTTTGGACATTCCGTAATTACAACTTCTGACAAAGGTTTTTGTACTAATTTGCGTTCATAACAATATGAAATATCAGGAAATGATGTGTTTGAAAAAACATATCTTTCTTTTTTGTCAATATCAATAACTGTATTATTATCTAAATTGCTATGGACTCTGTCAAATAAACTTTTAAATTTTGCGACTTTTGCTTCATCTCCGTTAAATTCTTTTCTGACAAGTTTTGTTAGTCGTTTACCTGGACGAGCTTGAAATGTATAAAGGCAATATTGATTTTGAATTTCCATACTATTACTAAATCACATAAAAATATTTTTTGCTAGGATAAATAAGAATTCTCAAATTCAATGTGTTTTCTTCTCAAATCGACTGTTATTTTACAATAATGATTTTTTATTGATGTATAAACAAGGATTGTTGTAGAAAGTAGAGTAGTTTGCCAATTGCAGATAGTTTGCAAATAATTGCCGAACCCCGCTCATATTAGGGACTTATCTGGTCGGAAGTCACGGAAATATAAAATTTGCAAACTACTCAAATTTACTCATTATTTACTCACTATTTTCAAGCGTTTTGGGGTAGTGTGCTATTTTACGGATAATATGCTCTTTTTCGGTTTGTTGGGCATAATTTTAATGGTCGGAAGTTGAAATTTATTTTTCGTTATCGATAAAAAATGCATTTATTAAAT
>Ga0256405_10009058_pt1 | contig 13826 bp, 7 predicted proteins | sample RumenRJG_02DNA_FD_189096 | JGI IMG/M metagenome (GOLD analysis project Ga0256405, IMG submission 189096) | Bovine rumen microbial communities from Lethbridge, Alberta, Canada - RJG_02 | ecosystem: Host-associated > Mammals > Digestive system > Stomach > Rumen | place: Canada: Alberta | collected...
TGGCTGACCATATTCAGATAATACGTAACCGGAAGGATAAGGATCGTGAACAGAATCGTCCACAGAATCGTCCTGATCCCGATCACCTTCATCCTGGTGCCGCGCATAACTTCAAACTTGTCTATAAAGAGCAGGACGACCACCGGAATCAGGAACTCCAATTCCGCAAGCATTGATGAACTATAATAATTGAAATGTTTCATCAGCCCGGTTACACCGAGAATCAATCCCAGTACAACCCAGACACCCATCATAAAAAGGTACTGAGTTCCGGCCAATCTGCTTCGATTACGCATAGCACACTCCTCCTGTCAGATGAATTCATCTTAACACGAAACGCCGCTAAATGGTAGCGTAAATCAACAGCAGAGATAAGGGGGGACTCCCGACGGGGTCCCCCCTTTGCACAAGTGACAGGCACCTGTTCAATGTCTATATTACTGGTTGATCATGAAGTCGATCAGTTTTCTGACATCTTCCGGATCGTATGCTACCAGTTCCATCTCCGGGATCTCTTCCTTGACGGAGAAGATGTTTGCAAGCGAGATATACTGGCTGAGTTTGCTCTTGAGGTTCAGTCTGTCGCCTTCGCCGGTGACCAGTTCGACCTTACCCTGGCAGGAATCGATCAGCTCGAAAAACTTTTCAAGATCATGGATGTGCTGTACTTTCATAAATAGTGCTCCTTTCTGCCCCTCGCCTTCTCTTCCTGTGGGGCTTCGCGTCTTTCTCTTTTCTCTTTACGCCCCCAAATATAGCACTATTTAATTCAAATTCAAGGCTTTTTCGATTTTCCTCTGTTTTGTTTTATTTGCACGAAACTTGTTAACGAAATTTGTGAATTATGTCCTGTATATCCTTTTGTCCTTTAGTGCAATTTTTCCCTCTTTCAGAAGGTGTCCGACGGCTCTTTTAAATGCGTTCTTGCTCAGTCCGAATTCTCTGTTGATGATCTCGGGGGATACTTTGTCGTCAAATGGGAGCACCCCTTCATATTCGTCGATCACTTTCATGATCATCTGTGCGTCTTTGTCCAGCTGCAGGTAGGCTTTCTCCCTCACAGAGAGGTTCAGGCGCCCGTCAGGCCGTACGGATGTGACTCTTGCTTCCACGACATCTCCGATCCGGAATGTCCCGGTCGCTTCCTGTCTGGGTATCAGGGCTGAATATCTGTCATCGACTGCAGCAAAGATACCGAAGTTCTCACTGGTCTCATAGATCCTCGCCTGCACCCTGGAATCTTTCTCATAAGGCGACTCGCAACTCAGGTAGGGGTAAACGTTCATCGTTGCCGCAAGGCGGTCTGACTTGTCGATATAGAGTGCGGCAAGTACAGTCTCCCCTGCTTTCACTCTCCGCGTCTGCTCATGGAACGGAAGCAGAAGATCCTTGGGAAGTCCCCAGTCGAGAAATGCTCCGATCTTTGACGTTTCTTTCACCTTCAGCAGTGCTGTCTGATGCAGTGTGATCAGCGGAGCAGCCGTTGTGGCGATCAGCCGGTCTGAGGAATCTTTATACAGGAAGACTTCCACTTCATCTCCCTTCTCAGCGCCCGCCGGAACTTCTTTCTTCGGAAGAAGAACCGATTCCTTTGAATCATCTGTCAGGTATACGCCGAAGTCTTTAATACGGTCGATCTTAAGTGTCTGTCTCTCTCCTAATCTCATAACTGGTTATTCCGTCCTTTCTTAAAATAAAAATAAACGTTTTTCAGTCCGTCATTCCCTGCCTCGCTCTGCAAACCGGACAACGCAGTAACTCCTGCCCTCTTCATCTCTCAGCGAAACCGTAACCACACCGTCCTCTGTACAAACCTTCGGGCAGATCAGGTCTCCCAGATGAGCCTGTGCCTTATACTCAACCCTTGTCTCGTACAGGTCAAACTTCTCCGGAAGATACGTGCGCGCCATCTCTATATACTGGCCGTTATTCACATGATGATTCGTATCCAGATGAGTCTTTACGACCGCGAACGGCGTCATCTCTTCACCCGTCTCCGGCTCTTTGATCTTACGCGGAGCGTACTCCATCTCGAGCGGTTCGTCCGAGCCGTATTTTTCAAGAAGAAGAGGCGGGACTTTGACGGGCCTCATGCGCTTCATGTCCATCAGCACCCATACGCTGTTCGCCCAGGCAGCTTTCCTGCCTTCGCCATCCAGAAGTACCAGATTCCTCAGTCCGTAGAAGTTCTTGAAATCATATGCCCAGGTCTGAGCCGTGACCGGCTCTGCCAGTTTTGGAAAATGATCCGTAATGATCTGCCATGATGTGAGGATCCAGGCGATATTCTGTTTCTTCAGATATCCCACTCCGATCCCAAGATGTTCGCCCTGAAAGGTCGCCGTATCCTGAAAATAATCGACAACCGCTTTGAGACTCAGCCTTCCGTCTTCACCGCATTCAGAGTAGCGAACATGTGAATGAAATTCGTATTTGCTCATAACTTAATCCTGTAAAACTGATCCGATCAGTCCGAATACCAATTCTGTTCCTGCGTAAGTGACAGTTACCCTCGCTGAGATGTCTCCACGATCTTTGGCACATCTTCCCGGATAAATGAATCTGTCTGTTCGTCGATCTTCCGTACCAGCTCCTGTACCGCGGCGCCTCGTCCCTGGAAAGAAAGCAGCCATGCAGTCATTTCCTCCCTGCGGGGCAGCTGATACTGAAAATGAGTTCTCACATATTCCTGCGCGATCGCCAGTTCCTCAATACCGGAGAGTCTGGAAAAAAAGCGCCGATTCATTTCCTGCCTGAAATGATCTCTGCCGGCAGATACCATCCTGGAGCCATCCGCGGCAGCTGGCTCATCCGTGATCAGGCCATTCATTTTCAATGTATCCGTCATCTGCCTCAGAACCGTGACAAGTGCCGCAGTAAGCTGGCCTGTATACACAGAAGCCGACTGCACAGTTGCTATGCCTGCCCCCCTAAGAAGCATGTCGCCGAACCTCTCAAGCACGCCTGCCCTCTGCTCCTGGCAGCCTGTCCGGTATTGTTCCCAGTCAATCTCCATAGTCCCGAAAACCTCCGCAGAGATAATAACCTTATCGCTGCAATTTGCGCAAGGGCATCTTTTTGTGCAGGGAAATCTTTTTGCACCCGTACATTTTATACGTGTAATTATAACTTTTTGTGATGTGGAGTCCCTGCCCCTGCTTTTCTATAATAAGAATGTAACAATTATACGGCTGGCAGCAGTAATAATACGCTGTTTCCCATGTTAAAACCACTCTGATCAATAGTATGAAAGACCGGAATGAAGAGATCCTTGCCGTACACTGCGGAGAACGGATCAGAATGCTGCGCGAAAGTCTGGGCATGAACCAGGAAGAATTCGGGGAATTTCTGGACTGCTCGGATGAATCCATAAGTAAGGTGGAACGTGGTCTCCATATGATGAAAATATGGAGAATGATCCGCCTGTGTCAGAAATGCGAAATCTCACTGGATTATCTTGTGCGCGGGATCAATACAGACGACAAGGACGCCGTTCCGACTTTCATTATCGAAGCATTTCAGAAAGCGGATCCATTGGAACTTCAGATCCTTCGTGCTCATATGAAGAATGCCCAGGAAGAGATCTCCCGCAGACATGATATGGAAACGCACTTCAGAAATCTGTTCGGGCATCCCGGCGGGAATCCCAATTCTTCAGAAAATGAATAAACCCGGGGTCAAAAAAAGACTTCCGGCAAATCCGGAAGCCTTAGCAGGGGTACAAGGATTCGAACCTTGAAATGACGGAGTCAGAGTCCGCTGCCTTACCGTTTGGCTATACCCCTATGTGAACAGCCGCTGTTTTCTTGCGACGAAGGTTATTATAATCTCAAAGCGAACGTATTGCAAGTCTTTTTTCATACTCAGCATCAAAATCTTTTTTCATATTCCAGAGCAAAAACTCACTCCAGATGGTATAATGCCTGTGACTGATTAAGCCTGTAACAATGATCAGATTCAGTCTGGTCACCATCACAAGCATATAAGGAGACTGATCCATGAGTACTATGAGGCTTACTCTTCTCACAGATTTCTATGAGCTCACCATGATGCAGGGTTATTTCAAAACCGGAAAAAACCCGAATGTTGTTTTTGACGCTTTCTACCGCCGCAATCCGGACGATGGAGGATACGCCATCTGCTGCGGCCTGGAGCAGGTGATCGACTATGTAAAGAGACTCACCTTCACCGATGAAGATATTGAGTATCTGCGCAGCACCGGGACCTTCGACGAAGATTTCCTGGAATACCTCAGAGATTTTCATTTTTCAGGCGATATCTACGCAATCCCTGAAGGAACCGTCGTCTTTCCGAGAGAGCCTCTCGTAAAGATTATCGCACCGATCATGGAAGCGCAGCTTATGGAGACTGCGATCCTGAACATCATCAATCACCAGTCCCTGATCGCCACAAAGGCAGCCCGTGTGTGCTATGCGGCACAGGGCGGAGCTGTGATGGAGTTCGGACTTCGCCGTGCGCAGGGTCCTGACGCAGGAACCTACGGCGCCAGGGCAGCGGTCATCGGCGGCTGCTGCGGAACCTCCAACGTACTGACCGGCCAGCTGTTTGACGTGCCGGTTCTGGGAACCCATGCGCACAGCTGGATCATGAGCTTCCCGGATGAGTTTGAAGCATTTAAGACCTATGCGGAGCTGTATCCGGACAACTGCACGCTGCTCGTGGATACCTACGACACGATCCGCTCCGGCGTTCCCAACGCGATCAAGACCTTCCGCTATATGAAAGAGCAGGGAAAAACACTGAAGAAGTTTGGCATCCGCCTCGACTCCGGCGACCTTGCGTACATGTCCAAACGCGCCAGAAAGATGCTGGACGACGCCGGCTTCCCGGATGCGACCATCACCGCAAGCTCCGACCTTGATGAGTACCTGATCCAGTCATTGATGGCACAGAGAGCTGCCATCAACTCCTGGGGCGTCGGCACCAACCTGATCACATCCAAGGACACACCGGCTTTCGGCGGCGTCTACAAACTTGCCGCCCTCGAAGATGAAAACGGAAACCTCGTCCCGAAGATCAAGCTGTCCGACAACACAGAGAAGATCACCAACCCGGGCAACAAGAAGATCATCCGGATCTATGACAAATCCTTCCATAAAGTCCGTGCAGACCTGATCTGCCTAGTCGAGGAAGAATTCGATCCCGCAAACGACCTGATCCTTACCGATCCGAAGGAAACATGGAAAAAGACAAAGATCAAAGGCGGCACCTATGAGATGCGGGAACTTCTGCAGCCCATCTTCCTGAACGGAGAATGCGTCTACGAATCCCCGAGCGTCATGGAGATGCGCGACGTCTGCACCAGAGAAAAAGAATCCCTGTGGGATGAGACCAAACGATTCGTCAACCCGCACGAGATGTACGTCGACCTCTCCGACAAACTCTTCAAGCTCAAGAGCGACCTGCTCGAAGAGATGAGCATGAAACAGTTGATGGAGCTGGAATAAGCTTATTGAGCAAATGTCCATGAACAAGCGCCTGTCACTTGTTCATGATCAGGTGGTTTACATAAGAAAGCGGCCGCATCACTGCGACCGCTTTCTTTATTGTAATATTGCATAGTTTTTCTGGAACCTGTTGCTTCTCCGAAAAATGGATTCCGGTGTTATTTCGCCTTGACCTTCTTCACTGAACTCCACTTGGAAACCTTATACGGTCCTTCGATGTATCTGACACGGAAGTAGTAGGTTGTCTTAACTTTCAGTTTGGAGACATTCAGTTTTGTTTTCTTCTTACCCAGCGTCTTCGAGATAACTCCAGTCCTGAAACTCTTGTCCGTACTGTATTGGACTTCGACTTTCTTAACCTTCTTCCAGATTGCCTTGGTCTTCTTAGTCTCTTTAAACTTCTTCCAGGTCAGAGTTGCTTTCCCTTTCTTGCCTGCCTTTGCCTTAACGCCGGACGGAGCCTTGGAGATTGTGACCACTTCAGACGGCTTCGGCACTATCTTTGCGATAACTGTCTGTGCCTTTGTGATCTGCTGCCTTCCTGCAGCATCCTTAAAGTACTTATGACAGGTAGTGCAATACCAATATCGTATGTTTCCGGCAGCCGAAGTTGTTGCCGCTTTTGCCTTTACTTCCTGAAGTATATGCCCTTCCTTCGAACAGTCGTGAATACTATCTAAATACTCGTCATAGGATGTTATAGACTCCCAATAGGTCTCATAATCCTCCGTAACCTTCTTGTACACATCGAAATTCAGGATCGAATGATCCGCTGTCTTTCTTCTTATAGTGAAATATGGTGTCGTAATTCTTTGCGCTTCTTCGGGATCTGATTCAATAACGGTCCCATTTGCCGCTTTAACTTCAATTACATCTGTTTCATACGAGAAATTCCCAAAAGCTACGCCATTAACGACCACTCCTCCGGGGTGAGCGCTATCAAAATACTTTACAACCGGAGTAACAGTTGCCGTCTCACCAACAGGAAGATTATCCAGGCTGGTAAATCCATTAGGTGATTTAACATTGCATATAACATCATAATATTCTTTATGCAGATAAAATGTGGTTGAATCGGAAGCAGCCGGTCCATCCGATCCGACAGGATATACACTTGCCGTAACCCGAATTGAAGGTGATCCATCCTCATCTTCATCATAATTCTCAGGATACTTTGCCGTCAGTTTCAGTTTCCCTCCTTCCTCTGACTTCGTGACATACTCCAACGAATCAACATTCCATTCTACTCTATAGTCAGTTGCCGGAATCACAGAATACACGCCCGGAGCACGATGGTGTGCTTCTACTTTATAGGTGAGTGTAACCGTCTCTTTATCTACCATTGATAAATTGTTCTTAGATGTAGTTATCTCTATATAATAATCATCATCACTATCAACAATATTACACTGGAATGGGTATTCTACATCTTTCCCAGTCAGAGGATCCTCATAAGTAATAACCATATCAGCAGATCCTATCTGGTTATATGTGATATACCAGTAATCGGATTCTTCTGATATGCTGAGGATGTTGTCATCTGGTTCATCACTGACAAGACGAATGCTTTTAACAAGTACTGTTCCATCTCCGGATCTCTCCGGGGTGGAAAACCACGCATAAGTTTCTTTAGAAACTCTATCTGTCCATCCCACGACACAACTTTGTTCAGCTATGTTAAACCTTGGAAAAACACCGCCTTTACATATTTGTCCCCACGCAGATGCGTAGCCTACATCTGAACTGCCATCGTAGATTTCCGCAGATACATTAAACTCACAGTATTCGTCTGGCAGATCATCTATGGCAGTCAGCGTAATCGAATTACCATTTTCATCCACTGTGACCAGTCCATCAGCGTCGTCTCCATTTCTATAACATTCCACAGACCAATCCACAGTATAATCAGATAAATCCATATCCGGATTATCATAATCTGATACTGTAAACGTTAACGGATAACCGGTATAGAGACATTTTTCGTCGTCTTCTTCACCATAAGAAGAGCGCAGACAGAAATCCCTCTCTTCTTCCTCAATGTCATTTAGATACAATCTACTCTCGCAAATACAAATCTCTGATCCACTTTCCGGATCATACTGGTTTGCCCGAATCATCCAGTCAACATTGCGAGCGTCATTCCTGGTAACAGCAAAACTGTCTCCTGTATAAGGGGTCTCTTCACCTCCAGTTACTGTTATCTCATCCCCTGTACCGTTTTCTTCATTATATTCAAAAAATGATACAAACGCATTGATATCATAATTAGCATAAAATGAATACTGTATGCCTTCCACTTCCACGCCATCCGGATTATCTGCAGTGAAACGCTTAACTGTGGGATATACGACCGCAGTTCTTCCGACAGGCAATCCGTTCTTCAGGTCAATGGTCTCTCCTGGTTCATCATCAGGATCAAGCAATTTTGCTTCATAAACAATGCTTGTAACGTCGTTCTCAATTTGGAAATATAAGCTATCTGCTGCAACCTGCTTTCCGGCTTTCATTGCCTTGCAGTAAACCTGGCAATAACCCTCTGCGCCGGTTGTATCAATACTGATGCCATCCGCTGTTTTCGAGAAAGGAAGAGATGTCTCTGTCCCCTCAATCTTAACATTCCACACATACTCTATATTTTTGAAGTCAGTAATAGTGTATGTGTCACCCTCAGAGTAATATTCTCCGGAAATCTCTTTTGTCACGTTGACTATCGTTCCGGGTACCACAGATGCACCATACATAGGTGAAAACAGATCCAGATCATAATTCTCCAGCGAGACTATTATGGAACATGTAATAGTGATCACTTCATCTGACCCTGACGGCAACACAGTAAATGTCACATCTGTTGTTCCCCCATTAATCCCCTTTAAGTAAAGGCCATCTTCATCCTCGCCTTTTTTCACAATACGAGGATTTGAAACATTAACATCCTGAATAACATAATCTACAGATTCACCTTCAAAATCCTCAGAACAGTAATGGCATAACTCCAAGTAATCATAGTAATGCGTATCGCCAGCTTGCCAATCAATTACACCCCCGTCTTCAAAATCTTCCAGAATCCATCTCTCTTTAGCTACACCGAAACTGCCATAACAGCTTCCGCATTCTTGGTTGTCATCATCATAGAGCTTAGCCCGTATATCAAGATAATAACCACCCTTAAATTTAGCGGGGTCAGCTTCCAGAGTTAATGCTGTATTTTCATCATTATAGGATTCAGTTATGAAATCTGGTCGTACCGACTCTGAACCATCTTTATAATAGTCGATTTCCCACTCAATTCTCCCTTCAGGTTCTACTCCTGTATCTGAATCAATTACGGTCAAAGTGAGTTCTCTGTCAGTATACAGGCAAGAGTAATCTTCGTATCCATAGGAATACTCAAACTCAAGATAATGGTATTCTTCCTGTGCTTTCAGCATTTCCTCCTCATCTTCAATTATTCCTGCTGCCAGGACATTATCAGAAGAAGTTTGCTCCAGAAGGATATCATCTTCCTGAACAGAGTCTTCTTCTACAGAAAACTCTTCTTCAGCCAAAACAGTATCACCGTTTATTAATTCAGAATCATCGAATCCGGCAACTGTACTCTCTACGGAAATAGTCTCCTGTTCCTGTACTGTTTCATTTAAAACCTCCGGTACATCTGCCTCACCAGCGAATCCAGTAGAAACACTGGATGTCAGCACAGCCAGTGTCATGGCTATTGCCATTCCTTTTTTAGTCAGCACACTCTTTCGCATAAATACCGTTTCTCCTTTCTTTCCGCTAGAATGGCAAATGTACAGGCGAAGATAATCACTTGTAAATCTTCCATTTTAGGCGTTTATACCTATCTTGTGTAAACAACACCATTTTATCAGTTATCTATTTCTTTTGCTACTCTTTTTTTATGGTAAATACTTTTATTAAACTTACTAAGCAGGGTATGATTCAATAGATTATTTTAACTAAGTGCGACAAATGCACTTTTCATATTCAATATAATCCTTTTTACCATCATACGGAATATAGGGTTTTCTCAATATAAATATTCCCGCCAGCAGCAGTGCCTTGCATACATTGTCAGCAGTCATGCAGTACCAGACTTCCCGCAGTGAGAGGTGCCAGACATGTATGGTCAGGGACGTGAGCAGAAAAGAGCCGCTCTTTGCCAAAAGTTCAGAGAGCAGCTCTCATGTATGTACCTTCAAGATGCTGGTCAAGCGACTGGCAGAACGAGTGACAGGCACTTGCTCAACAATGAACGAGTGACAGGCACTTGTTCAGGGTTACTTGTTCATAAAAAGATGGTTAATATATGGTTAACATAAGGAAGCGGCCGCATCACTGCGGCCACTTCTTTTAGTGCTTAGTTTTCTGTAACCTGTTCGTTGTTGGTCTGGCGTATCCGGATATCACTTCTTGGTCTTGACTGTCTTCAGGGCCCATGGCGAGCACCCACCCTTGCCATCGGTATAGCGAATACGGATATAATAGGTTGTCTTCGGCTTTAACTTAAGTGTCTGTTTTGCTTTCTTTTTGCCCAACGGCTTCTTCACCACACCTGTTGCAAAGGTCCTGTCTGTACTGTACTGGATCTCGATGCCTTTTACCTGGTTGAACAGCGCCTTGGTCTTGCCACCTTTCGCCAGTTTCTGCCATGTAAGCGTGACCTTGCCCTTCTTCGCAGCCTTCGCCTTGAACTTGGCCGGTTTCTTCTTGATTGTAATCTTCACCGGAACCTTCGGGATCGTGCTGGTCTTCTTCTTGCCGCACTGCTTGCAGGTATAGGTCCGGACACCTGTGGTGTCTTCTGTCGCAGCCTTTGTGACCGTGCCGTTGTTCCACTTATGGACGTTAGTTTTGGGGATCACGATGTCTTTGTCACTGACAACATCCCAGTCTTCATCACGCTTCTCGCCGCAGTTCATGCACATGTAGTATTCAATATGTCCGTCTTTGGTGCAGGTCGCATCCTGCATTGAGAAAGGCTTCCAATTGTCATGCCGGCATTCCAGTCTCTCAAATGCGAAGGGGCTCAGACTTGAAACCGTAAACCGGACCTGTTTACCGTCATTGATATAGGAATAATCCCCCTCCGGGATCTCGACTCCGTTATGCTCTACACGCAGCCAGTATCCCACATAGTGGTCAGGAATCGTCACGATGACCGTTACGGGTGAGGTGGGTTCCACATCCGGGTCTACCACTTTACCGGTCTCCCTGATCTTCACCGCCAGGCTGATATCCATGCTCAGCAGCTGGTTCTGCGTATCATCCCGGACGTCTTTTACGACAACCTCCGCATAATAGTGCTTATCCTCATTTTCGTTCAGGTTTTCATCAATCCGGATCACCGAAGCAACGGTTGCTGCGGCGCCGCTGATCTCGACCCTGACGCCGGTATCTGTATCCTCCGCGGGCTCTGTCTTGCCGACATACGCTCCCGTTGACTGGTTTCCGCCACTGCCCATGATTTTCTCTTCGGTCAGTACTTCATCCAGTTTTGCAGTTGTTTCTGCCAACATGCTGTTCAGTTCATCGTCATCATCCGCTCTGTATGCCAGAGTGTCTTTCAGATTCTCCAGCATCGCTTCGCTGCCGGCATTCTCCAGAGTATCTACCAGCTGATTGGCGTCGACATCGTCATCTCCTTCCGTGATATTGATCAATGTATCAGCCGCTGCCTCTGAATCGGTCTTCTGGCGAAGTGTCCATGTACCGGTAACTACAACGTCTGTCATTCCCATCTCAAAGCCGTCGTCTTTGTCATAGCCATCAAATGACCAACAACTATTATCTCCGATGTCCACCCTCGGTTCCGGGAAAATCAGAGTCACTTCTTCTCCGTAACTATATTCTTCTTCATCCTCCGGAAGAAGGTCCATTACACTTTGAGGCAGTTCTCCGCCAGTAGATGACAGGAACCTGTAGGTAACACTGCTCCGCACATCAAACGGATAATCGAACTGACCCATTCGTTTGTTATCCGGATCTGAAACAACGATCGTGATCTCACTCAGATCATTCCATGTATCCGGAATGGTTCCCGTGAGCGTCAGCGTCCGGGTCTGTCCTGCCGGCAGAGACAGTATTCCGGTTTCCGCTGAATAACCATCTCCTGAGATGGTTCCAAACGAAACTCCCGGGTAGGTTTCCGAATTCCACCGCTCCTGATAGTAATGTGGATAGAGATGCGGTTCCGCATCCGTTTTGGTTGTGTTCTTAATGCTGAGAGTAAAGGTCACCTGCTTGCCGGGGGCAACTTCATCATCCGTCTGCAGCTTCGTATCAAATGCCGCCCAGTTGAAATCATCGACGGGATCATCACCCGGATCGTCTCCCGGGTCGTCTCCTTCTGCATAGATGCAGAATTTATGATCTTTGGTCGATTCTTCAACATGATCCGAATCACCCGGGAGAGACGTCATCCTGCAGGTAAGCTCCATATAGCCGGCACGGATATTTTTCAGTGTATAGCTATTTGTTCCTGTGTCGTCTGCCAAAGGAATGAACGTTGCACCAGAAGGCCCCCATTTCGTTATACCCCAGGTATACCGGATCGTACCAAGCGGAACCGTTGCGTTTACTGTAAATGACTTTGTCTCTCCTACTTCCGCATAAACAGTTTCCGTTGCCCCGCCATCATGGATATTGTCTGGATCCGTATCTATTGTTATTACCGGATATACATAGAAGGAGAAGTTTTCAGGCGTAAGCACTGAGCCCTCATCTGACCTAAAGTTAAAGTATGCATATCCATCCGGAGCGACATCGTCTTCATAATAGATAATCCGAACATCTTCAGAACTTGGACTCCATGCTTGGTAAGACATTGAATCCGTCAGATCCGTATAGATCGGCATCAAGTAATCCTGCAGATTCGTATCGATATGGTAGAGGACTTCTCCTTTTCTCTCAATCTGCAGTTTATACATCGCATTTACATCGGAATATTCAACGCCTGGTATCACTTCAACTGCATTCTTGTAGACATCCAGTATCGTTCCTTCTTCCAGTTTCGGAATGATAACATCATCGTTGCTCAGTTCCTCGGTTCCATCTGCATCCCGATACATATGGCCGCACTCTTCACACACGTAGTACTCGATGTTTCCTTCCTCCTGTGTAGTCGGAGACGTCGCTGGTACATGAGTCAGACTATGGCCCGTCGCCGGAACCACTACCGGCGCTGAGATTGCGGTTGTTCCCTCTGCATCGCTGAACAGTTTTTCGCATTTTACACACTTATAATATGCTTCATATCCGTCTTCCGTACAGGTTGCCGCATTACCCGGTACTGCCGATATGTTGTGACCCGTTGCTTTGATTACTGCTGGTGCATCGATCTCTGTTGCTCCGATTTCATCACTGAACAGTTTTTCGCATTTTGTACACTTATAATGTGCTTCATATCCGTCTTCTGTACAGGTTGCATCTTTCTTCGGCACCAGGATCCGATTCGAATGATCGTCTTCGGAATCATCCCATACGGCATAGAATTCCATGTCTTCTGTTGCGGTTTTACCTGTAAAATCAAATATTTCCGTGCCGTTCTGGGTAGTGCTCCATCCAAGGAATATTGGTTTCAGAGCATCCGGTATAAGACTATCAAGCAATTCCACATAATACTCTTCACCATCCGGCCATTGCCCGTATTCAATCAATTCGGAATGCTGCCTAGTATTGATTTCCTTACCGTTTCCGTAGAATTTAATGCTATGGTATGGAACCCAAATTGCATACAGCGTCACATCTTCTGTGATCAGATAATCCTGATTCCAAAGCATGCAATTAAAGACGAGCTTACTGCGGTCAGTGCTGGTGCTGTATCCCAGCAATGTCTTTGTACTATCCGTGTTTTCTGCATACATGAGGGAGCGGATAGGTTCTCCTTTCGGAAGATCTTCGGTATAGGAATCCCGCATCGATCCATCAATCGTATAATATCCGCCGTTCGCATCAAATGAAACTTTGCAGGACTCCACCCAGATCGCGTAAAGATCGATCGGACCGGTCAGCGTCAGCGGATTGTCAGCATCAATCAGATAGTTATTATCACCTTCTACGGTAGACCATCCTCCAAACGCCGTTCCCGTTGGAGCTATCATCAAATAGTATGAATCATTTCGGCGCAGAAGAGTTCCTTTCGCCAGCGATCTTGTATAACTTGTTCCGCCATTCTCCAGCGTTCCTCCACACAAGTGATACGTCACCGGATATCCCTCTACCCAGATCGCATAAAGGTCTGTCGGACCATCAAGTGTTGGCGGATTCTCAAGGCTCAGAAGCTGAGTCTCATCGTTTTCTGCGGTAGACCATCCAGCAAACGACTTCCCTTCCGGAGGAGTCATTTCGTAATAAATTCTG